>ERZ773056.168-NODE-168-length-32056-cov-12.877816_pt1 | contig 32056 bp, 23 predicted proteins | sample MGYA00580857_ERZ773056 | MGnify/ENA primary metagenome ERZ773056 (study PRJEB29015, sample SAMEA2737996) | human oral metagenome | biome: human oral; feature: human-associated habitat; material: dental | place: China | collected 2114 ... | reverse complement strand
CTCGCATCCTCCGTATTACCGCGGCTGCTGGCACGGAGTTAGCCGATGCTTATTCATATGGTACCGTCATCAACGTACACGTACGCCTTATTCTTCCCATATAAAAGCAGTTTACAACCCATAAGGCATTCTTCCTGCACGCGGCATGGCTGGTTCAGTCTTCCGACCATTGACCAATATTCCTCACTGCTGCCTCCCGTAGGAGTCTGGTCCCTGTCTCAGTACCAGTGTGGGGGATCTCCCTCTCAGGACCCCTACCTATCGTAGCCTTGGGGTGCCGTTACCACTCCAACTAGCTAATAGGACGCATGCCCATCTTTTACCATCGTAATTTTAATTATCAAATGATGCCATCCAATAATATTATGGGGTATTAATCCAAATTTCTTCGGGCTATCCCCCTGTGAAAGGTAGGTTGCATACGCGTTACGCACCCGTGCGCCGGTTTCTGCCCCGAAGGGCTTCTCCCTCGACTTGCATGTGTTAGGCCTGCCGCTAGCGTTCATCCTGAGCCAGGATCAAACTCTTCATCGTTAAATCTTTAAATCTCTTTTGACTCGTATAAAGCCCGCTTAGTCTAAATCTTTCTGTGCTGTATTATCAATATTTCTTAATGAACTTAGTCGCTTTGTTTGCGGGTGCAAAGGTACAACCTTTTTTTTAATTGACCAAATCTTTTTTCAAAAAATTTTTCTCGGTCTCATTTTTTCACTCGCCATTTTTGCGGGTGCAAAGGTACAACCTTTTTTTCAATTGACCAAATCTTTTTCAAAAAAAAATTTTAGTCTCTTTCGCTGCGCTCGCTCGTTTTGAAAGCGGGTGCAAAGGTACAACCTTTTTTTGAAACTACCAAATCTTTTTTTAAAATTTTTTTTTGGTCTATTTTAATGAACTGACTCCCTTTTCGAAAGCGGGTGCAAAAGTACAACTTCTTTTTAAACTGACAAAATATTTCAACAAGAATTTTTGAATTATTTTTTAAGTGGTTGATAATCAGTATACCAATAATCACCGAAGTTGATAAAAATCTGATTCCCCCTAGCCCCGAAGGGGGAACTGGAGGGGGAAATTAGCTTATTGTTTAAACAGTTTATCCTCTTGAGAGAGTGTAAGAATAGTATAAGGATTGATATCTATCTCTTGGGGAATTTTGTCCCTTAGTATAGGTACTATATACTGCCCATTTAAGCTATTGGCTACTTCAAAAAGCGTATTTAACTGATTATCATGTATATTTTCAAGTTGGTCATGTAAAATGAAATGTAATGAAGGAAGCAACAACTCATCTGCAAACTGTATATATGCAAAATCAAAGGCTGCAATCTGTCCCTTTTTCTTCCCTGTACTCGGATTTCCTTCTACATTTTGTACCACTAAGTCGTAAGTTCCTTGCTTTTTTTGTTGGAATAGCAAATAAAGCTCTCCATAAAGCAGATTAGACATCTGACTGAAATACTTATTGAATAAAGTAATTCTCTCTCCAATAAGTGTATCATTCTGCTCAATAGAGTGGTCTATCTTCTTTAATTTTTTTTCTATAACCTCAAGTCTTTCTATAGATTTTAACCAATATTCTTTTTGCTTTTCTAAGTTCCCTTTACGCTCATAATGCTTGTTCAACTCGGATATGATCTTCTCTATACCCTCCCATACTGCTATCTTTTTGACTTTTTCGGTTAGAGAAATCTCTTCCTTACGATAAGAAACCAATCTCTCCCTCTGCTGGTTTAGTTGTTGTTCTATTTCAGGCAATTCACGAGTGATATAGACCAACTTTTGAGCTATCAAATCATTATGAAACTTTACTGTTTGCTCAAATGATACTTGAATATTGGGTATTAATGCCTTAGCCTTCTGATATAATAAAGCTATTTGTTGCGTATCAATATAGATTTGTTCTGCCTCCAAATCTGCTTTACTTTCCAAAATAAGTGCTTTCCTTTCTTCCTAGACACTTATTTTGGAGGCTATAGCATTAAGACTTAACTTGATATGGTTCAGTGTATTAATATCTTCGTTGTATTCCTTATTAAGGCCGAGATCTGTTTTTTGTTTTTCAAGCTGTTCTATCTTATCTGCATGAAATACCAGTTGTTGTTCTATAAAAGTGAGGTCTCCTCCCTCTCTTATAAGTCGTTTTTGAAAACCCTTTTCCTCTCTTTTCCTATCCAATAATTCTGATTTTTCAGCCGAGGAGGCGGTACTGATACCCAACCAAAATAAAAATAGGGCTTCATATTCTTCTTTCTTGGCAAAATTACCCAATACTTTTACAATATTACTCATACGTTCGGGAGTAATACGTATATTTTTTGCTATTATTTGTCTAAATGATGGCTTGGGATTTTCTGTGTGAAATATCAGTAACTTGAGTACTTCTCGAAATTGTTCGTCATCACTATAAGTAATCCCATTGATGGATTGTATTTTTTGCTTTCTTTTTAGGAAATTTCTTTTAATGAGAATCCCATTTGTCTCTTGTATATCCCAAAAGGGTATCATTTCAAGGGTCAGCAAAACTTCTGTCTTGATCAAAAAATCCTCTATTTCTGTATTGGGGTGTGCCAAAAATTCATGATCCTTATATATATCATCACCTTTAGCACCTAAGCAGTAATCAATAAGACGTAATAGGGTTGTCTTTCCTACATTATTTCCTGTAGCTTGTAGCTGTTGGCTCTCAGGTGTTTCATCTACAATCAGGTTGACACCTTTCTTAAAAAAGATCTCTCTGATGACACCCTCCTTATTTTTTATTTGTAACTTCTTTAAAAACATTTTATAATCTCCCCTTTGTCTATATTCTTGATAACTCCTAAGATAAATAACCAATCCAATACCAAAAAAAATAAAGTAAAGGATATGGGATGTGTCTTTATAAACTCCTTATGAAGTTCATAATAGTCATAGGTTTTTCTTGGAGAACTATCTAGTAATGCTATTAGTTTCCCTCCTAAATAATAGATATCCCACTGAGGACTTGTATTCTTACTCACTATCATAATCAGGTGCTTCTAAAATTTCACAACGTATAAAAGCATCTGTAAGTATCACATTGATACTCATTCCTATAGCCTCTCCTGGCACCTCCTTCTCTATATCTTCATTGGCTTGTGCCCAAAGTTGTTTTTCTATATGTTCTATAATCGTATCTGCATGATCTCTAATAAGGGCTATCTCTCCATTATATCTCCCTTTTTCCTTTAGATAAAGTCTTCGGATATTTTTCAGTACAAGGTCTTTTTTCATAGAACCTTGTCTTTCTATTTCTTCATAGATCTTATTAAGGCGCCCCTGATAGACACGATATTCTTGAAAGATATATTGGTATTCCTTTATGTTATTATATTTTATTTTTTCTTCTGTCTGGGGTGTTGAAAGTAGTTGTTCATCTGTCGTATTTCCCAAAAAATCTTTTGCTAAACTACTGATAACCTTGTTCAGTGTAGAGGGGTATTTACTCAAAAAGTTTTGTTCTGATAATCTTTTAGAAACCTCTATTTCATGTAAGCGTTTCATCTCTTTAAGATAGCCCCCTTGCTCATCTATTATTTTATGATGCTTGGGGCAGAGTAGAATTAGGTTTTCATAACTTCGCTTATCATCATCAGTACTATTTTCGTTATAGCGTTGCCCCTCTTTCTCAGCAGCCTCTATATGACAAATATTAGAAAGATTCACTCCTTCTTCATTAAAGAGCCGCTCACCACATTCTGGGAAAGCACATTGATTTCCTGATTTGGCATAGAGTTGTTTGATTACTTTTTCAGTTATCTTTTTTCTCACGACCTGTTGTAATTTATATAAAAAAGACACACCCTGATACGCTATGAGGAAGCGTGGTGTGTACTATTGTTGCAAAGATACAACAACTTTTTGAACTGACAAAATATTTGTAGAAGTTTTTTTAAAAAGTCATATCATACTGGCTATCAGTAGGGTTTTCGAAAAGGGCAGATGGGTGGGACAGGCAGATGAGTGGAAAATTAACAAATTGGCAAATTAGCCCATTGACATATTATTTCTGTTAAATTTTTACACACAACTCACTGATAATTATTCTATTACATAAAATCTCGCTATTTATATCACTTCAGAAGTTTGTATTATCCAAAAAATATTGTAATTTTGACCTCAAATTTAAGGCTTAAATTTTTCCATTTTATAAAAAGCGTTAGCTTATATTCTACATTTAAGGAAATCTGGTAAATTTCATTTGACGAGTAGATAAATAAGCGAAAACGCTCACGCTCATAGGCGTGGGCTTTTCTTTTATTTATATCGTCATAGCTTTACCAGAGGCTCCTTAAAGTATAGATAAAAGCTAAAAAGTCCTCGCTTTTTCATTTGTATTAACCTCACTTATAAGGACTTGAAGTGAAAAAACAAACATTCAAATCCGATGAAAAATATTTTTAAATGGGCTTTCGTAGCCTTAGCAATTGTAGGTGTTTCTTGCAGCAAATCCGATGATAATAATGGAGGTAGCGGCAGTGGTAGTGGTTTTAATAGTGGTGATTTCACCGTAGGAAAACATTTTCCAAGAAAGATAATTACAACTGATAGAGACAAGGACGAAGAAATCTATGAAATTTCAAATGGTAGAGTTGTCAAACAAAACAATATCTCTCGTATATATAGTGGGTATCTAACTTATGAGTATGACGGCAATCTCTTAAAGAGTATTAAACATGATAATGGAACTGTTGAACATGAGTTTTCTTACTCCAATGGGAGACTTATCAAGCATTATTATAGAGATGAGGGAATTTTTGAGTACACTTATGATAACCAAGGGAGACTTAGTAAGAAGACTCGTACCTTAAATGGAAGACAAACTACTACAGAATACCGCTATATAGATGATAATACGATACAATCTACTTATGAAGGTCGTGATATAACTACCTATACTTTTTCCAATGGAAATCTCATCAGAGAAGAAGATAGTCGAGGAACAATTGTGTATGAATATGATAATAAGAATAATTGGCAGTATAAGAACAATCTTATAATTACTACTTTTAGTGCGTTAGGAGATCCTTTTGAGGCTATATTTAGTAAAAACAATATAGTCAAAATAACAATAAGAAGTAGTCAAGGTGAAGTGCGTCCAGGAGAACTCTCTTATGAGAATACAACTGTTACCTACCAATATGAATATAATTCTGATGGTTACCCCACTAAAGTAACTAAATCAAAAAATGGAGAGGTTCAAAAGGTTACTGAATACCAATATTAATCGTTATATATCCATATCAAAAAGAGGAAGTACCAAAAGTATTTCCTCTTTTTTGTTAGCTATCCCTATATCTCGGATAATCCAACAAGAAAGTTTGTTAAATCTCATAGCATTGTTGAGAATATATTGTAATTTTGCGTCAAATATATTTCCTATGGATACTATTACTATAAAATTCGATAAAAAAGAATTCTTCTCAATGATTGACCAAGCTCGTAAAGCACCTACTAAAAAGATGTCCAAAGAAGAAAGCAAAAAATTCTTAAACGTATGGCATTACAATGATAAATAGCAAACTACCTCACTAACCTATTGGTCATTAGTGTTGTAAAAAGCACTATACTAATAGAGCTAATTGGCATAAGAATCGCCGCTACTACGGGCTCTAAGTTCCCTGTTATGGCAAAGAATGTTCCTATACAATTATATAATAGGGAGAGTACAAAACTCATCTTGATTACTTGCATGGTCTTCTTGCTTAGGGCGAGAAAGCGTGGAAGCTGCTCTATCTCAGAGGCTTGAAGGATCGCCTCACAAGCTGGCGAAAAGGTATTGCTGTTTTCTGCCACGGCGCAACCTACTTGGGCTTGCTTGAGAGCGCCTGCATCGTTCAGCCCATCACCGAGCATCATCACCCGCTTGCCTTCTTTCTGCAATTGCTCTATATAATGGAGCTTATCGGCAGGACTTTGGTTAAAGTGTAGTGATACTTTTGCTGAGAGTTGGCTTTGTAAAAAGGCTTTTTCTGCCTCGGTATCCCCTGAAAGCAACGCTAAAGTATAGCCCTTGTCCTCCAACTCATGGAAAACGGTAAATATATGTTCCCTATAAGGGTTCTTAAAGGTATATTTGCCCATTAACTGCCCATTAATACTCACATATACCGCTGTTTCATCTTTGTTTTCCTTACCCGTTACAAACTTAGCCGAGCCTACTTTTATGCTATTTCCTCCCCATGTAGCTTCCATGCCTTTGCCTATCAGTTCTTGATAATGGTCAAGAGGGTGTATATCTACCTGCTTGTAGTATTGGTATAGCTGACGAGAAAGAGGGTGGTTGGAGTTACGCAATACACTCTTGAGCAAGGAGCGTTGTTGGGCGCTCATCATTTGGCCTTCGTAGGTGATTTCTTGAGTATTGCTTTGGGTAATGGTACCTGTTTTGTCAAAGATAAGGGTATCTACCTGTGCCATTTGTTCTATAGTCTGGGTATCCTTGAGGTAGAAATGGCGTTTGCCTAAGAGTCGGAGCATATTCCCCAAGGCAAAAGGGGCAGAAACCGCCAAGGCACAAGGACAAGCGATGATAAGCACCGCTGTAAAGGCATTGAACGCCTCGGTAGGGGTGCCATAGAAAAGCCAAAAAGCTAAGGTTAGGAAGGCAATGAGCAGCACAAAGAAGGTAAAGTACTGGCTAATCCTATCGGTTAGGGTTTTAATCCCTTCGTTTTTATTCTTTTGGAAGGATTCTTGGCTCCATAGCTGGGTGAGGTAGCTCTGGGAAACGGTTTTGGTAGCTTCTATCTCTATAGCCGCCCCCTTATGTCTGCCCCCTGCAAAGAGTTTGTCCCCGCTGTTCTTCTCCGTCCACTTAGATTCTCCTGTAACAAAACTGTAATCTATCTGCCCTATGCCACGAATAAGCACGGCATCTATAGGTATCAGTTCCTCATTGCGAATCAGTAAGCGGTCACCCTCCTTGATATCATATACTTGGATACTCTCTTCCTGCTCTCCTGTCATACGAGTCACCCCTATCGGAAAATAGCTTTTGTAATCTCGCTCAAAGGAGAGAAAGGAATAGGTGCGTTGCTGAAAGAATTTGCCTATGAGCAACAAAAAGACCAAGGAAGCCAAGCTATCAAAGAAACCCTGTCCCCTACCCGATATGATGTCATAAGTACTACGGACAAACATGGTGAGGATACCCAAGGCCAAGGGAATATCAATGGTCAGAAAACGGTTGCGAATCCCCTTGTAGGCGGAGACAAAATAATCCGTGGCTGCATAGAACATCACAGGTAGGGAGAAAGCAAACATCAGCCAGCGGAAGAAGTCCTTATACCGATTGAACCAAAATTCGTTGTCTTCAAAGAACCCAGGGAAAGACAACAGTCCAATATTCCCAAAGGCAAACCCCGCCACTCCCAACTTGTACAATAGCTGCTTTTGTCCCTTTTTGTCTTTCTTCTGAGAATAATCGTCCAAACTGATATAGGGTGCATAGCCTATTTTGGAGAGAAGTACTACCAACTCTTTCAGGGTGATCTTATCTTTTAGGTAACTAATTCGTACCGTCTTTTTAGGAAAATCCACTAAGGCATGTATCACGCCCTGATGCAATTTCTGTAAATTCTCCAATACCCAGATACACGAACTACAGTGAATATGTGGAATATAGAGAGAGACAATTTGAGTGTTCCCCTCGTCAAACTCTAGGAGCTTGGCCACAATCTGGGGATTGTCCAAGAAATGGTACTTCTCCCCTGCCTCTTCAGGGCGTGCTCCTGGGGTTTGCTCGTAGGTATAATATTTGTCTAATTTATTGGCTGATAGGATTTCATAGACCGTTTGGCACCCTTGACAACAAAAATATTTGTCGTCAAATACAATGGGGTGCTTAGGATCACAATTATTTCCACAGTGATAACAAGTCATAATTAGTGAATAGTGAAAAGTGAATAACGAACAGTGCTATAGTCTGACTACTGACTACTACCTACTGACCGCTGACCTCTATTGATGAGGGGTAAAAGTAAAAAGGACAATCCTCCAAAAAGGACAATCATCAGGAACTGGGCGATCCATATCACCCAGCCCAAGGCTGTACCTATGGTCTCGGCTACGCCAAAAAGCAATAACACTTTGGCGATAAAGAGCGGATAAGCACCTAAGCCTCCGTTGGTAAAGACAATAGCAAAACTCCCTATTACAAAAGCGGTAAGTACTTGTATCAGTGAGAGATCCTTAGTTTGCTCCATGGAAAAAAACACTACATAGAACATCAAAAAATACATAAGCCAAATAAATAGGGTATGGGCTATAAACTGCCATTTCTTTTTCAGATGGGCTATAGAGAAAATTCCTTCCTTGATGCCTGAAAGCATTTTACGGATTTTCTGCGCTATGGAAGAGGTAGAGCGGTATATCCAATAAAGAAAGGCTACAAACACAAGTCCCAAGACCAAGAGTATCACTATGATATAGGAAAAAGTAAAATAGCTTTCTAAAAAGTGCCATACCAAATCAAACTGAAAGACAAAGACAATGGCAATAAATAGGAGCAAGATACACATGTCTATCACTCGTTCGGTAAGGATTGTTCCGAAAGCCTTGTCAAAGGGGACTTTGTCATAGCGATTGATAAGCAAAGCACGAGAGACTTCCCCCGAACGTGGTACGGTAAGATTGAGCAAATACCCGATAAATACAGCCAAAACCAAGTTGTATCGCTTAGGGAAATAGTGCATAGAGGCTAAGGTATATTGCCAACGTATACCTCGTGATACATGACTTAAGAAGCCCATCGCTACCGAGAGCCACAGAAAGGAATAATCAGCCCTAAGGAATTGCTCCTTGATCAGCGATAGCTCCTCTGCGCTGAATTGGGCAAAGGCATACCAACACAGAAATAGCCCCAATAGCAAGGGGAGCACCAGTTGTAGGGTTTTCTTTAGGTAGTTTTTGCTTGTCGCCATGACATATAAGTTTTGGGCGACAAAGGTAGTGAATTATTTACAAATAGGTAGTTATTTGTGCTAATCGTTGTAGAACTTAAATTCCTCTATAATAAAATCGCCTCATATCTTGCAGTTTTCAAAATTAATGAGTATTTTTGCAAGTTATTAGAATCTATTAAAACAAACTATTATGACAGAAGTAAATCATTATATTTCTCCTATCTCTACAAAAACATTAACCTTATGTAAGGCTTGTTAAAGAAATAGAAGAAGATCAAAAAAACACACCTTAATGAATCATCAATTTAAAGATTATTAAAATAGGAATAGCTATGAATACACTTACAATAACAGAAGAAGAAATGCTCCTAAGCAAAGATTACTCAATGGAAGAGCCTTCTATAAAGCTTTCGGAGGCCGAATTACACATTCTCAATGAAAGAATCAAAGAAGCAAAAGATAGTATTCTTAAATCTAATGAAGAAGTAATGAAAGGAGCAAGAGAGCTTATTGAAAAAATAACAATCTAAGAAGAGTTGTTATACTTCGCAATTACTCAATGTATTATCACTTTATTGAAGAAACACAAACTATTGAGATTCTATCTTTTTGGGACAACAGAAACAACCCCTAAGAAGTTAAATCTCAATAGAATATAACTCAAAACTTTAAAAAATGTACAGAACACATACCTGTGGAGCGCTTAACAGTGCTCACCTGAGTGAACAAGTAACCCTTAGCGGTTGGGTACAACGCATTCGTAACAAAGGGTTTATGATCTGGATAGACCTACGCGACCGCTATGGTATCACCCAGCTAATCTTTGATGAAGAGCGTACCGACAAAGCGGTCTTTGAACAAGCCAAAACCCTCTCCCGTGAAGATGTGATTCAAATTCAAGGTACCGTCATAAGGCGTGAGGCTGTTAATGCCAATATCCCTACAGGGGAAATAGAAATCCTTGTTACAGCACTCACCCTGCTTAACCATTCGGAAGTACCTCCTTTTACCATTGAGGACAATACCGATGGGGGCGAAGACCTCCGTATGAAGTACCGCTACCTTGATATCCGCCGTACGCCTGTACGTGAAAACCTTATCTTCCGCCACAAAGTGGGTATGATGGTACGCAACTACCTCTCTGCTCAAGGCTTTATAGAGGTGGAAACTCCTGTCCTCATTAAATCTACTCCAGAGGGGGCACGCGATTTTGTGGTGCCCAGCCGCATGAATGCTGGGGAGTTCTACGCCTTGCCACAATCCCCACAAACCTTTAAGCAGCTACTTATGGTGGGGGGACTTGACAAATACTTCCAAATCGTAAAGTGTTTCCGCGACGAAGACCTCCGTGCTGACCGCCAACCTGAATTTACTCAGATAGACTGCGAGATGTCCTTTGTAGAACAAGAAGATATCATACAAACCTTCGAGGGCTTGGCCAAGCACTTGCTCAAAGAACTCAAAGGATTAGAGTTCGGCGCTTTCCCTCGTATGACCTACGCTGAGGCAATGAAGACGTATGGTAACGACAAACCCGATATCCGCTTTGGAATGAAGTTTGGCGAGCTCAACGACCTTGCACAGCACCGCGATTTCAAGGTGTTCAACGAGGCAGAATTGGTGGTAGGTATTGCCGTACCAGGGGCTAATAGCTACACCCGCAAGGAAATTGATGCCCTAGTAGAATGGGTAAAACGTCCACAGATAGGGGCTTCAGGCTTGGTATATGTAAAATGCAACGAAGACGGCACTTTCAAATCGTCTGTAGATAAGTTTTACAACGAAGACGACCTCAAAGCATGGGCAGAACGTACAGGCGCGAAAGCGGGCGACCTTATCTGTATCCTCTCAGGCAAGGCCAACAAAGTACGCGGGCAACTCAGCGCCCTACGTATGGAACTGGCCGAGCGTTTGGGCTTGCGCAATCCCGATGTATATGCCCCACTATGGGTAGTGGATTTTCCTTTGCTTGAGTGGAACGAAGAGGAAAACCGCTTCTTTGCGATGCACCACCCCTTCACCTCGCCTAAGCCTGAGGATATTCCTTTGCTCGACACCGACCCAGGAGCTGTACGTGCCAATGCTTACGACCTTGTACTCAATGGCAATGAAGTAGGTGGTGGCTCTATACGTATCTTTGACCGCGAATTACAAGCCAAGATGTTTGCTCTACTCGGCTTTACCCCTGAGCAGGCACAAGCACAGTTTGGCTTCTTAATGAATGCCTTCCGCTATGGTGCTCCTCCTCACGGTGGTTTAGCGTTCGGCTTTGACCGATTGGTAGCGCTGCTTGGCGGACAAGAAACCATACGCGACTTTATCGCCTTCCCTAAGAACAACAGCGGCCGAGATGTGATGATTGATGCACCTTCCCCTATTGATGAGGTACAACTTAAGGAACTGCATATTGAAGTGAAAAGTGAATAGTGGAAAGTGAAAAATAAAAGTGAAGAGTGAATAATTATTTTTTCACTCTTCACTTTTATTTTTCACTTAAATTTTATATCTTTGCCTTATAAAAAACTCTTTTCTTATGGGATATTATATGTTTGCTTATGGGGTGAATACGCCTGAGCTTCAGGCCACTTTTGCCTCTAAAAATGAAACCTTACTCGCTGAGGTTCTAAAAAATGAAATCTTCCAAAACTATGCCGAAGAAGATGATGATAATGAGACTACTAAGGCACTTACCGATATTATCATGGGGCGTCCTTTTGATGAGAAAAAAGGATATACCTATGGGTATGCCTTTATTGGAATTTGTGCTACTTTGGGAAAAGAACTACCTTTTACTCAAGAAATGAAGTTCTGGTACGAAACAGATCTTATCAACCAAACACTCTCTGAGGATTATGATATAGAGGTAGAGATAGATACCGAGCTATTTCCTGCTGACCATTTTCACCCCTTCCCGCTACCCAAGATCGAAGACTTTCCTATGATAAGTCTCATTGACCAAGAGCGACTGAAACATTTAGCCTCTCTGCTGGAGAAAGTCCATAAGACAAAGGAAGAAGTAGAAGCTATGATAGAGGACGATGAGGACGACGAAGAAAAGGGATTTGCTTACGAGCATATTATGGGGCTAAAGGAAAACATTGCTTTTTGCCTTAACAACCAATTAGATATGATAGCATTCTGTCATTAATCACTAAAATTTCTTGTGCTATGAATTCTATTCTAAAAAATCAACTTGACACTATCAGATCCCTCTGCGAACGCTATAGGGTCAAGACATTATATGTCTTTGGCTCTGTATTGACCCCTAATTTTGATACCCATAGTGATATTGACCTGCTTGTAGATTTTTTAGATCAAGATGCCTTACAATATGCCTCTAATTATTTTCAGTTCAAGTTTGAATTAGAGAAATTGTTCAACAGAAAAATTGACTTATTAGAAGAAAGGGCTTTAAAAAATCCTTATTTTATAGAAAATATCAACCAAAAAAAGCAACTCCTCTATGGATAATGATTTTCAACATATTATCACTCTTATACAAGATGCAAAAGCACGTGCTTATGCTAAAGTAAATAGTGAGCTTGTCGTCTTATATTTCAATGTAGGGAATATCGTTTCTGAAAAAATCAGTAGAGGTATTTGGGGAGATAAAACAATAGAAGAACTAGCAGACTTTATTCATTCCCAAATGCCACAACTCTCCGGATTCAATCGAAGAGGCCTATATCGTATGAAGCAATTCTATGAAGTTCATGCTATTAATTCTGATGTTTTTAAGTTATGGGAAGAATTGATTTATAATGATAAAAATATTGATAACCAATCAAGTATAATTGTGTCACCGACGGTGACACAATTAGAAAAGCACCAGTTTTATATGGAGAATCTTCTTTTAAAAATATCTTGGGCCCATCATTTAGAAATATTCTCTTCTATAAGAAAACCTGATGAAATATTGTTTTATCTCCTACAATCAATTACAGAAAAATGGACACGATCAGACCTTAGAAGACAGCTGAAATCAGCTCTATATGAACGTACTTTATTAGCTAAGCAGACCCCAAACCCTACATTACAGAAGATAGATGTTGTACAAAATCTTTTCAAAGACCCTTATATTTTTGAATTTTTAGACCTTCCAAAAGACTATTCGGAGAAAGATTTAGAACAATCTATTATTTTAAACCTACAGAAATTTATTTTGGAGATAGGTAAGGGTTTTACTTATATGGGATCTCAATATCGCTTACAGGTAGGTAATAAGGATTATTATACTGATCTACTTTTTTATCATAGAGATTTGCAATGCTTAGTTCTTTTCGAACTTAAAATACAAGATTTTGAACCTGAATTTTTAGGTAAACTTAATTTTTATCTGGAGGCTTTGGACAGAGATGTAAAAAGACCCCATGAAAATCCCAGTATTGGGATCTTACTTTGTAAAGGGAAGGACAATGATGTGGTAGAATATGCTTTAGCACGAAATATATCCCCTACCATCATTGCCGAATATCAAACCAAATTGATAGACAAAAGACTGCTTATTAATAAGTTAAACCAATTAATATCTTTATTATCCCCAAAAAACTAATTCTAAATTCAATAACCTGTAATTAATTGTTAAAAATTGTGTCGCCGTCGGCGACACAATTTTTAACAATTTCTAAAAACACTTATAACTATCTGATGAATAACCTCTTTCAAGATTATACCCCTAAGGAATTTGAAGCACAAGCACTAAAAGTATTTGCTTTTCAGTACCAAAACAATGCTGTATATCAGGAGTTTTGCAACTATTTTGGCAAGACTCCTAAGACGGTACATGCTCTTGAGGAGATTCCTTTCTTGCCAATAGAGTTTTTCAAGAGTAAAGAAATCTATGCAGCTACCAATGCTCCTGAGGAAATCTTTACCAGTAGTGGCACCACAGGTAGCCAAACGTCTCGGCACTTGGTAAGCTCCCTTGCTCTCTATAGGGAGAGTTTTCGCAAGGGTTTTGCTCACTTCTATGGAAGAATAGAGGAATATATATTTTTGGCACTACTCCCCTCCTACTTAGAGCGCAAGGGATCGTCCCTTATCTATATGGCTGAGGACTTGATTCATGGCGCCCAAAATGAAAGCGGTTTTTACCTCTATAACCAAGAGGAGCTTGCCCAAAAACTAAGACTATGGGACGCTCAGGGACGAAAAATTTTCCTTATGGGGGTGTCTTTTGCTCTTTTGGACTTGGTAGAGCAATACCAATTCTCATTAAAGAATACGATTGTTATGGAGACAGGAGGCATGAAAGGGCGGCGCAAGGAGCTGATTCGTGAGGAGTTACACGAGCTGCTGTGTAGGGGCTTTGGTACTGAAGTGATTCACTCCGAATATGGGATGACGGAGCTACTCTCCCAAGCCTATAGTCAAGGAAATGGCTTGTTCTACCCTGTGCCTTGGATGAAAGTTTTGATTCGTGATAGTGAGGATGCACTCTCTCCCCTTCCCTATGGCCGTATCGGAGGAATTAATGTGATAGACCTTGCCAATTACTACTCTTGTAGCTTTATCGCTACTCAGGATTTGGGTAAGGCCTACCCCGATGGCTCTTTTGAGGTATTGGGGCGCTTTGATGCAGCAGATATTCGTGGTTGTAACCTATTAGTCTTACAAAATTAATCCTATGGAAAAATGGTTTTTCTCCCCAAGTGAAGCGGGTACCGATGAGGCAGGACGTGGCTGCTTGGCAGGCCCTGTTACAGCTGCGGCAGTGATCCTCCCTGAAGATTTCTATCACCCTCTGCTCAATGACTCCAAGCAAATGACTGAGAAACAGCGCAATGAACTGCGCCCTATTATAGAAGAGCAGGCAATAAGCTATGCCGTGGTACATGTCTGCCCACAACGAATTGATCAAATCAATATCCTCAATGCCTCCATTGAGGCCATGCAACAGGCCTTGGACAAACTCACTGTAACTCCTGAGTTTATTGTAGTAGATGGTAATCGCTTCAAGCCTTATAAGGAGATTCCTTACTCTTGTCAAGTAAAGGGGGACGCGCGCTTTATGCGTATTGCGGCCGCTTCGGTACTGGCCAAGACCTATCGCGATGCCTATATGGAAGAGTTACACAAGCAATACCCTATGTATCATTGGGATAAAAATAAAGGATACCCAACCGGTGAACACCGAGCGGCTATCCTTGAATATGGATCTTGTGAATATCATAGAAAAACATTTCAACTCATTGATATTCAGTTGAAATTTGATTTTTAATCAGACCGAGCGCTGTACTACCTCAAAGAGCTTGCCAGCATCACACTTAATAGTCTTGGAGGGGAACTTAAGAATCAGGGCATAGTCATGGGTTGCCATAAGGATAGAACGCCCTGAGTCATTGATCTCGCGCATCACTTTCATAATCTCCACACTCGTCTCTGGGTCAAGGTTTCCTGTAGGCTCATCGGCCAGAATTAGGTCTGGGTCATTGAGCAAAGCACGTGCAATGGCTACCCGCTGTTGCTCACCTCCAGAGAGTTCGTGTGGGTGCTTGTCTATCTTGGTCTGCATCTTCACCTTGGTTAGTACACTACTGATACGCGCCTCTATCTTATGAGGATCATGCCAGCCTGTGGCACGTAGGACAAACTCCAAATTACCAAATACAGTTCTGTCGGGCAATAGCTTAAAGTCCTGAAAGACTACCCCTATTTTTCGTCTTAGATAAGGGATTTCCGATTCCTTAAGGGTAGCTAAATTAAAATCTACGGCCATACCCGTGCCCTTCTTCAAAGGTAAATCCCCATAGAGTATCTTCAGCAAGGAACTCTTTCCACTGCCTGTTTTGCCTATCAGGTATACAAACTCTCCCCGCTCTATAGTAAGGTTAATATCATGTAAGATAAGATTCTTTCTTTGGAAAACAGAAACATCCTTGAGTTCTACTACGGTTTTTGCCATGGGGTTTTCTTGAGGGTTATACATACATTGCTTCTATCTCACGGAAATAATTCTTATAGATATTCTTTCGCTTGAGCTTGAGGGTTGGGGTGAGTTCATCATTATTGATAGAGAAAGGTGTGGTTAGCAGGGTAAATTTCTTAATCTGCTCATAAGCGGCTAACTCTTGTTGTAAGTGCTGTAGTCTCTTTTGGAAGAACTCGACTATCTGGCTGTTTTTGATCAGCTCTGAATAGTTCTTATACTTGAGGTTGAGAGACTTAGCATATTCGGCTAAGGCCTCATAGTTGGGTACAATCAAGGCTGATACATACTTGCGGGCATCGGCTATGACGGCGATTTGCTCTATAAAGCTGTCCTTACCTACCTTACCTTCTATCTGCTGGGGAGCAATGTATTTCCCATTGGAGGTCTTCATCAGCTCCTTGATACGTTCGGTAATATAGAGGTTGCCTTCCTTATCCAAATAACCTGCATCGCCTGTACGCAAGTAGCCATCTTCGGTAAAGGCTTTGGCATTCTCCTCTGGGTTGTTATAATAGCCTTTGGAAATAGAACCTCCCTTGAGCAAAATCTCATTGTCCTGCCCTATTTTTGCTTGAACATAAGGCACCAGGGTACCCACTGACTTGAGCTTAAACTTATGATCGTCCCAGCAAGATACCGTCGCCGTGGTCTCGGTCATACCATAACCCAAGGTAACATTGACCCCTATGGCACGGAAAAAACGCCCTATAGAAGGTTCCAAGAGGGCACCGCCGCAAGGAATCATCTGGATATTGCCTCCCAAAGCAGTTTTTAGCTTCTGGAAAACAAGTTTGTCTGCCAGATTATAGAGTTTTTTGAGAATAAAAGAAGGATATTTCCCTTTTTTGGTTCTTCCCAACTGTATTTTAGCAATTCGAGTAGCTGTAGCGAAGACTACACGCTTTAGTACCGACTGTTTTTGTACATTCTCGTAGATTTTAGTATATATTTTCTCCAAGAGACGTGGTACCACACACATATAGTGTGGTTTTACCTCTTTGAGAGCCTCAGCCACACGGTTGGTGTCATCTAAGTAACAGTTGATTACCCCCTTATGGAATACATAGGCTACCCACATACGCTCATATACATGGGAGAGCGGTAGGAAGGACATGGAGACATTACCCTCTACCACTGCCAAGCGGTCATCATGGTTGATGAACTGATAAGCCACATTCTCATAGTCTATCATCACGCCCTTGGGATTCCCTGTAGTACCCGATGTATAGATAATGGTATAGAGATCCTGCATACAACGACTGTCAAAACGCTCCTTAAGTTCCCTTTCATAATGCCCCTTTGGCACTAAGGCTACAAACTTTGACAGCGGGAGTACGACATGCTCCTCATCCTTAAGAAGAGATTCGTTGAAGAGTACTACCAATTGTAAGTTGGGACACGCTTGGCGTATCTGCTCTACCTTATCGTATTGTTCTTTTTCACCGACAAAGAGGATTCTAATGCCCGCATTGTTGATGATATAAGCAGCCTGATCGGCTGTATTGGTAGCATAGATAGGTACAGCACAAGCCCTTAGGTGAGCGGCAGCCATATCTACCATAGTCCATTGGGGAGAGTTGGGAGCAAAAATCCCGATATTCTCCTGGACTCCCACTTGGTAATGGAGCAAAGCCTTAGTTATTTTCTGTATTTCTTCGTAGAATACTTTCCAAGAAAGGGAGCGCAATTGCCCATTTTCCCAGTAACGAACGGCCTCTCGTTCTCCGTAATGTGCGGCCTGAGCAGCCATACGAGTTACCAAGTGAAATCTTTCTAAATCCATCATAGTTAGTTTGCATTTCAATTAGCAAAATTAGTGCTTTTCGCTGATATAAAAAAAAATAAAAAGTTAAATGTTAGCGATTAGTGGTTAGTTGTCAGTGATTAGCCCTTTTTATGACTAACCACTAATAACTAACCACTAACCACTATAACTTACTAATTAGTACTTAAGGTACAACCATCCTTTTTCGGTATGGGGCTGATCATCGGAGTCTTCATATTCTAAGATGTAGTAGTAAGTTCCTTGTGGGAGCTTGCTATCTGCACTTATGGTCGCACGTCCGTTGGAGTGACCATCAAATGGTGCTTCGTTACTATAACCATCCTTTTCATAGACCAGTACACCCCAACGGTTGAATATCTTGAGATTATTCTTAGGATAGTACTCTATACCGTCTATCTTGAAATAGTCATTGTGTCCATCTGCATCGGCTGATACCCCATTGTAGATGGTAAGCGGTTTGTCTTTGATCACTTCCACTTTTATCGTCGCTGTCTTACATGCGCCTAGGTGTCCCTTTATACAGAGATCATAGGTAAATTCATACTCTTTTACTGGTGCTCCCTGAGGCATTATTAGGTTACCTTGCTCATCTATATAAGCTCCTGAACCATCATTACCATTTAAGGTAACCGTTACCTTATCCAAGTGATCAAGAACTTTTTCACCAGCATATAGGTCATTCGCTAAGATATTACCCACATTTACAGCTCCCTTGGTAACATTCACAGGTTTAAAGTCAAGATCATCCCCTGCCACAAGAGCAGGAAGAAGCTTAAGTATACCCTTAGCCGTCTTACATTCATTAGGAACTGTTTTCTTACAGATTGTATAGCTATAAGTATAGACACCATCAGGAGTATTAGGTGCTATAGTGATGGAACCATCCTCTTGGTTAATCACAATACCTGGCACCTCATTACCATCTTCATCCTTTACCTTGTTTGGTGTAAATATTACATTCTTTCCTGGTTCAGGACGCTTACCATCTATATCATCGTTTCTTAAGACACTTGGGATCTTTTTCTCTTTGGTTCCTTCATTAATAACTTCATCCTCATCATCTACCGCCGTGAAAGAAACTACTTTTATCTTTATCACCGCATTAGAGGTATTGGCTGGATTAGCCTTTTCCTTAATCGTATAATAATAGAGGTAAGGTTCTGGACGAGCTACTATCCCTGGCTTAACTGTTACACGACCATCTGCTTCTCTCACAAGGTGGCTATCTGCTCTGGCTTCACCTTCTGTATCTTGTATTTCCACATCATCAGTTGTGAGACCTACTTTGCCTTTGAGTATATCATTGATCAAGATACTTGGGGTAAGTCCTCCTAAAGTACCAACCTCAAACTCATCATCTTTGGCCAAGATCGTATTATCTACTACCTCAAAGGTTGCTTTTGCTTCTTCACTACAGTTGGTAGGTACAGCCTTCTCACAGATAGAGTAAGTATAGGTATAAACACCTACTGGAGTACCTTGTTTTACGGTAATGCTTCCATTATCATTCATAGTGATAGTACCTGCCTGAACAGCTGTACCATCCTGGCGTGTTACCGCACCCTTGTGAAGGATCACATCAGTCTCTGGAGAGAGGATGCCTGGCACACCTTCCAAGGTGTCTACACCTGTTGAGAATACCGTATTGGTAGTGGTGTAATCCATGGTATTAGGTACCTTACCAAAGTCATCATCTACGGCCTTGAGGGCGCGAACTGGCACTTCCACGGTTATCTTCACCTTAGCTGTATCACAAGTAGTAGTTCCTCCCGCTACACAGATTTGATAAGTTACTGTGTAAGTACCTGGGGCTGCATCATTAGGTATCATAATCTTACCAGTGGCTGGGTTTACCCCTACTCTTGTAAGGCCGCCATCGTTAGAAATGGTGATATCCACATCAGCTGGGGTTGCAGGATTACCGTTGACCTTGTCATTGCCAAGTACGGCTACTTCCTGGCCTCGGCGTACTGTCGTATCAGGGTCGTCATTGGCCTCTATGGTAGGTGCCCCTTCTACTACCTTGATTTCAGCTACAGTACTCTTTACTGCACCGCAATCGCTTGTTACCTCTACCCAGTAGTAGAACGTACCTACTCTATCGGTCGCAGGCTTATAACTTGGGCTGTTATCCCCTACTTCAGTGCCTGAGGTGTTGTTATTATCCGTATTCTTATACCACTTATAGCTGAGAGTACCTTCGCCTGTGGCCACTACCGCAAGCAGTGTTGCGTCGGCTCCTTTCTGGTAAGTAGCCCCTGCTGGAGCAGTGGTAATGGTGGTGGCTGTCTGTTGCGCCTTGATCTCAAAGCTATCAGAAGCTACCGATTCACAATTGTTATTGTTCTTAGCCGTAATAGTATAAGTACCAGGGGCAAGACCTGTAATCTCATGGGTAATCGGATTAACCGTCAACTGGGTACCATTATGCCAAAAAGTTAGTCCTGACACCTGGGTAAGCTTAGCCACTGTTGGGCTGGTACAGCTGGCAGGGGTTAGCGTAATGGCTGGCTTGGCTGGTGTTGGGAGCTTGTCAGCTATATCAAAGTCCACTGCCGCAGCCCTACAAGTACCACGAGTTATGGTCAGTGTATAAGTACCTGCTGTAGTAAGACCTGTAATATTACCTGCATTATCTACTGCTCCTATAACTGTTCCATTGCTATCGGTTATGGTAAAGGTCTCTCCATGAGTATAATCTGTATAGTTGCTTACCTTAGCTACACTCATGGCTGTACAAGTAGGTGGTGCTACCATTACAGTAGGCGTTTCAGGAACAGGGAGTGCTTCGGCTATGGTAAAGGTTTCTTCACCAGATACACAAGTGCCCTGAGTAGCCTTGATCTTATAGGTGCCTGCCGAAGTAATACCCCCAATGGTTCCGTCAGCAGCTACTAAAGCACCTGCAACAGTTGCATTAGCACTATCGGTTATGGTATAGTTAATACCAGGGACATGGTTGGTTATCTTAACCACTGTTGCCACACCACAAGTAGCAGGGGTTGTCGCTATGACAGGGTTGGCCACGCTTCCTATAGTTACTTGAGTGGCTACTCTTGAGGTCTCACAGGTAACAACTCCGCCATTAGAAGCAGTCTCTGCCACATAGTAAGTAGTGGTAGCGAGCAAGTCGGTACGTGTAAGTGGGGTTCCTCCTGTAGCTACATTATAGATTCTTGTAGAGTTATCACTATCGTTGGCATCTATAGCCTTCCAAAGGGTATCTACTGTAGTACCTACACAATACGTATATGTTGCTTGCGCAGTAGGCGCCTGTACGAGGGTCACTGCCATAGCTTGCCTATCACTCTCACACTTGTTTGTCTCAGTAGCGGTATAGTAATAAGTGGTTGCATTGAGCAGGGTAGCATCTGCCAAGTCCGCAGGATCGGTAGCAGTTGCATATACTTTCAATGTACCTGTAAGGGTTAGAGCCAATTGTGCTTTGAGATCGGCCACTGTAGCACCCTGACAGAGATTTACAGCTGTAGGTGTTGGCTTTGTGGTAATATCCTCAATGGTAACCTTAGCTCTTTGACTAATCTCATCAGCGCCACAATCACTATGTACTTCTACAAAATAATATGAAGTGCCAACAGTGGTTGTCTCAGGGGTATAAGTATCTTGAGCTACTGTTGTACTAAGCTCTGTTCTTACTATTACATGTGTAGAAGTAGCCGCATCCACCTTATGCCATTGGTAAGTAAATGGAGGCGTACCCTTGGCCTTCACCAAAAGTGCATCGGCGGTAGCTCCTTTACAGTACTTCACTTCAGCAGTGGAGAGGTCAGTATCAATAGCCGTATTTTCTGTTACGGTAATGTGTGCACGAGCACTAGTTACATCACTGCCACAAGCACTACTTACCTCTACATAGTAATAAGCTGTTTCTACCGTAGTCACCACAGGCGTATAGCTATCCTCATCGCTGTTCGTGTTAGCCTCTGTTCTTACGAGCGTACCCGCATCAGTAGCATTTGCTGCTTTATACCATTTGTAGGTAAATGGTGCAGTTCCCTTAGTCTTGATCAAAAGATCTAAGACTCCCGATATTTGATCTTTACAATATTTCTTTTCGGTAGTGCTAAGGTTAGTGTCAATAGCTGTTGGCTTAGTTACCACTACCTCAGCAACGTTACTTACCGCAGGAGTACAACCTGTATCGCTAGATACAACAGCATAATAGTAAGTCGTGCCTACAGTGCCAGTTGGTACAGTAAAGGTGTTGGCTGTCTCTCCTGAGATAGCTGTTCCTCCTGTATTGCTATTAGTGGTATTTCTATACCATTGTACAGAACGGTTACCATCGCCTGTGTGTGCTATAGATAGGGTCAGCGTGCTATCCTTACAAGGTTTGCTCAAGGTGGCAGGTTGTGTGGTAATAGCAGGCAAGGATTGAATGGTAATCTTAGCTCTTTGGCTGGCCTTATCATCGCCACAACTGCTCTTTACCACTACATAATAATAGGCAGTACCTACAGCGTCTGTAGCAGGGGTATAAGTATCTTGATTAGCCGTCACATTGGCCTGAGTTCTTACCACTGTACCTGTTTCGGTAGTATTGGTTGCCTTATACCAAGTATAGGTAAAATTGCCCGTTCCCTCAGCGGTTACCGAAAGTGCCGCAGGAGAGGTATGACCCTCACAGTATTTCACCTCTGTTGTGCTTAGGTCAGCGGTTATGGCTGTTACCTTGGTAAGCACCACCTTCAATTGGACACGAGTAGTCTCACAGTTGCCCAAAGCAGAGGTAGTGGAAGACTCTGCTACATAGTAATTACCTGCTCTTAGATCTGCATTTCTTGCAAGGGCAGTTGTACTTGTCGCTGTTTCATAGAACTTAAGGGAGTCGTCGGAGTCACTGGCATCTATATCATTCCAAAGGGTTTCCAGCTTAGTACCTGCACAATAGGTATAGGTAGCATTCACGGTAGGTTCGGCCACTAAGGTAACCTGCAACGCTCTACGGTCACTCTCGCACTTGGTAGGATCGGTATCCTGCAAGGAGAAGTAGTAAGTCGTATTGTCCGTTAAGGCTGTTGCATCTGTTATAGGAGTCGTATCCGTATTAGTAGCATATACCCGTATTGTACCCACATTCTGAGGGGTATTATCTATATAATCCTTAAGAGCAGCTATGGTAGCTCCTGTACAGAAAGTACCTGCTGTAGGTGCTGACGGTGTTGTGGTCTTACGAGTGATACGAACCACTAAGGCCGTCTTTTCACTAGGACACTTGCCTGCTTCCTCTATAGTATAGAAGTAGGAATTAGCCTCATATACATTTTGAGTATCCGCCTGTAATACCCAGCGGTTATTATTGTCACGGACAAATATTCTAGCATCATTTCCTACCACAGCTTTTAGGTCACTTACCTTAGGTTGCTGGCCTACCGCCTTACATACCTCAAAGGTCTTAGGTGTAGCGACCGTTACATTAGGATTCCTTTTGATAATCAAAGGCACCTTAGTACTACGGCACTTACCAGCCTCTTCAGCAGAGAAGTAGATTGCATTATTCCAATCCACAAAGGTATCATCCGACATATTTTCTGTTCCACGCCCCTGATGTATCTTTACATTGGAGTAACCAAAGTCGGTTTGCATCTTAGTAATCAATTCCCCTACCGTGATTTCTTCACAGATGGTTACCGTCTTAGTCTCCACTTCGGTCATGGCATTCTGACCCGGTCTTACACTAAATGGTAAGGAGACACATTTGCCTGCTTCTTGTACGGTAAAGTAGAAAAGCTCAGATTGAATGAATTCCCTATTAAGACTTGTATATTCATTGGCTGGAATGGCTTCAGGGGCAGAATAAAACTTAAAGGTTGCTCCCGTAGGATATCTTTCTTGCAATTTTGTCTTAATCTGTGTCAAAGTAGTGCGCAGACCATAATAGCCTATGTAAAAACATACATCTACCTGCTCATTTTTGGCTGTAGTACGAGGGGTAAAGGTAAAGTTGACCTGTTGAGGCGCTGTTACACATTGGTAGATATTCTTCGCATAGTCATACTGTTCGTTATTATCTACCAAAGCATCGTCGGCCAATGGAACAGTTGTCCCTCTTCTATAGATAAGGACATTAGCAGCATCGGATGGATCTATCAAGGCCTTGAGAGAGGCGATAGTCGTGAGCTGACAGCCTACATCTCCTAAATTTTTAGCCGTTACTCCTGTCTCTCCCTTTATAGTAACTTTGATAGGCTCTTCTGGGGTACAATAGCCATTTTTGGTTAGGCGTAACCAATAGTCCTGACTGCTACCATTAGGAGTAGACAAGCTAGTGGAACCTACCAATGGAGAGGTTCTTGCCCTAGCATTGGATTCAGTGGCATACCAAGTAAAATCGGGCTGTAGCGCGGTTACTTTAGGTGAGCCCTTGATAATCTCCTGCTTGATTTCATCCAAGGTTACATTGTTATTACATACCTTAATAGTAGTTTTAGGAACGAAATCAACGAGCTCTTTCACTGTCAATTTGGCTTCTTGGTAGGTTATCACCTTTTCACAAGGAGATAATACTTCATAATAGAAGGTATAGCTACCCATCCCTAATGGTTTTTGTCCTCCATTGCGAGGTCGAAGATTGATCTTGTGATTATTAGGCACAGCGATCACTCCCGAAGCCTCTCTAATACGTACCGTAACTCCCGTAGGTAAGTTAGCAGCTAAGTGGCTATTAGGTATATTAAATAAGCTTTCTACATCAAATACTGTAGGACCTGTGATACACTTAAGTGTCTCCCCATTATTGGTACGAGCCAAAGGAGGAACTGTAACTGACGATTCCTGAAACTGGAAAGCATCTACCTCATCTGTCACACAATTCTCTATAGCATGTTGTGATGGAATCTTAATCTTTACATAATACTTTTTAGCAAAATCAGTAGCGGTAAGGGAAGGTATGGTATAAGAGAACCCTGTTGCCAAAGGAGTAGAAGGATTGTCTTCGCGATACCACTCCACTTGTACATTAGGCCCTAAGTCGGTGATAGTGAGTTTTACCTCTTGTCCGGTACAATAATAATCACGCTTAGGCTTTGGTTCGATCTTAGGCTTCTGTATATTGGCGATCGTAAGCTCTTTTTCTACTGTCTTTCCACAAGCATCGGTAATGGCAAACTTATAGGCATTATTGACATTGGAACCATCCAAGTTGATAAAGAATTGATCTCCAGGTTGTGTTTTAGCCACTGAGGTATCAGGGGTAGTACTTCCTGCTGGGAGTTTATGTATCAGCTTATAGGTAAAAGGAGCCGTACCTCCTTCAGGGGTAAGCATAACATGATACTTCTTATCATTACAACCAAAACCTACCACTTGTATACCGTTGAGGTCTCCTTCGAAGGTTCTTTCTTTGATAACCATTTGGCACTCATAGCCACCATTTAAATTTTTGATACGGCGTACAATACGGAACTTACCTACTTTTCCTAAGCCCTCATCGGTAGTTTTTCGATTGATAGGCGTATCATAAGGAAGTCCTGCATAAGCCCATTCTTCCCATTCTTGTTTGTCTTCCTTATAATGCTGTATCACGAATTCAGACTGATTATAGCGCCAGTCTTCAGTACCTCCCAGTGTAATACTTCCTTGTACTACTGGCTCACAGCCAGGAGCAAAGTTAAGATTATAGGTCTGTCCTGCAATCTGGGGAACATGATTCGGAATTGTGATATTATTACATACATCAGTTATTCTAAACTTATATTTTCCTTTCGGCAAATCACGTACATACCAATTGTTTTCATCTGCCCTATTGTTATCAGTAAGGGTATAAGGCAGACTAAGGGAAGTACCGCCTATGGTACCTGTGGTATGAACCACATTGGCTGTATCTGTATATTCTATAATTTCTATCTTTTTGACAGCCGCCCCATTGATTCTGGTAATTCGTATAGAACCATTAGGCGCTCCTAAATTAGTAGCTCCTTCACAACTGGCTATCACTTGTATATCTACCCCAACTGCTGTGGGAGGTACAGTTACGGTAACTGGATCCAAATCCGCATAACGGGTTGGGTCACACTCATCATCTACCAAGCGGAAGTTGAAAGTATCTCCATTGCGCAAATAGTCAGGAATGACTACCGTTTGGAAATCATAAGAACTAAAGAGAATTTTCTTGGCATACTTTCCTCTTAGTAATGGATTAGAATGAGTAGCAGGCATCAGAGAAAAGCCAGCTCCTGCATAGTTGAACAAATCAGTGACAGGTCTGGTAGGCCCTTGCTCTATCACCAAATAGGTGTTCAGGGTCGCTTGGGAATCCCTTCTATGTTTGTAACGGAGTCGTAGCTGTGTGGTATGGCAGGCCGTAGGTGAAGAGCCATCATTGGCTACCTCTACCATCGCATTTTCAATAGGATTATAGAGGACAGAGGTAACCTCGGCCAAGGAGGTCGTATTTCCACACATGGTAATATCCGCCTTTATCTTCCAGGTTCCTGATTTGTTAGGCAGGTTGAACTCCTGAAAGTTAGTGTCTACCTTCAAGGCTTCCCCATAGTAATATTTAGGCAAATAGGTATCAAGGTCTGTCTTATTATTAATGACATAGGTAGGGGTATATACCACTCCATCAGGGTCTGTAAAAGTAAATTTTACAGTAAAAGGATAATTGAAAGCATCGGAATCCACTGCTTTTTTGATTCCTGTACCATATAAATATAAGGCATCAAATTGCGCCTTGGTACAGTTAAACTCTTTCCCCGATATAGGTGTATAAAGATGGGTAAAAGCAAAAGACTCATCGGTAATGCTAATAGGCTGAGGAATAGGGTTTGCTCCACAGAAATTCTCTACCTTAACCACATAATTACCTGCAGTAAGGCCTGTAAAGATATTGGAGGTCTGGTGTACCGTATCTGGGCGCACAGGGGTGACCCCATCAGACTGATATAAGGTATAGTATACAGGATAGTTCGCCGCGTGATTACCCCACTGGTCTTGATTGATATCCACACGGATACCTAAAGAAGTAGCCCCACATATCTTAGGTATTTGAGAGGCGGTAAAGGCAATAGTCTTGACATCGTTCTTAATCTCAATCTCAGGGGACTCCGCAGGCTCAGTCCATGAACCAGACTTGCGCTTGGCTATCACATAGTACTTGCCCGCCGCCAAGGAGATAGCTCCTGTATGAGGCTTTGCCGTGGAATAATCATAGGACTCATTGTGCTTTCTGAGGTAGAAATTATAATTGGTATTATCCACACCTGTCCCTACTACCTTAAAACGAATCGCTCCACTGGTACCACACCACTCTTGCTCCACACGGATAGCAAGCTTGACATCGGTCTCAGGGGTAATAGTATAGTTAAAACCCGTTTGAAAACTACAGCCGTCTTTCTCTGCCTTGAGCGAATATCTACGTACCGCATTGACAGGGCTATCTATCTCAAGATCCACAAATTCCTGTGTTCCTGAGGTGTAAGTAAAAGACTTGCTGTTTCCATCGTTATCCGTAACCGTGTAAGTTGTCCCTATCAAAGGATACTTAATGGTAATGGTCGCTTTCTCTCCTTTAGTCACTTTATCAAAATAAGTAACACGCGTCTCACTCAATGCCTTAAGGATATTGGGATCGCAGGTTTGTGCTTTTACTAAGCTAAAGAAAGGACTTAAAATCATAAGTATCAACCAGATACGCTTATAATTATTCAGCTTCTTCATAATTAAACAATTAATATTCGGGGGCAAAGATAAGCATTTATTATGATTTGAAACAAACTTTCTTTATATTTTTTTATTTTTGTTATCAACAATTTCTACTGATTTTAGAGTGAATTGTGAATAACTTTTAGATAACCATTAATAGCATGTATATAATCGGTAAGCTCTCTACCCAAAGAGCGCTATAGTAGGGAGACTGATGTTCGTGCGCAAAAAGGAGTGAAAGCACTGTAATATAGGCAATTATAACCTGTATATAGAGAAGAAATGTAGGGTATACAAAGGCCAATAGTACAAATAGAAGCATCAGCAGCGTACCTATGACCTTGGTCTTTGAGGCGCCTAAGACAGTGGGAAGTGTCTGCAAATGTGCTTGTTCGGCCTGCTTGTCTCTGATGTCAAAAGGAAGAATAAGCACTACCACCCAGAGGAAGTTTTGCAGGGCAAGAAGGGTCACTAGTGGGTCCGAAAAAGAGACTCTATAAGCCGATAAAGGAAGGTATACACTCCCCAAGACCCAACAAAGGGCGACTATAAATATTTTAAGAAAAGGAATCTGGCGAAGGCGATGGGTGAGAAAAGGGGCATCGTAGGCCACACTGAGCAACGTGGAGAGTAGGAGAATGCCGCGACCTGTCCATGAAAGAAAGAGAAAAGCGCCGCAGGCTGTAGCTGCCAACAGCCACCATATAGGACGCTCATATCTTAGGCGCCCCTCTTTAGCAAAGGAATAAGAGAGTACCGTTCCCACCCATAAGGAGAGTAGCTCCGCATAGGCCATAGGTAGCTGAAAAATAAGTAAGGTACTGATAGCCAAAGAAGTAACAGCTGTAGCAACGACTATATTTTCTCTGATAAGCCAAAGAAGGAGTGCGTAGCATTTTTGTTTCATTCTCTGATTACTTCTATAAGCACCTGCAGGTTGCCCTTGTTAGGATTATCAGTGATTTGCATAAAGGCCTTTCTGGAGAGGTCTAGGTCTTTGCCTTTGGTAAAGGGGCCTCGGTCATTGACCTTCACCACTACGGATTTGCCATTGATAGGGTTGGTTACTCTAAGGGAGGTGCCAAAGGGATAGGTGCGGTGAGCGGCAGTAAGTTTGTTATTGCTAAAGACTTCCCCACTGGCGGTTTTACGGCCGTTGAACTTGTTATGGTAATAGGAGGCCACGCCATTGGCTTTGCCTATTGTAGCGGTAGCGGAGGCTTCCCTTTGGGAAGTACTATGAGGTTGCTTGCGCTGCTGTACCGTTTTGGTAGTATGACAGCTGACAAGGAAAAGCAGGAGAAGAAGGAGGAGGAAACGCATAAAATAATAATTAATGGTTAATGATTAATGCCAATAATGATTAATCAGTAACCATTAACCATTAATCATTGAGATAGAGTTCAATAAGTCCTTCGGGAGTTGCCACTGTGATGGTTTTATCCTTACGGTTAACCTCCTTAAGGAAGTCGTCATGTAGGGGGATCAGAATCTGTCGCCCCTCATGTTCTATTTCAAAAATAGGCTGGGAAGAGCGGTCATTGATATGAGTGATGACCCCTACCCTACCATAATGTACATCTACCACCTCAAAGCCTATGACCTCATGATAGTAGAATTTGTTGCCAGAGAGCTTAGGTAAGAGTGAGAGCGGTAAAAACAGCGATTGGCGGAGGAGTGCCTCGGCATCACGCTCGGTATCCACCTCTTCAAACTTGATTCTAAGCAAATTAGCCTTATGATAGCTACACCTTTCTATGAAAAAAGGAATCAGTTCCTTGCCTAATTCGACAAATACTGATTCCCTATTTTCTAGCAGGGCACTATCGTCCGAGTCGGTTTTGACAAGGACTTCTCCCTTAAAGCTAAATTTGGAGACAATTGTACCTACAAAGAAACAATCTTCCTTCCTCATTAAGCTTCTGATTCTTGAGCGGATGCTTCTTCAGCAGGTGCTGCTGTAGCTTCCTGTGCCTTAGCGGCTTGTGCTTCTTTACGCTTTTGGTTGTAGGCTTGTTCGGCCTTTACGCTTTCTTGCTTAGCAGAGACTTTACCCTTGTGGAGTGATTCCTTTTTAGCAACAATTTTCTGCTCTTTTTCTTTTTGCCAAGCTTCGAACTTAGCATCGGCTTGTTCTTGGGTAAGAGCACCTTTCTTTACTCCTCCTTGGAGGTGATACTTAAGCATCACACCCTTGTAAGAGAGAATACGGCGTGCTGTTTCGGTAGGTTGTGCTCCGAATTTTAACCACTTGATTGCTTCATCAATATCTAGCTCAATCTGAGCTGGATTGCTGTTGGGGTTGTAAGTACCTATTTTTTGGAGGAACTTACCATCGCGGGAAGCACGTACGTCAGCGGCTACTACCCAATAAAAAGGTTTCCCTTTTTTACCATGTCTTTGTAATCTAATTTTTACAGGCATATAATTAAGACTTGTGAGGTTCACGACCTCTATTAATAATCGGGGGCAAAGATACATATTTATTTTTTAATGTACAAATTATTTTTAGTGATCAGTGGTTAGTGGTCAGTGGTCAGGACTAAAAACTAACCGTTAAACTAATAACTAAATTTTTTTTTGTGATTTTCAAATAAAATATGTATCTTTGCACACAAAATAAATGCGCTTTTTTATTTAAAGATATGGCACAATACAAAGGTAAAATAGCACAGGTCATCGGTCCTGTGGTAGATGTTACGTTTTCTTCAGAGAAGGAAATGCCTAAAATTTATGATTCATTAGAGATTGTTAGCAAGGAAGGCAAGCCCCTTGTCCTTGAGGTACAGTCTCATATAGGGGAAGATACCGTACGAGCTATCTCAATGGACGCCACTGAAGGACTTAGCCGTGGGATGGAAGTAATCGCTACAGGACACCCTATTCAAATGCCTATTGGGCAAGAGGTTTTCGGACGCTTGTTCAATGTAATTGGAGATGGTATAGACGGTTTGGGTAACCTCCCTAAAGAGGGAGAAAACGGCCTACCGATCCACCGCAAAGCTCCTAAATTCGAGGACTTATCTACTGTAACAGAAGTACTCTTTACCGGAATCAAGGTTATTGACCTAATAGAACCCTATGCTAAGGGAGGTAAAATTGGACTCTTCGGGGGTGCCGGAGTAGGAAAAACAGTACTTATCCAAGAGCTAATCAACAATATCGCCAAAGGACACGGAGGACTTTCCGTATTTGCTGGAGTGGGCGAACGTACTCGTGAGGGAAATGACCTACTGAGAGAGATGCTCGAATCAGGCATTATCAAATATGGTGATGACTTTATGCACTCCATGGAAGAAGGCGGTTGGGATCTTAGCAAAGTGGATAAAGATGCTCTAAAAGAATCCAAAGCGACTTTCGTATTCGGACAGATGAACGAACCACCTGGAGCACGTGCACGTGTAGCTCTTTCTGGACTTACCGTAGCTGAATACTTCCGCGACGGAGCTGGTCAGGGCGAAGGAAAAGACGTTCTTTTCTTCGTGGATAACATCTTCCGCTTCACCCAAGCGGGTTCGGAGGTATCGGCCTTGCTAGGTCGTATGCCATCAGCGGTAGGGTATCAGCCTACTTTGGCCACCGAAATGGGAGCTATGCAAGAGCGTATCACTTCTACTAAAAAAGGGTCTATCACCTCCGTACAAGCGGTATATGTACCTGCGGATGACCTTACTGACCCTGCACCTGCTACTACCTTTGCTCACCTTGATGCCACTACAGTACTCTCTCGTAAAATCGCCGAATTGGGTATCTACCCTGCGGTAGACCCGTTAGACTCTACTTCTCGTATTCTTACACCTGAAATTCTTGGAAAAGACCACTATGAGTGTGCCCAACGTGTAAAAGAATTGCTCCAACACTACAAGGAACTACAAGATATCATCGCAATCCTCGGTATGGAGGAACTCTCCGAAGAGGATAAGCTTGCCGTTGCTCGTGCACGTAGAGTACAGCGTTTCCTTTCTCAGCCTTTCCACGTAGCGGAACAATTTACAGGGATTCCAGGGGTATTTGTGGATATCAAAGACACCATTCGTGGGTTCAATATGATCCTCAATGGGGAACTTGACCACCTCCCTGAAGCGGCTTTCAACCTTAAAGGAACGATTGAAGAAGTAATAGAAGCAGGTGAAAAGATGCTTGCTGAAGCTCAAAACTAAGACGATTATGATATTAGAAATAGTAACCCCAGAGGCCGTGCTTTATAAGGGAACGGTGAGTATCATCACCCTACCAGGAGCGAAAGGGTCATTTCAAATACTTGAGAACCACGCACCTATAGTAGCCCTCTTAGACGAAGGAACGATCACCTTTAGCGAAAGCGAAGCCCCTAAGGTATTTGCTCAGGAATATTTCTTGGAGCAAACTCAAGCCAAAGGGGAACGTATGCTCTCCATCACAGGAGGGGTCGTAGAGCAAAAAGATAATAAAATAATTGTATTGGCTCAATGATCTTATTTTTATAAATTTAAAGCAGGGGCAAGCCCCTGCTTTTTTTATTCAAACTGTATTTTACTATTTATAATTCTTTTTGTTATTGGTATCTAGATCTCTCCCCAACTGGATACACTAAGAGTAAAAGTAGATAGGCCTGCCCCTCTTTTAAAATGGTCGAATTTGACCACTTTAAAATTATAGTCAATTTTAGAATGCGAATAAAATACAAATAAATAAGACAAAGGATTCATTCCTAATTCGCTCTCTTTCAAGGGCTAATTGCCATTAGCCCCTACACCTGCTCATGCTAATTTT
>ERZ773056.161-NODE-161-length-33233-cov-14.083158_pt1 | contig 33233 bp, 53 predicted proteins | sample MGYA00580857_ERZ773056 | MGnify/ENA primary metagenome ERZ773056 (study PRJEB29015, sample SAMEA2737996) | human oral metagenome | biome: human oral; feature: human-associated habitat; material: dental | place: China | collected 2114 ... | reverse complement strand
TAAATGGTATGTTCAATTTGGAGATGGTGACTTTAGTAGTGAAGGTGTTACAACATTTACAACATTAGATAAAGATATTGATTTTACCAAATGTAAAACAGTCAAAGAATTAAAAGAATTTCTTGAAACAATTCCAGAAGATACGGAGTTACCCAACCTAACTTTTAAATATAACGAGGATAATTAAAATGGAACAAAAAGTAAAAAAATATTGTATTGTTTTAGAAAATTGTGAGCACATTGATTTAGAAAAAGAAGACTTAATTGATGCTGTCTTTGTAGAAGTAAACAAAACTATTGAAATCTATAAAAATCTTGAAGAGACACAAAGAAAGGATAGTTTCTATACAAAAGAGGCATTATTGACGTTTGATATTGAAAAACTCAAAGAAAGACAAACTTCATTTTCAGATGGTAAATACAATGCTTATGAAAGATTGACTAGACATTCAGATGTTACAGCTTTTGAAATCATTTATGAAGATGACTCAACAGAAATTATTTATGTCCCTTTTGATGGAGAATATGAAAACAAAGCTCAAGAAACTATTCATGAGACTATATTAGAAAAAGATTGCTTGAAACTTTATTTTAAAGAAACAGAAAAATAAAAAACACTTAGATTTTTTCTAAGTGTTTTTCTTATTGTGAACAAAAATTGTTAATATAGCTCTCTTTAAAATCAAAGTTTATCTTTTCTAACAAATATTCTAGGTCGTGTTTCTTTTAGTAATTTAATGAAATCAAGTTCTTCATTAAAAATTTTATTATAGAAATCTAAGTTTGCTTTTCTAAGTTCTTTTGCTTTATTCATGATGTCTTTTTTGATTTCAATAGATTTATCTGTTACTAATACAGCATTTTTATTCAGTACTTTTCCATTAGTAGTATTTCTTAATAATGAAATTCCTTTAAGAGAAGTTGCTCGTGATAAAGCTACATAGCCTAATCCTGGTGTCCAACAATTAGTTAAGTCAACAGTAATATTATCAAAGCTTTGACCTTGTGATTTGTGAATAGAAATTGCATAAGCAAGTTTAATAGGATATTGAGTACATTCTGCTAAAATAACCGACAATTTCCTTTTTTTCGTTTTAGCATTTGGATAAGCGCTTCTGTTTGTGAAGTATATTCTGCACCTTTTAAAGCTTCCTCAAAATTTGAATTTTCAAGTAGTATTTCATTTAGTAATTCTTTGCTGTTCATTCTTTAAATCCTTTTTTGGTCATATTTATATTATTCTTTTTTTATGCAACTTTTAGGTTGACAAGTAATAGAATATATCATACAATAGAATTATAGAAACGAGGTATAGAGAAATGGCAGTAATTAAAATTCTTATTGGTGTTGCTGGAGTTGGGAAATCAACTTATATCAAACAGCATAAAACAGAAAAATCACTTGTGTTATCTTCTGATGATTTACGAATTGAGTTGTTTGGAAGTCTGGAATCAGGTAACAAACCTGAAGCTACCCCAGTTGTTTTCAAAACACTTCATGAGAGAATGAAAGAAGCACTTTTGTCTAAACAATATGACACTATCTTTTATGACGCTACTAACTTAAGCCGTAAACTTCGTAAAGGATTTTATGAACAATTTAAGAAATATGCAGAAATTGAAGCTATTGTTTTAGCTAAACCTCTTGCTACTATTTTGGAACAAAATGCTCAACGTAGTGGATTTGCTAACGTACCTGAAAGTGTTATTCGCCGTATGTATGAAAGCTTACAAGTTCCACGTATTGGTGTTGATTGTGATAAAATTGAAGTTATTGGTGATTTTGAAGATTTTGCTGAAGAAATTGCTATGATTAAGGGTATGAAGCATGACTCTCCATATCATGCAGAAGATGTTGATACTCATATTCAAATGACTATTGGCGGAGCAAAAGCACAAGAGCCTTCAATTCATTATACAAAAGATGAAATTGTTACTTTGGCAGAATTACATGATTTGGGAAAAGGAATCACTAAGAAGCCTTCTCAGTCAAAAGGAGTAGCACACTATTATTTTGTTCATGTTCATGGCTCACACAGCATGTTTTCGAACCACCAATATGTTGGAGCAATGTACGCTCTTGTTAAATTTAAAGATGATTTGAGTGAATCAAACTTGAAAATTGTTGAAGCAATTTATCAGCATATGAAAGCACATGACGGTTTGACTGCTAAAGCATTGAGGGCAGACAAATTAGATGAAGATACAGTTGCTTTGATAGAAGATTTTGCTAAGATTGATTCTAATAGCCGAATCATTGATGATGAAATTTATGCTCACTATATTGAATTGTTAAATAAAAAGAATTAAATAATTATTTTATTTTTTATAAATTATGATTAAACATTTTACTAAATGATATTTTGGGGTTGACAAATACTACCCCTTTTTGTATAATGATTGTAGAAAAATAAAGAAAAAGAGGATGTGTATTATGAACCCAGTTATTATTCCTAAAGAAATTGCTATTCCAAAACAGAAAATTGTCTATGGTGATACTCCATTTGAATTAGATGATAAAGTTAATAATTTTATTGAAAATGTGACAACAAAAGGTTATAAAATTATTTCTATTGAAGTTAATACAAATCGCCAAGAATATTATCATTACACTACAACAATTATTTATGGATAATTTTTATTGATGTTTCAGAATTTATTACTGAATTAAAATATAGAAAGAGATAAAGTTATGGATAAATTTACTGTTACAATTCAATCATCACATTATGGAACTTGGGATTATTGTGGACAATCAGAAGAATTCCTCATTGAAAATAAAGAACAAAGTGTGATTCAAATTCTACGATTAATTCTAACTTATCCAATGTTTTATAAATTGAAATTGAATGGTAATTTTTATGAAAAAGTTAATAACAAATCTCAATTGATTAAAGAAATTTATCAAACAATTAAAAATGAAAATTACTTTGAAATTTCTTATTGGAATCCTGTTAATTGGTCAGAAACAACTATTTCAATTGAAAAGAACTAGAAAGGTTTACTAAAATGAAAATTAGAATTATATCACCATACCACAACAAACGATTTGTTTATGAAGGTTCTATTGAAGAATGGAATGAATTGTTAGAAACTCATATTGAAACATCTAATATTTCAACTTTACTTAGTGCAATTGGGCTTTATTTCCATGGTGAAGCTACTATTGCTGAACGAATTGGAAAGTCAAAACTTGTTCAGGTAAGTAATTTGCTTTTGAAATCAGCTTAATCATCTGATAAATAGGAAAGGAAATTAAATGAAAAAATATCTTGGAAACAAATTAACAAAAGAAGAAATTATTGAGCAACTAAAAAATTACAAAATGATTTTTATTGAATTTGATAACTACAAAAAATTCATTGAGCTATTTAAAGCGATGGAACAATTAGGGTATCATTCTGAATGGACTGAAGAGGAAGATATGAATAGTATTATGAATTTGAAAGTTATTGAAGAAGATTTGAAAAAGCATTATGAATCATTATGGCTCAATATTGACAATGAAAGTAAAGTTATTGATTTATCTGGTTTCTATCATGTATCTAAAGAAGTCTTTAATAATCAGAAGGTTGCTTATGGAACAATGCTTGAAAAATCATCATATATTTATGAAGGTCACTTATACAGATAATAAAAAATAAGCCTTTCTAAGCTGTTTTACTGCAAAGTCGATACATTTATCGAAATTGCAGTTTTTCAGTTTTAGCGCACAGTTAGTGACGATATAACAACATTCAAATCCAGCTTAAGCTATGTAAAAAAATAAAACATTTAACATTTAAAAATGTTTTTTATTTTTTGACTTTATTATTGACAAAATAAAAATATTATTGTACAATGAGACTATAAAATGAAAAGAGGAAATTCAAATGGCTAAACAAAAAGTTTATGAGATTACAAAAACTATTTACGGTATGGCACGTACTCGTACTTATACACTACAAGGAACACTTGAAGAATTGATTGAAGCAACTCGTTATACCTTTGAAGTGGGATATAGCTATAACCGAAAAATTAATCTTGCTCCTAAGACTATTAAAAGTTTTATTTCAAATTATGAAAAAGCTTTAGAAGAACAACAATGCTGTCCAGTTGATGTGAGTTATGCTTTGATTTAATTTTAGAAAGGATTTAAAAATGAGACTTGCGAGTAAATATTTTAAACCAGAAAAACGTGGCTATAAATCAGACCGAATTTCTTTGGGGGATACATTTAATTATTGTGGAAATATTTATATAGTAACTTCCGAACCGAGAGAATATGTTGACTCTGATGGTTATTTGATTGTCTATTGTAAAGTGGAATACTATGATTATCATGCTGGTGTAAATAAGACGGGATATGGTGTTGAAACTTTTCTAAGAAGAGCTAGATATTAGAAATATTTCAAAAAAGTGTTGACAGGAAATATCTTTTATTGTACAATGTAACTATAAAAAACAAAAAAGGAATGATTCAATGAACAATACTGTATTAAATAATGAAATTAAAACTTTCACTTGTACATTCACTGATGGTTCTAGCAAATCAACTGTTGGAACTGATAAATATTTAGCTGATGAATATTTTAAATTAATTGCTCAATTGGAAGGCAAACAAATTAAGGAAATTAAGGAGAAATGAAATGACTAAACAACTTACTAAAAAAGAAATTCTATTAGCAGAACTCCGTGAAAATGTTGAAGAAGATGGAGCATTGAATCAAGGCTTCTCAACTAAATTACTTAATCATATTGACCCATGGACTCTAGCTGAGGCTGTCCGTTATGTTGCTACTGAATGTCCAGTTGATTTGAAAACAGATAATATTACTATCCAAGCTATGATTATTGATAAAGCTATGATTGTTATGGATGCTGAAGAATTTGAAGCAATTGCTCCTTATTTCTTAGGCACTTCAAAAATTTTCGAGGTAAAAGAAGATGAATAAATTGACTAAAGAAGAACAAGAAACTTTGGTTTGGCTCTGTCTAGTAGGAGAGCTTAAAATCAAAGAATTAGAAAAGACTGCTGATTCTGAAAAAATGACATTGCTCCAAAAGCATAAAGAAAATATTAGCAAACTCTTAACTAAAAGTTGGAACAAATAAAGAAAGTAGCAAAAAGTTACTTTCTTTTTTATTTTATTGTTGACAAAGTGGAATTTTTATTGTATTATATAATTACAAAGGAAATATGAAAAGAGGCTTTGAGATGATTACAGATTTAACTAAAAAGATTACAGAAATGAAAAATGCTGAAAAAGCTCAACACTTAGAAACAATCTTGAATTTCAATGATTATGAGAGTATGGAAGTTCTTGATTTGCGAACTATTGCTAATGTAATTGAAGCTTATAAAAAAGAAAAAGCAATTTTGGATAAGGCAGAACTTATCAAAGAAAAATACAGTCTTTTCTCAAAAATTTATTTCAATGATTCAGATGATAAAATTGAAACTCTACTTAATGCTATGGAAATTGATGATGAAGCTCGTTTCATTTATCATTTACAAAATGAATTTGATGTTATCCTAAAAAGCAAAACTCCAAAAGAGAGACTTGAAACAATTGAAGAAATCAAAGACTTGTTTAAAGAAGCTTTCACTTTGACTGATGAAAACTTCCAACCAGCTATGACTCGATTGCATATTACAGACAATTGGGAAAAGTCTTTGCGAGGTATGCAGGTTGAAAAATTGGCAAAAGATTTGAACTATTCATTCTCACAAGATGAATTAAAAGAATTAACTTTACTTCATAAAACAACTACTAAAAGAATTGTTAAGAAACGTATTGAAGATTTGCTTACTTATTGTAACTTCCATTACGAATCAAGTGTCCTACATGACGGCCACTATGAACGTTTTCTATAAAATAAAGGAGAATTTCTATGTATATCCCAAACAAAAAGCAATATAATGAATTAACTTCTGCTGAAAAAATTCTTGTTGGCTATATTTATGATTTATATTTTAAATGGCTAACTGAACGTAACAGTCCAGTATTCCTAAAGCATTCTATGTTCTCTGATTTTGTTCAAATGATGTGTTTTGAAGATGATTTGAAATATTATGCTGATTATCTATATCTCTGTGAATATAAAGACGAAAAATCAGTTAAAGTAGATGAATACAAATTAGTTGTTCCAAAATCATCTATCACACTAGCAAATAATACTATCACTGAAGAATTAAAACCTTTCCATTCTCAAATTGAAGATAAAAAGAAAAGCTTTTTTCAAAAATTATTTAATAAATAAATCTTTAAAATTAAAGTCCTTAAAATGTAAAAAAGATAGCAATGTGCTATCTTTTTATTTTTAATATTCTTTATCGGCAACTTTCTTAATATCTCCACCCATAACAGGAGAGAAGTATTCCATTTTTTCAAGTGAAATTGCCCCAGTATAAGTATCTTTATCTTCCCATTTGACTGGTAACATATATTCACCAATTCTGACTTTGTTTCTTACTTTTGTCATTTTAGATTTATCAAAGTTTTCAAATGGTATAGCTCTCTCCCCAGTTGGAGTTCGTACATAATCACCTGTGTAGATTTTATCTTTATTTTCTTTTAATCTATATCTAGCATTAGTGTCTAATTTACGAGTGTTTAAATTAGTTCTGATTTTTAATGTAGTTACAAATCCATTACTTACTAATTCATTAGCAACAGTTTTAGGGTCTCTAGTCATATCTATTGAGATTGCTCTACCCCTTTTGTCAGTGCAAACAAATTCTGAACTACCATTTCTTTGATAATCTCTTACAAATTGTTCTGTAGCAACAAAATTAGACACTTTTAAATTGTATTGATTAGTAGAGTTATCATTTCTAAACTTTTCTACTTCAGCTAAGATTTCTGGATTTAATGTTTCATAATCTTCGTCCCCTAATTCGAAAGTGCTATCATGGCCAATCCCCAAAGTTCTTTCTATTGTTTGAGCACCTGTTGAATGAGTTTTCTTTATTTCTAACAAGCGTGTTTCCCCATTCTCTACAACTGCTCCATCAAGCAATTCTGGTGCCCCAGTTTGGATGAACATTGAATCAGAATCGTCACTATAATAAATAGCACGACAGAATTTTTCTGAGTTCTTTTCATCAGCAATGCTATATGCACTTTCTAAACTTGTTTTAGCATTTTTAATCAATTCTTTCATCTTTTCTTCATCTACATTTGATATAGAACCTTTTTGATTGATTGCATGCCAAGAACCATTTTTATCTTGGACTAAAACATTTCTTAATCCTAATGATTCAGAATAACAAGCACTCATATAACATTCATAGTCAAATCCTCTTTGTTTAACACCTGTTATATCTCGTACTCTACTAGGTAAGCTATTTGGATTTTTCATTCTCAAATCAAAGCCACTTGTATCAAGAGTTCGAATTGTTGAATCAAATTTCAATCTATCAAAATGATTGTCTGCGAAAGCTTGAGCTAGTTCTTTTGATTCAAAATGTGGATTGTAATCACCATAGCGACAATGAACTTTAGCATTACATTGTTTAACTTCACCATTTGGAGTTATATGATATTTAGCCATTAACTTACTCCTTTTTTTATTTTCATATCAAAAAATTATTGACAATTGAAACGAAAGTTGTTAGAATATAAATGATTCGCAGTCAGGTATTTTAAATTGAGCTAAGATTCAGTTTAATTTTATTGAGAAAGAGAAAATTTTTTCTTTCTTTTTTTATTTTAATATTGACAAAAGTTATTTTTTGTTGTACCATATAACTACAAGGAAATGAAAAGAGGATTTAACAATGAGTAACTTAAACAAATGGTATAAAACAGAAGAAGAACAAACTGACTTAAGAGTTATTTCTTTTGTGGCTCGCAACAAAGATAACATTGATGTTACTGAATTTTCAAGTCGAAAAACTTCATTTGTAAGTACAATGACAGATGAAGAATTAATTCCTATTTTTGAAGCTTGGGCTAAACAAGGAAAGAAGAATGAATTTAGCCGTATGTATGTTTCTATTAATAAGCGTGACCATAAATCTGTTCAACTTAGTCTTATGCACTATCTTTTAGATAACCAAAATTTGAACTTAGGAAGTCTTGATTCACGAATTGCTATGATTGCAGCTCAATCTGAGCATGCTTTAGAAAAGAAATATTTTTATGACTTTGATGGAAATGAAAAACAATTAGAAGAATTTATTGATGATTTGAAGTTAGCTTATGAAGATACAAAAGCTTCAAACAAAAAATTAGAAGGTGAGTTAAAATATGTTATTAAGAAAACTCCAAACTTCTATGCGGTAATTTTAGAGCAACGATTTAAAACTTTATGGGTTGATGAAAAGTGGAAAGATTTAGCAACAATTAAAAAAGATGCTTTATATTGTGCGGCTTGGTACTTGAACGATTAGAAAGGTTTTTTAATGATTTTTATTTTATTAAATATTTTAATTTTTATTACTTTAATTTCAGTATGGTACAATCCTAATGGGAATTTTACCGATTTACAATTCTTTACTCTTTTTGTAGCATTTTTTGGAACGTTATTTTTCTTAAAAGATTTATCACAACACGAATCATCATTAAGCATTTTCTTATCTTCATTATGTTTAAGTTCAAATAGTTTGTTGTTCTCTGTTGTTGGCAAATTAAAATTTACAGAAAAAAGCAATAAATCATCTTTAATAATTTATAATGAGTCAGATTCTATTACTAAAAAAGAAAATGAGATTCTACTTCCTTTTTATAAAAATGATTTTTCAAAAGTCTCTCTCAATCCAAAATTCGTAACAAAATACTACGAATTACAACATAAGAAAAGAAACTTTTTGGAAATTTTAACTTTTGCTCTCCTAGCAGAATACTTCTATTTTAAAAGTCTTAAAAGTTTTTATCTTGTAAAAAGAGAACAGAATAAAAAGGATTACTTACATATAAAATGAAAAAACTTATAATAATATTTTTAAACATAACCGCTTTATATTTGATAAGTAGTAACAATATCCAAAATATAATTGTAGGTGTTTCTATCTTTCTTTCTTCTTATTTGTATCTATTCCTTAACTTTATTTTAAGTAATGATTCTAGGAATTATAAATTAGCAAGACCAATGTTAATTGATGAATCTTCATTGCCCCAAGCAAGATTTAAAGTTGAAAAAATTACTTCTTACAAAGTAGATGAAAATTTACTAACAAAAGAAAAATGGGAAGAAATAAAAATTAAGCTTAATTCATTTGCTATAGACTTTTTGAACAAGAACTTCCCTGGTGTTGAATGGGATAGTAAATTTCTATTAGCAGAATACAATGATTATGCAGCCGGTTCTTTTATCAATCTAACACCTACCCAAAAAATTCTATTTGATGATAGAAATGTAAGTCAGATTTTAATAAGCGAACCTTTCTTACATGCCATGCTTAAATTCAATGACTTTGGAATTATCCAGCCAATTGTAGAGCATGAATTAGTTCATTATGCTCTTTGGTATCAAAATAAGGGGTATCATGATGGCAATTCTGACTTCGAAAAGAAAATTGCTGAGTTGAATATTCGTTCCAATAATGCTGAAGTAGTAAATATTTATAGCTTGGGAATAGATAGAGAAGAAACTGAGAATGGAATTGAAGATACTCTAAACTTAGTCATTCCACCTAGAAAAACAACTCAAGAAAATAAAGAAGCCTTGGAGCTCTACAAAAAGAAATATGATAAAAAAGAGGAGCGTTCACAATGAATTTAACTAACTATTTGAAAGTGAAAAGTGTTTGGTTGCCATCAGAATATTTTGAAACAGATGAAACAAGCATTTTGAAAGTTATTAACAATACTGAATATATTCTATGTGATGCGAGTGAAATTACTCAATATTCTTTTGAAACAAATCGGATTAAATATGATTCAGAATGGTACAATGATTTTTACATGGAGCTTGAATAAATTTCAATACTCTTATATTTAAGATATTATCAATATTAAATATTTGAGAGGCATATAAATGCGAAAAAAGAGTTTTATAAATGTAATTCTAATATTTGTTTGTATTACTGGTGCTTTCTATATAGCAAAAGATAATTTAAATCCATTTGAAAATACTACTAAAATAGAAAAATCTGAAATTATAGCTCCCAAAAAAATAGAACCAAAAGAGATTAATAAAATCTCAAAATGGAAATCTACTAATATATCTGTTTATATGAAAACAGATAATCCTATCTATCAAAATGCTTATCTAACAGCAGTAAAAATATGGAATAATACAGATTTGGTAAACTTTTACTTTGTTTCAAATGAAGAATCTGCTGATGTTGTATTAACAAGCAAAGACAATGGAGAAACTTATGATTCAACATTAGTAGAGGGCAGAACTATCGGACTTGCAACAAATCATACTGATTCATTAAATTTTATAGTTAAATCTAAAGTGGAATTTATAGACAATACTATATTAAATGAATTTGGAGAATTAAAATATGATGAAGAACATTTAGTTGATGTTGCTTTACATGAATTAGGACACACACTTGGCTTAGACCACACTTCTAATGAGAATTCTCTTATGTATGAGAAAGCCAGCAATACTCCATTTAATTATATTGATGAAGAAACATTAACAAGAATTAAAGAATTATATAAAGGAGAACAAAACAATGAAAGAAATTGAAAACAAATTAGAACAAGCAATCCTTAACCATAATAAAAAATTTTCAAAGCTGACTCATGAAGTTGTTGCTTGTGAAAAAGAAGATGAAAAAGAAATTTTACTACAAAAAAGATGGCAATTCATTCATGATTATGCTCAATACTTAAATGATTTTGTTTGGTTTCACAAAGAATTGCTTAATCCATCTATTACTATATTATTTGACCTTGTGCCAAATACAGTTTGGAATCGTATGTCTGAAAAATCAGAACGAATCATTTTTCTAATTAACAAACAATATAACAAGAATAATTTAAAACATTAAAACTGATTTTGAATGTTGTTATATCGTCATACCAGCAACGCTAAAACAATTAAAACTGTTTTTCGATAAATGTATCGACTTTACAAAAAACTGCTCAAAACAGCTTATAGAAAGGGCTAATTATGAAATATTTTATCTCACTCTCAATTGTGAATCACAGTTACTCAGTCAATAATTCTATTTGTGAAGTAAACACTAACAATGAATCAGAATTATTTAATATTCTATCTGAAAAAATTTCCAATGTGGATTCGACCCCTAATATGATTCATAGAATTCAAGAAGTTTTACAAAGCTTGTCAGAGCAAGAAATTCTTAGCTATAACTCATATAAAGAAGTTTCCAAAGACTACAATATTGATAGCACAGCAGAATTTGAAACTATTATAGAAAAAACAGAAACTTCTTTCAAAGTTGAATTACATAGAAATGTTTTCTCTTCAAGCTCTGTGCTAATGCAAAATCGTTACATGACTGATTCAATTTTAATCCAAATACTAATTACTAACTAAAGAACTATTTTAAAATAGTTCTTTTTTTATATTTAATGGTTGACAAAAGATATTATTTGTTGTATCATATAATCATAAAGAAATGAAAACGAGGATTCAATTATGTTTAAGTTGGAAACAAAAAGTGGAAATACAATTACTCTTATTACAGATTACAAGAAAATCACTTCTAAACAAATGAAAGCTTTTCGTTACTACATTGAATCATTTTTGAATGAGCCAATTGTTATGGAATTTAAACCCATTAAAGAAACTATTCTTGGTTCTACTCCAGTTATTGTTACTAAAGAAATGGTCGCTCGATTTAATCAAGTTAAGTAAGGAGAAATAATTATGACAAAAACAGTAAAGAAATTAACAATTACCGAATATGAAAAATTAAAAAATGAAAAATCAAAAGAATTTCCAAAATTTCTAAAACAAGCAAAAACATTTGCTAATGATTTTTTAAATGAAAACTTTAATATGCAACTTGAAATTCCTATTGAAATCAATGGTCGCTTGAGTAGTACACTTGGTCGTTATATGGCAAAACGTACCTTTTTTGACAATATTATGCCTGTAAAAATTGAATTATCTAAAAAACACCTTCTAGCTGCTTTTATTGTGAATGATTTAGAAGATGTTTATGACACGTTAAAGCATGAACTTGTCCATTATGCTTTATCAGTTCAAGGAAAAGATTTTAATGATGGCTCTTATGATTTTGAAATGAAACTTTATGAATTAAACATTAGTTCATCTGGTGCAACACCAGCACATAAAAAATTCTCCAAACGCACACTAAGAAATTATGTACCTTATAAAATTTATAAAGGTGATAATAATGAGGAATTTATTTTATCTTCTGGTAAATCTTATTATCGTAGTGCTAACGTTAAAAGTTATAAACACGGACGTTACAAAGGAAGTCTTACTCATGTAGGTTATCAAATCGAAGAACTAACTGCTTAAAAACTTTTTCAAAAAAAGTGTTGACAAAGGAAAATTTTTATTGTATTATGTATATATAAAGAAAATGAAATGAGGAAAAACAAATGAAAATTATTGGAACTTTTAAAACTGCAATCGGAACAGAAACAACTTACAGCTTCCAAGCTAATGATGTATTCCATGCTGAAGAACGAGCTAAAGAAATTGCTCAAACATTCGGATGGACTTTGCTTACTTGGAACTAAAAAGAGAGGTAGAAACATGCTAACATTTATTGTATCAACATCAGCAATGGTAATAGCCATTGGATATACTGGATTTAAGATTTACTGGATTCAATCTCATGAAAATAGTTGGGGTCACACTATTGCTCACTCATTGCTTGATGCAGTAATTGCTCTTGTAACATTTATTTGGTATATGGGCGAGCAAGATAAATCATTTATCTTTAGTTTGATTGTATTATTTGTTGTGGGTTGGTTTATTTCTAAATCTGCTAACAAACTTTATTGGGAGTACTAATATGAATTATATAGTACAAGACTCAAAATTTAAAACACTTGAAAGTTATTTGGAGAACTTAAGCAATAGGTTTCAAGAAACATATGACGAAAAAGGGAAATATTTATTCATAGGTAATATATTTTATATTATGCTTACTGAAGCTATTGTTTCCTTTTTTCTTTGTTATGTAATGATAATTAAACTTATTCCAATAGCAATTACTATGTTTCTGTTAATCTATGAACTTGTATTGTTCAGTTACTTAGCAATTTATAGAGAAGATGTTTTAAAAAAAGCAAAAATACCTATCATTTCAAAAAAAAGATTCCTAAAAAAGAATAGAAACAATATAAAATCAATCTTATATGCTTTTAATTTAACTCTTGAAGATGTAATTGTAAATTCTAAAACCTTAGAAATTAAATTAAATTATTCCAATCCCCACTTAACTGAAAAATTAAAATCTTGGATTAAGAAAGATAAGGCAGGAATAAAGAGAAATGAAAAATGACTCCATTGCTCATAATTGAATTTCATATAAAGCCTGAAACTATTCTTAAATTAAAAAAGTAAAAAAACTTAAAAGATTGTTGACAAGCAGTCTTTTTTGTTGTATCATATATATAGATAAAGGAAATGAGGAAATAACAATGGAATTTTTAAAAGTAAATGGGATTGAGATTGCACCAACTGAAGATAATATTGTAACAGTTGTAAAAAATATTTTAAAAAATTTTACTTCTGATGAAGCTGAATCGCTAAAAAATCGTATTCAAAATGCTGAATCTATTGTAGAATTACCAAACGCTTTCTTTCTTGAGGATAATTGTTTAGTACTTATCTCTTTAACAGAAACAGATTATATGATTTCTATTGATGGTAAAAATGGTGGAAAAGTTGATTATTTAAGGGAGTTAAAATAAATGAAAAAATACACATTATTGGTAGATGGCTTTCAACGTTATAACAGAGATGACTTATCTGAATATGAATTGATTAATTCCTTTAAAGAAGCTATAAAACGAGCAATCTATGACGAAAAAGAAAAATCTAATTTTTCTTGCCGCTTGGAACATTATTTAAATAAAATTGAAAATGTTAAATCCATTAAAGATTTACCTAACATTTTAGCTATTAAAGATAATCTTATGTTGAGTGTTTCTGATGCAGAAGATTCTTATAAAATGTTATGGGTAGAATATAACTCAGGAAGTACAAAAATATTAAAATATAAATAGGAGTTCTACATGACTTATAAATATAAATGGAAAGATTTCATAGAGAATGAACTTAAAGGCAGTCCATTTAAAAATTTATCAGAATTAAAAGATTACTATAAAGAATCTTTTGAATCGAATAAGAGGGAAGTGAAAGCTTTAATTGAACAAGAATTAGAAAGTCTCTTGAAGGGGAGTTTTGCTGTTAATATTTATGAAGATTTCATAAGTGTTTATTACTCAAGTCTAAGCTTGCCAGACAAAGTCTTTGTTATGCCGTGTAACTATTATGGACTTCAAGTTGACCATGAATTTATTTATGGAACTCCAGAGGAAGTCATTCCTTATATAATTTATTTCACATTACAGAAAAATGCAACTAAATTTGCTCAGTTGGGATTATATTATATTCCGCCCAAAAACAACAGAACTTTTAATTATGAAAAAATCATAGTTAAAGAATCATTAGAAGATTGCTATAAAGAATTGTTCAGTAGTGTAATTACTGCTTGGCCACATTTGGATAAATCAAAAAATGATAAAGATAGAACTGAAGAATTAAAGAATTTACTAAACTATAGTGAAAGATTTGTTATTCATGAATCTCTTACTCCAAAAGAAGACCGTTTTGAAATGTTCTTTAAAAATGCAACAGAATTAAATTTTACTAATAGAGTAAAAATCCATAGTCCGTATAAATAAAAATCAGTTTAAATACTGATTTTTTTATTTTTAAATTTTTTCATAAAATGGTTGACTTTAGAATTCAATTATGGAATAATATAATTAAGGAAAATATAAAAATTGATATTTATATAAAACTTCATTCAATTTTTTTAGAAAGGAAAGTATCAAATTTGATACTTATAGGTAATACACATGAAAAAAGTAGGAATTGTATTCGGGACATTTGCTCCTATGCACCGAGGCCATATTGACCTAATTATTAAAGCTAAACGTACCTGTGATTCAGTCAAAGTTATTGTTTCTGGCCGAAAAGATGATAGAGGTGACCAAATTGGTCTATCACTTCAAAAACGTTTCCGTTATATTAGAGAAGTTTTCAATGACGATTCACTTATTGAAGTCTCTAAGTTAGATGAAGCAAATATGCCACTAATGCCTGAGGGGTGGGACGTTTGGTTAGATGAACTCTTTAAAGTGTCGAACACAAACAAAGATGATAACTTACTATTCTTTGTTAATGAAGATGAATATGTAGAAGAACTACAAAAACGTGGATTTACTACTCAATCAGAAGATAGAAACTTTGGAATTAGCGCTAGCTTAATCCGAGAAAATCCTTTTAAATATTGGAAATTTATTGCTCAGCCATTTAAAAGACATTTTACTAAGAAAGTTCTAGTCCTTGGTTCTGCTTCTAATGGAAAAACTACTCTTGTTAAAGATTTAGGATTGTTCTACTCTGCACCAACGAGTTTGGAATATGCTAGAGAGTATCAAACAACAAACAATGTTAGAGATGATGAACTCACTGCCAAAGACTATTTTTACTTACTTGATGGGCAATATGCACAAACTTCTAAAGCTATTGATTCAAAAGAAAATAAAGGTCTTGTTATTGCTGACACAAACTCAACTGTAACAAAAGCATATTACGATTATTATTTAGATGATTCATCTGATACTGATTTAGACATTAAAGCTGTTGAACATCTTTATAAATCACTTGTCACTAAAGAAGAATGGGATTTAATCTTATTTGTTCAGCCAACAGGTGAATATGTAGATGATGGATTTCGTGACATGACTATGGCTGATGAACAAATCAGACAAGCATTTACTGATTATCTTTTACAAATTACTAAAGAAAATCATGCTAATACAAATCTAATCTTCCTTGATGAAGATTATCTAGGAAATTACAATAAAGCTATTAAAGAAATTGAAACAATTTATAAGGAGTACTAATCATGAAAAATTTACAATCAAACATTTCAGCTATCCCTCAAAATATTAATCTTATTACAAGCAAAGCAAAAGAACTTGGATTTAAGAAAGTATTAAAAGGAATCTTTAACGATTTCTTTGGTAATCGAAGTATTGAAGCTTGGCTATACTTACTAATTCTAGCTTCTGTTCCAATCATCTTGGAATTTACAAGTGGTAATGAACATGACTTCTTGGGCTTGACATCAAGTTTAACTGGTATCTTATGTGTTATTCTTGTAGCAGAGGGTCGGGCAAGTAACTTCCTTTTCGGATTGATTTCTAACATCATCTATTTTTACTTATCATTATCTAACTTATTCTATGGGGAAGTTATGATTGCGGTCTTTTATATTGTTATGCAACCAATCGGTATTTATGCTTGGCTAACTGCTCGTATTAAAAATACAGAAACAAGTGAATTTGTAGCTCGTAAAGAAACTATTATGGATTATGTTAAATACTTTACCTTTGTATTTGTTGCTTGGTTAGGTATGGGATTTGCTTTCCAAGGTATTGGTTCAGCTCGTCCATTTAGAGATGCAATCACAAATGGCTTGAGTGTTGGTGCTCAAATCGGTCAAACTCAACGTTTCGCTAACTTGTCTTGGTTATTATGGGTCTTGACTAACGTGTTTTCAATCTATCTATGGTGGGGAACCAACATTCATATTCAAGGAATGTACTGGGTTTACCTACTGAATAGTATTGTCGGTTGGTACAATTGGGGTAAAAGTGCTAAATAAAGATTGACTTATTATTGAGATAAGTTTATAATAAAATTGAAAGGAGTTAGACATGAAGAAAATTAAATTTAACTCAAAAGAAGAAGAAAAAACATATTATGAGCAATTTGCTTCTGAAGCAGAATTTTTAGAATGGTACAAGAAGCAAGATTTGCCCACATATGAACAATCTTCTGTTACTACAGACATGACTGCATTTACATTCATTGATAATGAACTTAAATTGCTTATGATTCAACGTAAAGCTCACCCTTATCGTTTAAAATATGCTTTACCGGGTGGTTTTGTAGGCTCTCATGAAAGTGCAGAGCAAGCAGTGCTCCGTGAAGTTAAAGAAGAAACAAATATTACTATTAACTTAGAACAGATTGAACAATTAAAAACTGTATCAACGCCTGGTCGTGACCCTCGAGCTTGGATTATTACAATTGGTTATATTGTTTACCTTCCTTATGAACAAGTTTTAGAAATGCAAGCTCAAGATGATGCTCTTGAAGTAAAACTTATTACAGTTAATGTAAAAGATAACGCTTTCTATGATGGTGACAAATTGCTAGCTAAAGATGATTTTGCTTTTGACCATTATGATTTGATTCAAGAAGCAATTTCTCGTATGCAAGGACACGATTCATGGAAACCGAACTTCTTCCAAATGCTCGGTTATGAATTTACTGTTACAGAAATTTTGAATCTTGTTAAAGCTATTTTGCCGGATAAAAATCTAATTCGCCAAAACGTGCTTCGTGAGTACAAGAATTTCATTATTGAAGTTGGAGTAAGGCGAAAAGAAGGAGTTAAATCTCAAAAGACTTACAAATATAAAAAATAAAACTTAAAAAGAGAGCAATCTAATATTGCTCTCTTTTATTTTAGGGGTTGTTATATCGTCATACAGAGAACACTAAAACAGTTTAAACTGGATTTCGATAAATGTATCGACTCTACAGTAAAACAGCTTAGAGTCGCTTATTTTACAATTTAAATTTTATTTCTTTCTGTTGACTAAGTGAAAAAATTATTATATAATATAATTAACAAAAAGAAACGAGGATATAACTATGACAACATATAATCTTGGGCTTTGTGCTGGTCGCCATGACTTGCCTGTTTCTGACTTCATTTTTGCTGATGGAGATATTACTTTTCCTATCAATCCAACTACACTTCTTGATACTGCAGCTATAAAACTCCATGATTTAAATTATGGCGATAAATTAGTGATTTATGTAACTGGACTTACCCCTGCTGTTGTTGCTGTTATCAAATATTGTTCAATCAAAAATATTAAACTCACGCTCAAACACTTCGACCGTGATTCAAATAGCTACATTGATGATGTAGTATTTGACTAATCAATATAAAAGAAGAAAAAGAAGGATTTTTAAAAATTTTTCTTTTTTTTTGCATTTTATGTTGACAAAATGAAATTATTGTTGTATCATATATACATAAAGAAAAACAAAAGAGGTAAAAAACAATGCTATCAATTCGTGAAGTAAAACAAAATGGAACTCGTCAAATCATTACTGGAACTATTGAGAAATTCAATTCATACTTGAAAGTTGCAGCTACAAATGAAGATGAAGTGCTTTGCGAAATGAGAAAAGCATTTCCTCGCTCAACATTTGAATTTGCTAAACGCATTACTAAAGGAACAAAAATTGTCTATGTTAAAGATGAACTTGAAAAAATTGCTCAAAAAGAAGCAGAACTAAAAGCCCAAGAAGCAGAACGAAAAGAAGCACGCCGAGTTGCTCGTATAAAAGCTTTCTTCAACTCACTCCTTTACCAAGATAATGTTAAAATTTCTTTAGGAACTGTAACTCTTATCAATGATATTCGCCTTTTCCAAGTTGCCTATGATTTGACAAGCACTCGTTGCTCTTTTGATGATTTAATGAAACTAAAAGAAGATACCGGCTTGACTGTAAAATTTGAAGTCACTCGTATTCTACATGAAATGGGAACAGTAGAAACAAATCACGGTAAAGCTTATGATGGCTATGAATTTTCTGACACTGTAATTTCTTCTATTGATTCAGAAATTATCATTGAAACTTATTACTATTAAGAAAGGATTTTAACAATGGGCTCTATTTTAAATGATTTTAAAAATAATGGAAATAAACTACTTCCTCAAACATTTACAAATGAAATAAACAAATTTATTTCCACTTACAATGGTATTGATAATATTACTTTTTTTGATTTATTTAATTTCATTTTAGAAAGTGATAACATCTATCATTTAAATAATTCTAGTTATGAAATCAGCGTTTTTGCTTATGAAAATAGCCAAAACAATTTTGACCGAGTGATTGTTGAAACTAAATCAAAATTCAATGGGACAACAAACACTTATTGTTTCAAGAAAGATAACTTTGGAAAAGATGGTTTCTTTTTAGATGTGTTTGAAAGCAGAGCTGACTTAATCCCACATACAGAAGTAATCAGTTCACTCCTAGAAGAAATTTTCTTCTACCTTTTTGATTGATAAAATAAAGCTGTTACTATCATAGAATTAATTATTATAAGGAAAATAAAAGAGGAATACTATGACTCCAACAAAAATTAAAGAAAAATTAACAACAGATGGATTTATTAAGCTACGAAGTGGTTATTATCGAATTGTACAAGCAAATGAAGAAACAATTGCAAGCGAAGCTTTGTTACAACAATTGAAAGATGAAGGCAAATATAATTACTGGATTTCAGCTTATGATTACGAAACAAAAACTACTAATTCTCCTATGCCAAATGAAGTATTGCCTGTCTTTGGTGACCCAGATAAATATATTACAAAATGGTTCTATAAAGATTTTGATTCAGCTCTAAATCAAGCACTTAAAGATTTGAAAACTATTCTATAAAATGCAAATATTCTATTTGACTTCCTTAAAGAATTATTGTAATATATAAATATAGAAATGAAATAATTCATTTCTTGGAGATTGCTAGATTCAATTTTGTTGAAAAATAAAATCAGAATAAAAATATAAATTATCACTATTCTTAATCTGATTTTATTCAGACTTTCATCTTAAAAGCTAGTGCTCTGTAAGAAGTGAATTACTTCAAAAAAACAAAAAGAAACATATAAGACAAGAAAAGAACAGCTTTAATATAGGCTGTTCTTTTCTTTTTCTTTATTTAATCAATTCAATATTTTCAATAATAGAGCTGACTTTTTGAATATCTATATCCAAGCCTCTCAATTCATAATTATATAATACTGGAAATCCAAACTCTTGAGAATATTGCTTAGCAGTCAAGCAATATTGATTGTTAAAATTCTTATTACCTGAACCAACAATCCCCAGGCATTTCTTATAGTTATCTTTATATCTAATATATTCTCTTAATGGAGTTGTTAAAATTTCTTTGTCTCCATTATCAATACCATTTCCACCCTCTAAATATGTTGGTAGAAAAGCTATAAAATAATTAGACACTTCATTGAATGGAATACCATCTTTAATTAAGTCTTTCACATTCAATAAATTAACTTCTTTGAACTTTGCATTTAATAATAAATAATCTCTTAATCGTTTAACAAAACTATCAGTATTTCCACTTAAGCTTATATAAATCAAATCTATTTTATCTTTCATTTTCAAACTCTCAACTTCTAAATGAAACATGAACATGGTCATAATGATTTGCTGTTATTCCACCCCTATCAGGCATCAAATTCCATGTATATGCTGGGCCATAAATATTAGTCATATTCATATAATATTTTTGTTCCCAAATAATATAATAAACATTCAATTCATTAAAATTCTTAGCTAAATAAGCAGCTAGTTCATCACCTTGACCTTTGCTAACCATAAAATCAACGGCTAAGCCAGATGAATGTCCATGACCAGTACCATCATCATCCCCAGCTCTATATGTACTGAAACTTGTTACTCCAAATTTAGCTGCTAAGAATTTTTTCATTCTCGTTGTATTGATAGTTAATCCATCTTCTGCTTGACTGTTAGCTGCTACTTTATTATATAATGCTTGGTCGGCAGGATTATCAAAATCACTAGCTAAATCAACAAGAGCATCTTCATATAAGTTTTGTTCTTTTATTTCTTTATCTGAAACTTTCTTATTGTAATGTTCTTGATTTTCTTTTAATTCAGATTCTAATTGATTGATTTTATCCTCTGTTTCTTTTATGTTTTGAGAAATAATTTGTTGAGCATCAGAACCATTACTTACTAACACATTTTTCAATTCTTCATTGTCTAAATGTTTAAGTTCTTTGATAATCTTGTTAATCTTAATGTTATTAATTTGTGTAAAATCAGAAAAAGGATTCTCTAAATCTGACAAATCCTTGTCTTTTGCTATATGTTTAGCTACATCTTGTTCTTTTCGAACTGACAATTCAGAAGCTTTCTCTTTTCTTTGTTCTTCAATTTTATCATTTGATAAATCTGTTGTGTTATTAGATATAGCTTGATTTATGCTATCTTTAGTTCTATTTAATTCCGATAATTTATTTTTATTATTTTCTAAATCTTTGTTAATCTGTGTTATTTTAATTTTAGTACTTGCTAAATCATTATTTATTTCCTCTAATGTTTCTGCTTTTGCTAAAGAGAAACTACTTAAAGCTAGGAAAAGAGTACTAAATAAAATATATTTTTTCATTTATTTATCCCTCTTATTTTGTGGTCTTATTTTTATTATTCCATATCATATAAAAACAAAAACGAACTTAATTGTTCGTTTTTATTTTTTCTTTTGTAAAATTTTAAATAAAGTTATTAATCCTAAAATGAAGATAAATAAAATCAACCAAACAAATACTTTTAAGAATATGAAAGTTAAAGTTAAAAACAAAGGAAACAAAAAGAATATACCAACAAAAATCATCATGCTAATGAACAAGGAATATAAAATCAAATCTTTCATAGCTTTACTCCTTTTTATTTTTTATATCAAAAAAGAGTTGACAAATAATAAAAGATATTGTACAATAGCAATATAAATATTGAAAGAGGTAAATAACAATGAACAAATTAACAAAATCAATCTTAATTCTAGTAGGAACAATCGCTTTAACTGGGTGTGGGCAAATCCACCCAACGGGCTATCAAAATCTTCCAAAAGTTAAAAATGAAGTTAAAAAACAAACAGAAACAATTGTAGAAAAAGGAAAAGAAACAATTGAAAAATATGGACCTGGCGTAAAAGAAAAAAGTAAAAATATTCTACAAAAAGGAAAAGAAAAACTTCAAGAAATTAAGAAAACTTACATCGAATCTGAATCTAATGCTTATGTAGAAAGTAATTTAGATGAAAATCTATCTCCAGATATGTATCAAATCTTAGGGGAAGCTGAAGTTGATGAAAGCAAATTTTCTACTAAATACTCATATTCATATGATGAACTTGGACGAACAACTATTGCTTATGGATTGGTTAATTACAATGCAGTTATGGAATCCAAAGGCTGGAGAGCTGATTTTGAACCAAATTCTGAACCAACAGGTTGGTGGAAATTAGATTCTAATGACCAAATTGTTATGAAAAAAAACAAAAAGGTAAGTAATAATGAAAAAGTAAAAATTGCTTTACCTGATGGGAAAATCTATAATGGTCATTTTTATAACCGTTCTCACTTGATTGCTGACTCTCTTGGAGGACGTTCTTATAAATACAATGTAATTACAGGCACTCGTCAACAAAATGTTGGAAACAATGGTGGAGGCGGTATGCAATACATTGAAAAAAAAGTTAAAGATTATGTAGAACAAACAAAGAATAATGTTTATTATAGTGCTGAGCCTGTTTATAATGGAAATGAGTTAGTTCCACGCTACGTCATTGTTAATGCTAAATCTGATGATGGTGTAATTAATGAAAAAGTAAAAGTGTTTAATAATGCTTCAGGTTATGAAATCAATTACTTTGATGGAAGTTTTACTAAAAAATAAAAGAGCAATTTAATATTGCTCTTTTTAAAGTTCATTATAGTGAGTTATATAGAATTCAATTCCTTTTTTTATTCCATAAGCTTTGATTCTTCTAGCTCTAATCTCTTTCCATGTTAAATTGGGATTAGCTAAATTAGTAATAGAAATTCCACTTCGTAATGCTTTTCTAATTTCTCTCATTTGTTGAAAATTAAAATCTAAATTATCTATAATTTTTGGGTCAAATCCATCATTAATAAATTTATCAATTTGATAAAGTTCTATTAGTTTAAATCCTCGTTTATAAAAATATAGCAAATCTTGAGTATTTTTTGAATAGTAAAACAAATCCATAATTCTATAATTCATATTTGGCTCAGCCCAACTTTTCCATTCTTTTCCTCGATAAACACAATATAAAAGAACTTGAATTTGTGCGTCTGTGTATTCGTCAAATGGAATATCTTCTAAGTTATACCCCTCAGACAGAAGAGTTATCAAATATTTAATCGTCCAAATAGAAAATTTAGTCCTAAAATATTTCTCTATTGGCAGCCCTTTATCAATAGCTTTCTGAATAACACTCTTTTCATATCTAGAACGATTTTCTAAATTCATTTTTATCACCTCAAATTCTTTTAATAAATATATTTTATCAAAAAATCTATAAATAAGCAATATTTTATTGACTTTGTTTATAACATATAATATAATGGAATAAAAAAGAAAGTGAGTTCATCATGAAAACAATTGAAGAATTATTTTTAGAAAGAAAAGAAGAAAAAGATAGACTAAAAAAAGAAGAAAGAATCAAAGAAGTAAAAAAAATAGGAAGGAATTTTAGTGAAGTATTGCTAGATGAAAAATTCAAAAAGGAAGCTTCAGAACTACTTATTGAACATGGGTGTATCCATCTTGAAAATATGCAAGCTGAAGTAAAAATCTCGGAAAAAGAATTCTTTATTGAAGGCATGAAGGATGCTATTGAATATTGGCATAACCAAGGCGTAAATCTTGTATTTATTGGTGATTCAAAAATGTTTGTTAATGGACAATACAGAAGCAATTGCCCAACATTCTCATTAAAATCATTGAGCTAAGAAAGGATTTAAAATATGAACAAAACAATTTCCAAAACTATTGCTCTTGCAGCTGCTATTTTCATCTTTGTAATTTATTGGTATCTTATGTTACCCGCAATCAATCTTACAGATTTTAGCTTTCTTGGCGGAGTAATCCTTTTTTTGCTTATTTACTATCTTGTTCTTGTATTTCTTGTTGAAGATTCTAAAGTAGTAAAAACTATCCCTAATATTGTTGTAATTTCAATCATTTCAATCTGGGCTGTAGGAGCTGTAATTCTTTCCATCTTTGCAACGCCATTATTTCAAGCTAAGAATTATTCAAATTTAATTCAAGTAGAAAACAAGGATTTCAATTCTGATTTTCAAAATACAGATGTAAATAAACTTGCTTTGCTTGACAAAGATTCTGCTATTAAGATTGGTAATTCTTTAATGGGAACAATTGATAAAGAATCACAATTTGAAATCTCTGGTGAGTATCGTCAAATTACTATTAAAGATGAGCCTTATCGTGTGTCCCCACTCGGTTATGCAAGTTTTATTCGTTGGCTAAATAATCGTAATGATGGAATTCAATATTATATTAAAATCAATCAAACAACAGGAAAAGGTGAGCTTGTAAAACTTAAGAAAGGTATGAAATACACTTCTTCCTCTTATTTTACTGATGATGTAAGTGTAAAACTTCGTTTATCTTATCCAACTACTCTATTTGGAGACCCATCTTTTGAAGTTGATGATGAAGGTAATCCATATTACATTGCTACTACTTATTCTCGCAAATTTATTTTTGGCCCAAAAGAACCAAATGGAGCAATTTTACTTAATGCTGTTACAGGTGAGACTAAAGAATATTCATTAAATAACATTCCTAAATGGGTTGACCGTGTTTATTCTGCTGAAAATGTAATCCGTCGAGTAAATCAACATTATACTTATAAAAAAGGTTTTTGGAATTCAATCTTTTCTAAAGAAGGTGTTCGCCAAACTACTGACGAATATAATTATATTACAATTGGTTCTGACATTTATCTTTATACAGGTTTGACTTCTGTTAATGCTGACAGTTCTAATTTAGGTTTTGTTCTTGTTAATATGAGAACTCGTGAAACAAACTTCTATCGCTTACCATCTGTTACTGAAACTTCTGCTATGAAATCTGCTGAAGGTGCAGTACAAGAAAAAGGATATGATTCTACTGCTCCTATTCTTACAAAATTAAATGGACAAGCTTATTACTTAGTATCTCTTAAAGATAAAGGAAGCCTTATCAAAGCTTATGCTCTTGTTAATGCAGAAGATTTCCAAAAAGTTACTATTAATAGCAATATTAATGAACTAATTAAGAGTGTTACTGGAGAAGAAATCAATAATATTGATGAAGCTGTTACAGGTGAGAAAGTAAAACAAAAAGAAAAAGTTAATGGAATTGTTACCTCAATCAAAACTCAAGTTGTTGATGGTACTACTGTTTATTACTTAAAAATCAATGATAAGATTTACAAAATCCAAGCTAATAAAAATACTCTTGATAAACTTCCATTCCTAGAAGTAAATCAATCTATTAGTGCTGAAACAGATGAAGATAACTTCTTATCAAATATTACTTTTGAATAAAAACAATTAAGATTACTCAGAAATGAGTAATCTTTTATTAGCTGCAGTTTAAGCAGTCTTACTAGAATCATGAATGATTTATCGAGTTCCTTTATAAAATCGAGCTATGGAAGAGTTACAGTCGCTAAGCAATATATAAGTCATTCATTAAAAGATAAATTATAAATAAAAAGGATTACTAATATAAATAAACCTTTTTAATTTTATCTAACTCTAACAAGGATAATATTTTAAGTCTTTGGTTATTATGTAGCGAAGCTATTTATTATTACTGAATGGTAATAGATTTGATGATTACGACTAAAACTACTATGCCATGTATATATTTACAATTAAGTACTGCCTAAATCCTTAGTTCTAGCTATTTCTTATAAAATAATATTTTGTAATCTTGGTTATTATGTAACGAAGTGGATTACTAATGATTTAGACTTTAATGCAAACACCTATAACTTATTTATAGTAAACTTTGAATATGAATAATTAAAACTAGTGTAATTTTTACTCTAATTCTTTCTTCTAATCTTTATTTCTTTATTAAAGTTTTATTTTTTACTAAAAAAGACACTGAAAAAGTATCCTGACCTTTAATGAAAAAAGCAAGTTGTGCTATATGTAGAAAAGTTAAGCTGAATTTTAGCTTATTCTATTTTGTTATTTATTAGTTATGCGGCTAATAAAGTAGTATTTATTGAATTGTTGTTAAGATTCATTTCAATAACTCTATTTAGCTTTTCAGCAATATAAAAATTATTTCTTGGTAGAATAGTACTGAAATCAATAGAATCCATTTCAAAAATAAGATTATCTGTTAATTCATTTAGTAAAGGATTTAAAACATTTCTAATAAATGATTCTACTTCAGTTGCAGTAGCAATAGTATTCTTACCATAAGTTTCATTTGTCAATCTTGCTGTTTCTTTGTCTAATCTTTGAATAGTTGTATAATAACCATCTCTAATATTAAATCTTAAATCTTTAATAATTGAACTTAATTCATATGCTAGATTAACTTTAGCAATAGTTTGATTTTTATTATTATCTTCTAAATTATGAATTGCAAGGTATGAATTAACTACAGCATTGCTATTTAAATTAACTAATCTTGGATTTCTCTTAAATCTATATAATAAAGAGTTAATTGAGTAATTATCGTATTTATTCTTTGTAAATACTTTATTAGTAGCTAAGTTTGATACTGTTTTGATAAATTGCTCTTGTCTTTTATCTTTTCTATAATCATTAAAATTAGTCAAGATGCTTTGTGCAAATTCATCAGAACCAGTGTAGCTACCGTTTTTAACGAGTGCTTTTCTTTGAATTAAAACAACATTATATCTATCATATAGAGCAAATGCTTCTTGGATTATTTTTCCTAAAGAAACTTCTAATTCATTTGATAAGAATGCAGTTTTTACAGAATTGTTAATAGCTCTAAATCTTTGGAAGAATTTAGCTACTTTTTGAAGTTGTTTTTCTTTAGTTTTATTCCAATGAGTAGCATTTTCTAAAGTAGAAATAATATTAACTGACTCTTCTAATCTTTGTATTTGTTTGATAGCTCTTTCTGTATGAGTTATTTGTTTACATTTTTGTTTTGTTTCATCTAAAGTTACTTCAGAGATAAATTTATTAACGAAGTTTAAAGGTCTTTGCATTAAATCTTTACCACTTCTCAAGCGTCTAAAATTATTCATATAGTTATTATGAGCTTTAGATGAGAAAAATTTAGTTACTTTCTTTTTAGCTTCAGCATATTGTTTTTCTCCAACAACACCTCTCAAACGAAGCTCTTTTGCTAATTCATCTTGATTAGCAAAATAGTAATCTTGATTTTCCGAAAAAACGGCTGCAACAGAATTAGTTGGATTCACATAAGTTCCGTAGCCATGACCATAATTCAATCCACATTCAACATAACAAGCTTCTTCAGCAGCTTTATGAGCGCTATTGATATACTTATTACGTTTAATATAATAGAATCCATGGTCTCTCTTAAATGTACGGTGGTTATATCCCACATTACCTTTTAGATTACGAATTTCAGAAATAATCGCTTTTACTTCTTTATTCTCTAAAGGTTCATTTAATTGTCTATTAAATGATTTAAGATTACTTGCAATATTACGAGTAAACCCTAAAATTGTGAGCATTTTACCCCTGCCTTTAAGAGCCTTGGCTCTATAGCCTCTGACAATCTCATTTCTTCTTTCATCTTGTTGTTGTAGCAATCTTTTAACTTCTGAAACATTTTTCAGAATAGATTCTTTACTACTTGATAAAAGTTTATGAGGGGTTGAGGATAAACGATACAACTTATCGAAATCTTCTAAAATTAAATCTGTGTGAGATAATTGATTTTGAGTAGCAATCAACTCATCGAAAACGTGGGTGTCTTCGATTACAGGTTTAATTTTATTGTACAAACCACTCGGCAAATCGCCACGGAATAAATAGACAAAGTTGCTAATTGAGATTAAAAAATCTTGATAAGTGACTTTGTCTTTTTTTATTCTAAAAGCTTGTACAACAGCCTTATTTTGAGGTGTATAGAATTTAGTTCTACAACCAGGCACACTCATTTTTTGCATAATACTTTGTGTTGTATTAGCAGCTCCTTTCTTTTTGTATTCTTCGGGAATGTGAGTAGTTAAACCTAATAAATAAGTGAAAATATAACTAATTACATCTTTAATATTTTTCAAATGGAATTTAGTCAATTGTGTTAATTTAATAGGTTTATCAAAGTTAAAATACACATGAAGTCCATTACCTGAATTTACAACCATATTAAAAGGTAAATAATTATAGTAACGTTCCATTACAAATTCCAAATTCTGAATTGTTTCTATATTAGTTGGGTCAACATCTAAAACTAAGCTATGTAGATAATCTAATTCTTTATTTTTAGCACTAGTACCCGGTGCAAAATAAACTCTCACATTGTTAATATTAAGTCTATTTAAATCTAGTTTTTCATTATCATCATTAAGAAAGCGGCCAGTAATTTTCCAAATGTCTTTATTTCTTAAATCTCTATCTGAAACAAAGAAAGGTACAGATTGATTTGATTTAGCTTTTGCTCTCTTTTCCGGTTTTTTAGAGGAAATACAAGCAACATCATCTAAGTCTTGTATTTCATTTAAAATAAAAATTTGACGAGTGGCTTCTTCTTTACTAATTGGTTCAAAGTAATTACTAAGGAATTCATTTTTCAAGTTGAACTCTTCAATTTTAGATAAGTTACTCATATTTGGTTCCTCCCTTTTTAAATTTTAGTTTTTATATCACTTAAGTTTTAAGGAAAAATTTTGATAATAATTTTTCCTTTTATTTATTGATAATATTATATAGTTTGCTATTTTAAGACATAATTTTCAATTTTTTTCATAGCAGGAGCTATAAAACATTGTTTCTTGTTTATTATTCTTTTTGGGTTGCTAAGAAAAACAAGTAATGAAAATATTACTTGTTTTGAGTTAGTATTTTTGGATTTTAATTAAGGTTTGAAACTGATTTTAAGGATTGTTATATCGAAACATAAGCAACGCTAAAACAGTTAAAACTGATTTTCGATAAATGTATCGACTTTATAGAAAAGCAGCTTAGAGTTGCTTATTTTCAGTTTGAATAAAACAAAAAAGAGAATAGAAAATCTATTCTCTTTTTATAAAGTTGTTATAGTAATAGTAGTACCATCTTTTAGTTTAATCCATTCTTTCTTACTTCCTTTTTCAATTAGTTCTAAAAGATTTGAAATGTATCCTTTTTCTTTTGGAGTAACATAAGAAGTAGGAGTATAAGAAGTGAGTTCACCCTTGTAGATGATAATACCATTTAATTTAACAATAATTTTCATGATTTTTACCTTTCTTAGTGTAGTGGTAAAAATTTATCACAAAAATCTGAATTTATTTAGGATAGTGCCGACCCATCATTTAGACAATCTTTTACTTTCAAATCTTTCAAGTTGTACGGCTTAAATGAATTTGATTTCAGCCATTGTCCGGTTCGTGAGCCCTTTCCCGGGTTAGAACTCTAAACCTTCCTCTATCGGTAATTAACCTACTAAATAAATGGGGTAAGGGGGATTTGAACCCTAAGTTTTTATCAAACCTTCTCCAAGCAACAAGTTTATCCGGATTATTTAGTGTTGCAACCATTTTACGCATGACCGAGCCTCGCCTATAGCCCTTGTTACCCCATATAAATCAATTATAGTTATATTATAACAAATTGATTTTAAAAGTCAAATATAAGGATTAAATATATTGTAATTCAGTGATAGAAAGATTAGCCATTCGATTAGCGAATTGCTGTACTGCATATACAACTTTCATTTGAGATTGGTAATCTTTACCTTTTGAATAACGAAACTCATTCTCAATTGCCCTAGCATAACTTTGCCCAAAATTTTCATACAAACCATTTTTCTTTGCTTCTTCAATCAAATGTTTTTCAGCACGTTTAATAGCAGTTTCTACGTTTTTACAATTCAAAACTTGGAATTTAATGTTATCTTTCATTTTTTTTCCTCTTTTCATTTCTTTTTTCTTTTGTTATGCTGTAATTTTTTCATAAGATACTTCTACTGGACGACCAAGTGCTTGTGACAAAGCTTTTTTATAATTAGAAGCAAAACCTTTAATTGTCTTTGGATTAGAATTGATTGAATTATCCCATGTACAACCAATCATAAAAGCATGTTTTGTTGCTTCAAGTAATTCTTCTATAGTTCCTTTAAGTGTAACAGTAGTAGTACGATTGTAAAGTCCATAAACAACTCTTGTTACTTTATAAGTTTTTTGTTTAGTCATTTCATTACTCCATTTTTATCTTTCTTTATATATATTGTACAACAAGAAATCTACTTTGTCAACAAAAAGAATAAATTTTTTTATATTTCTAAGCTGTGTAGTTTGAGAGTTGAAAATTGCTATTTTACTTATCATTAAGACTGTTTTCAAGGTATGTTATATCGAAATATAAACAACGCTAAATTAGTTAAAACTACTTTTCGATAAATGTATCGACTTTACAGTAAAGCAGCTCTCAATTGCTTAGTTTTAATTTAAGCAAAAACAGAAAGCATAGAGTAAAACTTAAATAATAGAAGATTTTCTCAATCTAAAAAATAAATATGGCTAACTTAGAATTAATTCCAAATTATGATTGTTTGGATGTAAAAAAGAGCTTATTTAACATAAGCTCTTTTTTAGTTTGATTAACAAATTGGTTTTCGAGAGTATTTAGTTAAATCTAAGCTGTAATGATGGTCCGTATTTCTATTGTCCCAAACAGTAATGATTTTATTGTCCATTAAGGAATAAACTAAAACCAAATCATATTCAGAATCATTCTTCATATTTTTTCTAAGTACTACTCTCTTGTCTGTTAAAATGTTATTTGTATATATTCTTTTATATTCAATAAAATCCCCAGATAATAAACTATCAATTAAATCTTCTTTTGTTAGATGAATTGGAAATTTTTCTTTAAATCTTTGTAGAGAATGATTACTTAATTTTGGCAAATCATTTTCACAATCTTTAATAATAATAGGACGAATTGTTTTGTTTAGATAATCCTTTTCTTTCCTATTCATTTGTTTAATGTGTCTTTTTTCAGTTATAGTATATGCTTTCATTTTGGTTACCTTATTTTGTCTTTCATTTTTATTATATCTTTTATTTTATAAATAGTCAAAAAAATTACTAAAATTTTAAAATAAGTTGTTGATAAATGTTTTTAAATCATGCTACAAGCTTAGCTAAAATTATGCTTTAATGTTTGTTTACCTGGCTATAGTACTATCAAACACTAACTAAATGGTTAGCTTTGAAGTTTATTTTTATGTTGACAAATTTTTAATATTATTTTATAATAGTATTAGAAAGCTGAGGTAATGAAAATGACTTATGTGAAAATTAATGGAAATTGGTTTAAAGAACTACAATTTAAAGAAGAATATAGCAAAGAAGAAAAGTTTTATCTTGATTATTTAGATTTGATTCATAAGAAAAATCTAATGATTCGTCTTGCTAACAATATTAGTTTGTTAGAACGGATGCTGAATAAAATGCCAACTATGGAAGAAGAATTGAAAACGCATAAAACTATTTATGTGAACAAAGTTGGTGGATTCTTCTTTAAATCAGATAATGATGAAATTGAAGATTGGGACTATTCTGAACAACGACCATTTATTGAAAATGAAGGTTTGTGTGGATGGCTCAGTGAAGATGGCAAATTTTATGAGTCTGTTTATGGAGCTCATTCAGAAGTCTTGAATCTTTATGAGGACGAAATTAAAAATGCTATTTACTTTAGTTATGGAAAAGATGTTTACAATGAATTGTTTGAAATGGTAATCAAAAATACAGATTCATTGAGTAAAGAACAAGAAGAATGGCTTAATGCTAATTATTTTGCTCTTTCAGAGAAACAACAAGAAATTGTAAAGGGGTTTTAAAGGTGACTGAAAATGTTTAGTTTATCTGCAATTAAAAATTTATTTAAAGATGATAAATTGTTTGTTGATTTAGAAACAAATGGAATGCTAAATCAACAGCAATTAGATGTCATGGCTGAGTTACTCAAAAACAACCCAGAACAAATTAAATTATTTCAGAATATTTATGAAGAATATGAAAAGACTGAAGAAAGTAAAAATCTTTTCCAACAAAACGCTGCAAATGCTATTGAAGGCCAAGAAAAGTTCTTAGAAGTATCAAAAGAGCTTGATGTTATTATTGAAACTATCGTTGAAGAATTATTATCTCAGTCTCAAGTTTGGGATTCTGAAAAAGAATCAATTCTACAGCTTCCATCTCCAATTCAATACTATGACATTAACAACTCTAAAGATTTGTTGAGATTGGGAGATTTCCAATTTACTGGCTATTTATATAAGGTGGACATTAAAGAACCATCAAGTAAAATTCTTTTAGACATTTATAAAGAATATTTAAAAACGGGGGATATGAGCTATTATCATAGATTCAGACAAGGATTAGACATTCTTGATTTGGACGAAGTGACTTATGAATTATTGAGCTGGGACCCTAATGCAATGTCTAAATGGCTTCCTCCAATTACTAAACAAGTAAGGAAATATAATTTCTTTAAGATTCCTAAAACCAAAATCTTAAAAGTTCCTATGACTTTACTTCAAAGTACACGAACAGCAACATATAATGAACTATCACCTATTAGCATTGAAATTATAAACAGATATATCTATCGTGTTTTTGGTCTTGATGATAAAAAAGATTACTTTATTAAGACAGGTACTTTTTCATCTAAATTTGATTTTAGAAATGCAAAAGTAACTGCTGGACAAGAAGTTAAGGAGCTTGGCTCATATCTTTGGTATATTCAACACCAAGCATCTCAAATGGCTTCTTTTCTGAATAACAAGATTGTATATGGAGTATCAACTAACAATGAATGGGTAGTACGTGAATTTATTGATGATGTTGAAGATAACCCCACGATTTATAATGGATTACCTCTACATACAGAATATAGAATTTTTGTAGATTTTGACACTAAAGAAATTATTGGTATTAATCCATATTGGGACCCAGAAGTTATGAAAAAGAACTTCCTAGAAGTTGGAAGCTCTGCTCAATCACAAAAACAACATGATTATGTGATTTATTCAGCTCACGAAGAGACACTTATGAGCCGTTATAACAAAAACAAAGATAAAATTATAGATGAAGTTGTTAAGTTACTTCCAAATTGTGAGTTAAAAGGACAATGGTCTATTGACATCATGCAAAACGGTGAAGATTTTTGGCTTATAGACATGGCTCGT
>ERZ773056.151-NODE-151-length-34047-cov-9.239262_pt1 | contig 34047 bp, 30 predicted proteins | sample MGYA00580857_ERZ773056 | MGnify/ENA primary metagenome ERZ773056 (study PRJEB29015, sample SAMEA2737996) | human oral metagenome | biome: human oral; feature: human-associated habitat; material: dental | place: China | collected 2114 ... | reverse complement strand
TTCATTTTTCACTTTTCATTTTTCACTTTTCATTTTTCACTTTTCATTTTTCACTTTTCATTTTTCACTTTTCATTTTTCACTTTTCATTTTTCACTTTTCATTTTTCACTCTTCACTTACCATTAATTTGATCATTTCTTGGTATTCTTTTGTGTTTCCTTGAGAGAGGACGAGCTTTCTAAGGCGTTCCCCGTTGTGGCGAGTCAGACCGCCATGAGTCTCAAACCAGTGATAGATCTCTTGGGCGAGAATTTCTGAATATTGGTAAGCATAATAACCTGCGGCATAGCCACCACCGAAGATATGAGAGAAGTACAAGGAACGATAACGCACAGGCACTTCCTTAGGAAAGCGCTCAGTAGCAGTGGCTTCAAAGGGAGCTACCGCTGTGATGTGGCGCTCGGCAGGGAGGGTATGCCACTGCATATCCAAATAGGCAGAGGCCAAAACTTCGCCAAATCTATAGCCATGATTAAAGTCTCTGGAGTTCTTGATCTTGGTTATAAGCTCCTCACTAATAACCTCTTGAGTGAGGTAATGGCGGGCATAGTGGGGGAGTACCTGCTCATGTAGTGCCCAGTATTCATTGAACTGAGAGGGAAACTCCACAAAGTCTCTCGCTACGGCTGTCCCTGCAAGAGTGGCATATTGCTGCTCTGCAAAGAAAGCATGCAGGGCATGGCCAAACTCATGGAAGAGTGTTTCTACCTCGCTATAGGTAAGCAGACAAGGGAGCGTCTCGGTAGGAGGGGTATAGTTACATACATTATAGATCACGGGCTTTTGGCCAAAGAGTTTGGAAGGGGTAACCAGCTCACTCATCCAAGCCCCTCCACGCTTGCTCTCACGCGTATAGAAGTCTCCATAGTAGAGACCTAAGGGGCGGCCGTCGGCTTCAAAAAGCTCATAGACTACCACATCGGGGTGATATACAGGTAGGTCGGTACGCCTTTTGAAAGTAATACCATAGAGGCAAGTAGCCGCGTGGAAAACACCTTTTTCTAAGACATTGAAGAGTTCGAAATAAGGCTTGAGTTCGTTCTCATCTAAATCATATTGGCTCTTGCGTAGCTTCTCACTATAATAGTCCCAGTTGTGGGGTGCTATATCCTCTCGCTGTGCGATTGTTTTAAGAGCCTCAAGATCTTGTTGTATCCTTTCCAAGGTAGGAGGAATCCATTTTTCAAAGAAGTCCATCACTGTCTCAGCAGTCTTGGCCATACTTTTTTGCAAAGACCATTCGGCATAGTTTTGATAACCCAAAAGAGCCGCCTTCTGCTGTCGCAAAGCGATGATTTTTAGCACAATAGGTTCTGTAGCATGGACGCCTTTGGTAGCTCTGTGCCATGATTGCTCGAAGAGCAGGCGGCGGGTTTCTTCGTTATCCAATCGGGAGAGTAGTGGCTGCTGTGTGGTATTGGTCAAGGCAATCTTCCAACTACCATCAGGCTGCTTAAGAGCTTGTTTCTCCTCAGGGGAAAGGCCAGCAAGCGCCTCCTCTTGGGTGAGGATAAGGGCGGCTTCCTTCCTAGCTTGCAAGGTATGGTAATTAAAGTCGTTCTCCAAGGTAGCCAATTGGCTATTGAGCTGCTTAAGGGTTGCTTTTCCCTCTGCGGAAAGGTTAGCCCCACGAAGTAGGAAGAGGTCATAGTAGTGCTCTAAGAGCTTTAGTGATTCGGCGTCTAAGCCTAGGGTAGTACGTACCTTGTAGAGTGTCTGTACCCGCTCAAAGAGCTTGTCATTGAGATAGATACTATCCTCTTGGGCAGCCAACAGGGGTAGTATTTCCTTTTCTGTTTGCTGAAGTACCTCATTGGTATCAGCTCCAGCAAGGGCAAAAAAGAGGTTGCTCACCCTTAGCAGTGCTTCCCCGCTTTTCTCCAAAGCAAGGATTGTATTGGCAAAGCTGGCAGGGGAAGCATCCTCCACAATAGCTGTGATAGCTGCTTGTTGTTCAGAGATGGCCTCTTGTAGAGCAGGGGCGAAGTCTTCACTTTTTATTTGTGAAAAATCAGGTGCCTCATAGGCAAGTGTACTTTTTTGTAATAACATATTCCGTTGTTGTAGGGGCGAAAGGCGATTCGCCCTCATTGTTTTCATTGGTAAATTGTCTCATTGTCTCATTGACACATTAGTAAAATAGTTGTACCTTTGCCCCCATATTTATAAAATAATGAATACGGCTTTAGTTGAGACTTTTTCCGATAGCTTAGTGATTATCCCTACCTATAATGAGATAGAGAATATAGAGAGTATCATACGGGTAACCCTTCTGCAGGCACATCATTTTGATGTACTGATTGTAGATGATAACTCTCCCGATGGGACAGCCCTAAGAGTAAGGCAATTGCAACAAGAGTTCCCTGACAGACTGTTCCTTGCGGAGCGTACAGAGAAGACAGGACTTGGTACAGCCTATATACATGGATTCCTCTGGGGACTTAACAGTGAAAAAAGGTACGACTATTTCTTTGAAATGGACGCCGATTTTTCTCATAATCCCTCTGATCTCATACGCCTATACAGAGCCTGTAAGGAGCAACATGCCGATATGGCCATTGGTTCTCGCTACGTGAAGGGGGTCAATGTAGTCAATTGGCCACTCAGACGAGTATTGCTATCCTATGGTGCTTCTTTCTATGTAAAACTCATCACAGGAATGAGGGTACAAGATCCTACTGCGGGTTTTGTCTGTTACAAGCGAAAGGTCTTAGAGAGTATTGACTTTGACAAGATAAAATTCGTAGGCTATGCTTTCCAAATAGAGATGAAATACAAAGCCTACGTAAAGAAATTTCACCTTTCAGAGGTCTCTATCGTCTTCACCGACCGCGTACGAGGCAAATCCAAAATGAATGCCTCCATTATCCGCGAGGCTATCTTTGGGGTTATCGCCATGAGAATCAGACAGCTCTTTTCTTAATGATTAATGTTTAATGATCAATGATTAATCATTATTGGCATTAACCATTAATCATTATTGGTATTAATCATTAATCATTATTGGCATTAATCATTAATTTAGTATGCCTTAGCGAATAGCACTCTTCCCTTAGAAGGTTTGCCTGAATAGATGCAGGTGCCTGCTTCTTCCTTTTGGTCTAAGGGAATACAACGAATGGTTGCTTGGGTCTCTTCCTTGATTTTGGCTTCTGTTTCAGGGGTACCATCCCAGTGAGCTGAGAGGAACCCGCCCTTGTTTTCTAAAACTTCCTTAAACTCCTCATAACTATTGACCTCGGTGATATGACTATCGCGATAAGCCAAAGCCTTTTGGTATATATTGGTTTGTATATCTTTTAGCAGCTGTTCTATATGAGTGATGATGTTGTCCCCTGATACGCTTTCTTTGGTAAGGGTATCGCGGCGAGCCACTTCATAAGTATTATTTTCCAAATCACGTTGCCCCACAGCTAAGCGTACAGGTATTCCCTTGAGTTCGTATTCGTGGAACTTGAATCCAGGTTTTTGAGTGTCATCATCGTCAAATTTTACAGCGATATTGCGCTCTTTCAGTGCCTGCATAAGAGGACTTATTCGCTCACGTATAGCCTGTAGTTGCTCTTCTCCCTTGTATATAGGCACAATCACAACCTGTATAGGCGCCAAAAGAGGAGGCAATACCAAACCATTGTCATCACTATGGCTCATAATTAGCGCCCCCATAAGGCGGGTAGAAACACCCCAAGAGCTAGCCCATACGTATTCGAGAGCGCCCTCTTTGGTAGCATATTTTACATCAAAGGCCTTGGCAAAGTTCTGCCCTAAGAAGTGGGAAGTACCAGCCTGTAGCGCTTTGCCATCTTGCATGAGGGCTTCTATACAATAAGTATCATCGGCACCAGCAAAACGTTCTGTCTCGGTCTTTCTACCTCTTACCACAGGCACACCCATATACTGTTCTACGAAAGTGGCATATACCTCATTCATCTTCTGTGCTTCTTCTACGGCCTCCGCTTGGGTAGCATGGGCAGTATGTCCCTCTTGCCAAAGGAACTCAGCGGTACGCAAGAATAGGCGTGTACGCATCTCCCAGCGCACTACATTCGCCCATTGGTTGATAAGGATTGGAAGGTCTCGGTAGGACTGTATCCAAGTCTTATAGGTATTCCAAATAATCGCCTCGCTGGTAGGGCGTACAATCAGCTCTTCTTCTAGCTTGGCCTGAGGATCTACCATGAGTTTGCCCTTTTGGTTAGGGTCAGCTTTAAGGCGGTAGTGGGTAACCACGGCACACTCTTTGGCAAAGCCTTCTGCATTTTTCTCTTCCGCTTCAAAATAACTTTTGGGAACAAAAATAGGAAAATAGGCATTCTGATGGCCTGTATCCTTAAACATTTTGTCTAAAATATCACGCATACGTTCCCAAATGGCATAGCCATAGGGCTTGATAACCATACAGCCACGCACTCCCGAACTCTCGGCAAGCCCAGCTTTTACAACGAGTTCATTATACCACTTGGAATAATCTTCTGCTCTTGATGTTAAATTTTTACTCATACTAAAATCTTTGGCACAAAAATTGTACTTTGTGTGCAAAAGTACAAAATAATTTTGGAAATGCACTCCTTTTGCTGGGAGGAATTTTACAAAATAAACAAAAGTACTGATAATCAACAAACTAAATAATATTGTTATGAGAAAGACAGTAATCATCCATACAGCAGTTGCTTTTACAGCACTGGTAGGTCTTAGCGCTTGTGGCGCTTATTCAGGAGTAGGTTATGATGATGGTATCTATGGGGACGAAGCCCCCCGACCTGTGTATCAGAGGGAGGAACCACGTTATGAGAGAAATTATGAGCAAAGCGGTAGCTATCGTGAACACCTTAATCAGAAAATAGCAGGGTATAAGGATTTTGAACAACAGGTACAGCGTCCTGCTCCCTCCTATACCCCTATGACCAATGTAGAGGGGTATCGTACAGACACCCAACAGCAGAGTGCCCCCTATAATACTTATGGCAGTTGGGGAGACAATGCCCGCCCTTCTTCTGTGAATATATACAATAATTATGTAGATAATCCTTACTATTGGGGGTCAGGGGCATGGGGAGGCTATTATTCCTCTTCCTACTACTATCCACGTTCTCGCTGGAGTATGGGATTCTCGGTAGGTACTTATGATCCTTACTGGAGCTGGCGCTACTATGATAGCTATTACTATCCTTATTACGGATATAGCTACTACTATCCTTATTATGAATATAACTATTACTACCCTTACGGATACAATTATTACTATCCTTACGGATACAATTACTATTATCCTTATTATGGGTATAACTACTATTATTATCCATCTTATCGCTATGATAGGGAAAATAATTACTATTACTACCAAGACCCTTACGGAAATACCTCTCGTAAATATTCACCTACCAATGGCAGAAGAGGGGATAGCAGCCGTTATGACAATAGTAATTACCAAAATAATGGTACCTATCGTTCTTATGGGAATTATAATAACAACTCTTACGATAACTCTTCCCGCTCTTATCACGAAGGAAACACTCGTAGTTATGACTATTCCTCAAGAAGTAGCAATAACAATTCCAACAATAACAATAATAGTTATAATAGTAGCAATAATAGCTATAATAATTCGTCTCGCTCTTACCATGAAAGTAGTAGCAACTATGGCGGAGGAAATGATGGCGGATATCAGGGAACTAAAAGAGATTATTAAACAAAAATATTAAAATAAGATGAAAAGAATAATATATATAGGATTTAGCTTACTTGGAGGGGTGCTTTCTGCCCAAAATCTTACCGATGGGCTGCGCTATTCTATGGAAGGACTTAATGGTACCTCACGGTTCAATGCTATGAGTGGCGCCTTTAGTTCCTTAGGGGGAGATCTCTCGGCCGTGGCACTGAACCCAGCAGGAACTTCCATTTTTACAAGAAGTGAGATGAGCGTAACGCTCTCAGGAGTTAATTCCAAGAATGATGCCAATGGGCTAACGACTATCTCTTCTGACTTTTTACTCAGTCAATTTGGAGTAGCATTCCCTATTACAATAGGAGAGGAAGGATGGAAAAATATTGCCTTTGCTTTTAATTATCAGAAAACACATAATTTTGATGCCAATGATCTTAAATATACTCATAGAAGCAACGGGGTGAATCTTGGTGATTACTTTTCACATTTTGCCAATGGCATTAGCCAACAGAACCTTTTCTTGAATGATTACTATAAGAATAATAGAACAGGCCTATGGGAAAGCAAAACACAAGGAGGTTTATCAGCTATCTATAGTAGAATGGGGGGAGCTCCTGACCCCTTTAGATATCGCAACGCTCTACTTGGCTATACTACAGGGTTGATTACTCCCCGAAATACAGGTTCGGAGATAAAACCAAATACTCCAGACAATGAGGCAAATGCTATATTGAATGAAAAGCAGTATGATAGAAATTTCTCTAATGGCACGACTACTCTACAGAATGTAGAGCGATATACCGAGGGAGGTGTGAACAAATATAACTTTAACTTTGCTGGGCGCTTTGATTTTATTTCTTTTGGGATTAACCTTAACTCCCATAGTGTAGATTATCGGGTAGTAACTAGATATCAGGAAGATTATAGCAATAATACTACAGATATTCGTTCTGCTTTATATAAGGAAGATGTCAGAACCGTCGGAAGTGGCTTTTCTCTCCAGTTAGGAGCTATAGCTGAAGTGGCTACAGGCTTACGTATAGGACTTACTTATGCTTCACCTACTTGGTATACGCTACAAGATGAAATGTCTCAATCACTATCAACAAGACTTCAAGATAACGGCACTATTTCTGCTGATCCTAATGTAGTAGCTGTTTATGAGAAATACAATTTCCGTACACCTGGTTCTTGGACAGTGGGTGCCAGCTGGGTGTGGAATAAGCAATTGATCCTTAGTGCTGACTATATGTACAGAGGTTTTGGGAATATGCGCTTTACTTCTGATAATAAAGAATTACAATCAGAAAATACCATTATTCAAAACACCTTGGGAGATACCAATGCTCTGCGTCTTGGAGCCGAATACCGCTTACCTATGAGTAAAACCAACCACTTATTCTTAAGAGGAGGAGGACGTTATGAGCAAAGTCCATACAAAACAGATTATAAGCCTATAAGCAGGCTCAAAAGTCTCTCCACTGGAGTAGGGGTTAGTTTTAGTAATATGCGTTTCGATCTCTCTTATGATATCACTAGGCGATATTACCAACCTCAACTTTATGAAAAAATCCTTACTGATACTCCAATGGTAAAAAATACCACACACAATATACTCTTGAGCTTTTCTTTAAAGCTGTAAGAGCTGTTTTTTAAATTTAGTTTGTTTTCATTTTAAAGTGAAAAGGGAGGTTCCACAAAGCCTCCCATTTCTTTTATTTCTTAATAGCCTTAAAGTAATACTAATATTTAGTCTTTGACAATTAATAATTAACGATTAATCCTTGACAATTGATTTTATTCTTTTCCGCCAAATGCCTTGACATCCTTTATGGTAACTTCTCCTTCGGAGAGGATCAGCAGGCGCTCTACCACATTTCTTAACTCTCGCACATTCCCACTCCAATCATATTGTTGGAGTTGTTCTATGGCCTTGGGCTGGAAGTGTTTGTTGATGCCTTGTTCCTGACAGATACTCTTGGTGAAGTACTCTACCAGAAGAGGAATATCATCCCTACGTTCATTCAAAGAGGGAACTTCCAAAAGGATAACCGCCAAGCGGTGGTATAAGTCCTCTCGGAAACGCCCTTGGGCAATCTCCTGTTTGAGGTCTTTGTTCGTGGCAGCAATCACCCGTACGTCTACAGCTATGTCTTTCTCGCTACCTACTTTGGTGATTTTCTTCTCTTGTAGGGCGCGTAATACCTTAGCTTGAGCCGAAAGACTCATATCCCCAATCTCATCTAAGAAGATAGTGCCCTTATCTGCGGCCTCGAACTTGCCTACACGGTCTTTCACCGCCGAGGTAAAGGAGCCTTTGATATGTCCAAATAATTCGCTTTCGATAAGTTCCGATGGGATAGCAGCACAATTGACCTCTATCATGGGTTGCGCAGCACGCTCACTGCCTTGGTGTAGGGCACGGGCTACTAGTTCCTTTCCCGAACCATTAGGGCCTGTGATGAGTACTCGTACATCGGTAGGGGCGACCTTGTCAATCATGTCTTTAATCTTCTGTATAGCCGCACTCTTACCTATCATGGGTGAGGTAGGAGAGGTCTTCTTGGAAGTCTTATTCTCTCCCTTAGGTGTTTTTTCTTCCACAGGGGTAGTAGTCAGTGCATTGCGGACAGTAGAGAGCAGCCGATTCAGATCAGGAGGTTTGGCTATATAGTCAAAGGCACCCATTTTCATGGCTTGTACAGCCGTCTCTAAGTCACCATGTCCTGAAATCATGACCATACGCAAGGCAGGCTTAAGGGCTTTAGCTTCCAAAAGTACCTCCAGTCCATCTTTCTTGGGCATTTTGATATCACAGAGTACCAAGTCATAGTCTGTTTTCTGGATCATATCCATGGCCTCCTGTCCATTGGTAGCTTCTTCTATCTGATAGCTTTTGTCCTCTTCACTGAGGATACTACCCAGCACACGCCGTATGGAGGCTTCATCTTCAACTAATAGTATTTTAGGCATGGCTTTATGATTTTATTTTACATCAATCACCAAGGGAAGTACATACTCAGTGGTAACACTCACTTGGTTTTTCTTGGCTGGAGTGAGAACAAACTCGAATCCTGCGGTCTTATCTTTTAGGATTTTCTCCAAGTCGGGGAGCAGCTCCAATGTGTTATCGGAGGCCTCTACACTCTTTACACTTAGTACCCCTTCGTTGCTCACCACAAGGGTTACTTTTATAGTATCGCTTAGAGCACCGCCAATGGCCAATTTCTGGCTATTGAGTGCCTCTTGGTAAGCCTTGGAAAGCCTATCGGTAAAGCACTTGAGTTTTTCGTCCTTAGTGGTGATACTCTCACACTCCTTAAACGAAGGATACTCATCAACCTCATCTCCCAGATCAGCTAAGCGCTTCTGAGCTTCTTGCTTATCTACTTCTTCTTGGGTGATTTCAGGCTCTGCGGACTTGCTTTCTTGGCAGGCATATAGGCTTATACAAAGTATGGAAAGTAATATCTTTTTCATTTGGCTATTTTTTTGGGGTGTAAATATACAATTTATTCTTTGATAATGGGAAATATTCTAAAAGATTTAACTAGAAGTCTATACCTTCTGAATTATCTGAACCACTGCCTTCTTGTGAGTTATCACCAGTGGTGTTGTCGGGTTCAGTCATGGAGAGTCCATTGCCACACTCTAAGTCTATAGACGAATTTTCAAGAATTTTGTCGCCAGGCTTGATCTCTTTTCCTTTGTAGAAAGCTCTTAGTACAGCATCTTTACTGATATCATTGACATAAGTGACTCTACCGATCTTAATATTAAGAGAAGCCAGATTGGGACGAACTTCCTTTATAGGTCTTCGGATAATATTAGGTAGGTCTATCTTCCTAAAGTTGGTAGGGTTGATCGAAAGATATATCTTGCGGTCTTTCTTTACTTTCTCATTGGCCTCAGGGGTCTGTTTCATAACAGTATAAGGAGGATATTCCTTGTTGTAGGCTGTAGAATCTCTTACTTCGTAACGCAGGTGACTCTTCTCTAAAAGCTCTTGGGCTTTGCTTAGGGAGACATGTTCAAGGTCAGGTACCACGATAAATTCCCCATGTCTTGTGAAACCGTCCAAGGAGAGCAGTACAGCATAGATACCTGCGAAAAGGAGAAATAAGGCTAAGCATACCTGCAAGCCCCAAAAGCGAACATTTTTATTTTTGAAGATTTGTGTTATATTCATAGGATAATATTTTTTATAAGGTTTGTAAGTGTTATTTTATCAGTGTATCCAATAGTTTGCGTACTTTATCGCTGTTCCATCGGGTATTTCCGAAGCCCTGAGCGACCACTTTGTCTTGCTTATCTATGATATAGCCAGAGGGGATACGCTCAGGATCAAAGGGCATCTTCACCCCTTGGATCAGATAAGTAACCTTGAAGGTGAATTTGCGATCGCGTTGCTTCTGTTCTACAGGCTCAGGTAACTCATTGGTGATGATATAGAAAGCTACCTTGTCATGATAATCCTGATAGAGCTTGTCTATACCTATCAGGTCGGCTATACTCATTGCCCGCCATGAGGAAAAGAAATAGACGAACCTGACCTTCCCTTCGGATTGGGTGAAAGGAAATTGCTTGTTGTCTCTATCTTTCAGTGTCCAATCAGGGTCTATAGTATATTGTTTGTCCTGAGAGAGAAACTCCACTTGGGAGGAGAAAATCCGTTGTAGGAGAATCTTGGCCTCATACCCTAAGTTAGTGGTAAAGAATGAAATAATGAGTGCTAAGAATAACAAATTCAGCACAGTACGTTTTTTCATAGGAAAATATTTCTTTTCATGGGGGCAAAGTTACACAAAAAATGTGATTTTTCCCCTAAGATGTTAATCTTTTATCTCTATTTGCTTGGCCAAAGGGTGCGTACGTAAGTAGTGTTCTACCAGGTGTGCCATCTCAGCGTTATGCGTTAGTGGGGTGAGGTGTCGCTCAAGGATAGGTTTGGAAAGCTGATAGTTCAGCGAGATAAAGGCATAGCCCTTGATGCTACCATCCTCTATCAGTATGACACTTTTCTCATGTACATTACGCCCCTTATCTATAAGAACAAAGGTTCTACCTACAAGGCTATAGTGGGCAAGGGCTTCCTCCACTCGCAGGTTATAGGTCTCCACGGCTTCATCGCCCATACAAGCACCAGCACACTTACCGATAGAGTTGTTATAGCAGTAGGTACGCGCCTGGGAAAAACCATTGAGTTTGGTACAAAGCTCATAGCGCTCAGTCATCTCAAAGAGCATATTCAGCCCCTCTTCCTTGCTTTCAAAAATAGCTAAGGGCTGCTTGGCTCCTGCTCTTAACATGATAGAAAGGCAGAGATAGCCTGTCTTGTTCTTATGACAAACCAAAGCAAAGGGGTAGGTCTTCTTTTTCTTATACTTGCTCAGAGAGGCTTGTGCCTGAAGTTCTTCAGCTTCCTTGAGTGAGGCAATCAGCAGGGTACCTGTAAGCTCATACATGACCTTCCCTACATGCTTCCTAAGAAAAAGATCTCGCTTTCCCTCCGAGGTAAAGTGCTCATTGACCCGCTTATAGATGTTCTTACTCTTGGACAATAACAGTAGTTTTCCCGCCTTGTCATATAGGTAATATACGCCCAACTGATTAGGTAGCCCATCCAAGAGCGAAAGCAGGTGAATGGGTAGGGTGGAGAGGTTTTGCTTGACAAACTCGCTTAGGGCTACCTTCTGGGTGTCCTTGTCCAAAAGGAGCTTAAAGAGGTGCACTGTAGCCATGGCATCTCCATTGGCTCGGTGTCGGTCAGAGAGCGGAATACCCAACGAACGAGCCAGCTTACCCAAGCTATACGAAGGCTCATCGGGGAGTAGGCGTTGGGACATCTCCACTGTACAGATGGTACTGCGCTGGTAATCAAAGCCTAATCGGCGAAACTCTAGGCACAGGATACGATAGTCAAAGGCTGCATTGTGGGCAACCAAGATACACCCCTCGGTTATCTCCACAATCCGCTTGGCTACCTCATAGAACTTCGGTGCTTGGCGAACCATCTTGTTGGAAATGCCTGTGAGGCGTACCACAAAGTCGTCTATCTTTCTTTCGGGATTGATAAGTGAGATGAAGCGATCGGTAACTTCCCGACCATCAAAGCGATAGATAGCAATTTCTGTAATGGCTTCCTCACCCATCTTACCTCCTGTGGTTTCTATATCTAAAATGGCGTACAAATCTACTTTTTTAATGGGCAAAGGTAGCAATTTTAGCTATTTTCACAAAAAGAAAAGTAGTTTATTTTTACCTTTGAAGAGAGGGCTTCATTTCTATAAAATAAAAATATGAAAAAAAGTATCATTATATGATAAAAAAATCATACCTTTGTAGCTTTAAAAACACTGTTTATGCTAATTAAAATACTTGATAAAGAGTTCCGCCCTTATATCTCCAGCGAAAGACTTGCTCAAGAGATCAAAAGGCTTGCCCAAGAGGTGGAGCAGCAGATGCAGGGGAAGAGACCTCTTTTCATTTCCATACTCAATGGTTCCTTCATGTTTGCTTCGGATTTTGTCCGTGCTTATCAGGGTGAGTGTGAGATTGCTTTTGTGCGCTTTTCCTCTTATGAGGGCATGCAAAGCACCCACAAGGTAAAACAACTCTTAGGCCTTCCTAAGGACATAGCAGGCCGCGATGTGGTGGTGATAGAAGATATAGTGGATACGGGTAATACCTTGGAGGAGATTTATAACCTCTTTGCCGACAAGCAGGTGGCTTCCTTGCGTATCATGACACTCTTCTTCAAGCCTGAAGCCTATAAGAAAAACTTGCCTATACACCATATAGGGTTCTCTATTCCCAACCGCTTTATCGTAGGTTATGGCTTAGACTATGACGAATTAGGACGAAATCTCCCAGAAATATATCAATTAAATATAGAAAATATGAAGAATTTGGTTTTGTTTGGCAAACCAGGAGCAGGAAAAGGAACACAAGCAGCTTTCCTAAAAGAAAAATATGGTTTGGTACATATCTCCACAGGCGATCTGTTCCGTCATCACTTGAAAAATGGCACAGAGCTCGGAGTATTAGCTCAATCTTATATGGATAAGGGAGCTCTTGTTCCCGATGAGGTAACGATCCAAATGCTCCAAGAGGAAATAGAAAAGAACCCCAATGCAGCAGGCTTTATCTTTGACGGATTCCCTCGAACCATAGCCCAAGCCGAAGCGCTAGATGCTTTCTTAGCTTCTAAGCAAATGAATATCAGTGCGACTTTAGCCCTTGATGCAGATGATGAAGAACTTATCAAAAGACTTGTAGAGCGAGGTAAAGTAAGTGGGCGCTCTGATGACCAAGACGAAGGCAAGATCCGCAACCGTTTTGTCGAATACAACCAAAAAACAGCCCCTCTTATTGATTTTTACAAAAAGCAAGGCAAATATCACCCTATCAATGGTATAGGCTCTATTGAGGAAATCACCCAGCGCCTCTCCAAAGTGATAGATGTGTTGTAAGGAATGTCTATAAAAAACATAAATCTCTAACCTCTATGGTTAGGGATTTTTTTATTGTATATTGGTATGATTTTTTGTATATTTGCCCTCGCTGGTATGGCTAACATATCAGAAAGGGCTTATGAGTGGTAAAATAAAATGTAAAGATTAGTTTTATGAAATATTATGCAATAAAGAATTATAGTGAACATATTACGGAAGAGAATTTCATGTTAGAAATGATGGATCTTAATGATAATCGTTGGTTAATCAATTATGGAATGCAATTAGATGAATCTTTTGATTACATTAATTTTAAGCTATATGGAGAAGAAAAATTATTCTTTGATCAAGATCTTATCACTCCCTATTTTGGAATTTACTTGGCAAGTGAAAGATTCCAAGATGTTATTTTGCAAGATTCTAAGATAAGTGAAGAGATACAATTGTTGTCCTTTAAGTTATTTAATACTAATGATGAAGAGATAAAACACAATTATAAGATTATCAACTTCCTACAAACAGAAGAATGTATTGATTGGGAGAAATCATACTTTAAGATAAGAGATGAAGCGAAGAAAAGTTATGTTTTTCTTAATGCTATTTATGATCCTTTAAAAATAGCTACACTTACCAAGGATTGTATATGTGTGGATAGTGAAAAGAGTATTTTTGTTTCTGAAGAAATAAAGAAGGAATGGCAGAAAATGAATTTGAATTGTCTTACTTTTTCTTTAGTAAGGTAACTTAACGCAACATATCTTGATAAATTTATAGTCAAACAGAAATGGTTTGCTAAAAAAGGCATGAGTAGGAGCAAAGTCTGTGAGAGTGGAGTATGTGAAATAGGGGATATTTACAAGACTTTAATTATCATATAGTTACAAGTACAATTATAGTCTAAAAATAGCTTGCGAAACTTGATTAAGTTGATTTAACTCTATTTGGTGTTATAAATTTTGTATGATGAAAAAAATAATTCTTGCTTTAATAGCTTTAAGTTGTAATAGTTGTATTAACAATTATTACTACAACGAAAACAGAGGTTTGCGCCCTAAAAAACCTAAATTTAGATTAGCCAAACCTTTGCCCTATCACCTGCAACCCGATGACTTAATCGATACTACTTGCGTGTATGTATATACAAGCTCCCAAAAAACTAAAATGGCCCTACGTTTCTTTGCTAATGGTCGTTTTATCAACAGCTTTGGCAATGCTGATTATAATAATTTGGAAGCAAATGAAATAGGATATTATAGAGTAGAAAATAAAAATATAGTACTAATGGAAACTTTTATAAGAAGTTCACCAGCAGCTGGTGGGGAAGGCATCTATTACAGAAGCGTAGGAATTATTAAAAACGATACACTATACGACGTATTAGGTGCGCAAAATTTATCAGATGTACATAGAGTAGGAGACGAAATATTAACTTTCTATCACATATATTACACCTATACAAAACAAAAAGCAGACACGCTAAAAGGAACTCCTAATTGGTGACAGATAACAATAAAAATACAACTGTTGTGATTCTCATGAGTTTTTATAAGGCCTTTGACCTTATTTATCCGTGGGAATCACAAAGTTTCACTTAGTTGTTATATCATTCTCTCTGTAAAAATCTGTGTTTCACATACCCAGCTGTGAGCACTCGCTGGCTTTGTGGGAGAAAAATATATTTTTACTTACGTCGAACTCGCGTTATTTTATACCTCATATTTGAGGTTATTGATGATAAAATCTTGGCGTTCAGGGGTATTGTTCCCCATATAGAAGTCTAATAATTTCTCTATATGCATGGCCTTATCCATCATTACAGGGTCAAGGCGCATATCCTGACCTATAAAGTGCTTGAACTCATCGGGGGAGATTTCTCCCAACCCTTTGAATCGGGTGATCTCTGGATTTTTGAGCTTCACTATGGCATTGACACGCTCTTCATCGGTATAGCAATAAATAGTTTCCTTGCTATTACGCACACGGAATAGAGGCGTTTGTAGGATATAGACATGTCCTTCTTTGATCAGTTCAGGGAAGAACTGTAAGAAAAAGGTAATGAGTAGCAGGCGAATGTGCATCCCATCTACATCGGCATCGGTGGCAAGGACAATATTGTTATATCGCAGGTTTTCTATGGAGTCCTCTATATCCAAAGCAGCTTGTAGGAGATTGAACTCCTCATTTTCATAGACAATTTTTTTGGTTTTCCCAAAGGAGTTCAGTGGCTTTCCTCGCAGAGAGAATACCGCTTGGGTGTTGGCATCGCGAGAGGTAGTGATAGACCCAGAAGCGGAGTTTCCCTCGGTGATAAAGAGCGTACTCTCAAGGGCTTGTTCGTGCTTACTATCGGTCAGGTGAATGCGACAGTCGCGTAGCTTTTTGTTGTGTAGGCTCACTTTCTTTGCTCGGTCGCGAGCGAGCTTACGAATATCCGATAGTTCCTTGCGTTCGCGCTCTGCTTGTAGGATTTTTTTCTGTATCTCTTCGGCAATCTCTGGTTGCTTATGTAGATAGTCGTCTAAGTGTTTTTGTACGAAATTGGTAATATAAGTACGTACAGAGGGCATGCCTTCTCCCATTTCAGTAGAACCCAATTTGGTCTTAGTTTGACTCTCGAAAACGGGTTCCATCACCTTGATAGAGATAGCCCCAATGATAGACTTGCGAATATCAGAGGCTTCATAAGGTTTGTTGTAATAGTTACGCAAGGTAGCTACTATGGCTTCGCGGTAAGCATTCAGGTGGGTACCTCCTTGGGTCGTATTCTGCCCATTGACAAACGAATAATATTGTTCGCTGTACTGGCTTTTGCTATGGGTGAGGGCAATCTCTATATCTTCCCCACTGAGGTGGATAATAGGATAGGCAAAATCTTCTTCGTTGTTGTCTTCTTTGAGCAGGTCTTCCAAACCATTTTCAGAGAAAAATTTCTCTCCATTATATACAATAGTAAGTCCAGGGTTGAGGTAGGTATAGTTTTTAAGCATCCTTACCACATACTCTGAACGGAATTTGTAGTTCTTAAAGATGGTTCCGTCGGGGACAAACGTCACTAAGGTACCTCTTTTTTCATTGGAGGCTTCCAAGGGAGATTCCTCTTGCAATACCCCTAAAGAGAATGTGGCGCTTTTTCGTTGTCCGTCACGTACGGAAGCTACATAGAAATAGGAGGAAAGTGCATTGACAGCCTTGGTACCTACTCCATTAAGCCCCACAGATTTTTTGAAAGCACGGGAATCATATTTTCCTCCTGTGTTCATCTTGGAAACTACATCTACCACTTTTCCCAAGGGAATCCCACGTCCGAAATCACGTACAGTAACCTTGTTGTCCTCTATACGTACCTCTATCTGCTTACCAGCCCCCATGACAAACTCGTCTATGGAGTTATCGATCACCTCCTTCAGTAGGATATAGATCCCATCATCGGCCGAGGAGCCATCGCCGAGCTTACCTATGTACATACCAGGACGCATACGTACATGCTCCTGCCACTCAAGGGTCTGTATATTATCTTCTCCGTATTCAGTAATGGGTTTGTTAAAATCTATGGGTTCCATTTGTGTTTTCTATAGTTGTTAAGGGTTTGATTTGTTTTTATATTATAACTGTCCTATTTTCAGTAGTTCAAAGCTCTTAGTATGTAAGTTTGCTACAAAATCATAATCAATAAAAGATACCCTATTCCTTATATCTTTGAAGGAAGAATAAGCTATTTTCTGTTCAAATTCTCGTTTTCTTTCTGCTGCACTAAGGATATAGAACTTAGTATAGAAATCTTGTAACTCGTTGAATTTGAGTAGAGAATTTTGTATGTCAGTAGTATGCTCTACTTCAAAGAAAGCGTGAGGGAATTTCCGCTCATTGAACCATATGACATCAATGGTTTTGGCTCTTTTGATCACTTCGGGATAGGTGAAATCTAATATCTGATCTAAGGAAGAGACATTACCTAATTTTCTATCAAGGAATAGTTTATTCTTATCCTGCGGCGGGATATATGTGTGGTATCCCTTGAGGTTTCCAATTTCAACCAATAATCCTTGGAAATAGGAATGGGAAAAATCTTGTTCTTTCTTAGTTGATACTTCTAATTCAAATTTCTCTAAAAGCTGCTCTTTGTGACTTTTCAGTGCCCATAGTCCTGCTTTTATTTTGAAAAAGAAGCGTTCGTCCTGAACAATTCGTCTTATGGTAGCAAAAGGTGTTTTGGTTTTCCATTCAGACGTATCTACATGATGATAAAGAAAACCAAGGGTAGCCCATCCTCCGTTTTCTTCCATAATCTTGATAACTTCTTCATGTTGTTTCATGCTCTGGTGTTAATTACTCTTTTTATATCGCAGCTTGTACCCTACTCCTACTGAGATGAGAGTGAGAGAAAAGCCTGTACTATCGCTAAAATCTACACCACGAACCTTGTGGCCTGTAATAGGGGTGAGATTACAAGATACACGCATATCAGCGGTGATCATCACTCGCTTGATGTCCCAGAGCACACCGCCTCCTACTTGCCCTGTAAGAACGAGTCGGTTAAAATGTGGGGTTACATTCTCATCAGGGGCATTAAACCAACCATTAGTATAGGAGGCATGGGTTAAGAATTTGAGAGAAAAACCTGCTTGTAGGTACCCCCTGAACATACGCTTGCCTTCCCATTGTAGCAGACAAGGAGCATCTATATATTCGAGGGAAAAATGTCTTTTTTCTTCATAGAGACTTTCTCTATAATAAGGCCCCCTATCCTTTTCGGGAACATCAAAGCCACTGAGATGAGTTCCCTCATTCTTATATAGAAGTTCAGTATGTAATACCCAATGCTTTTCTTTGAGAGGAATCCGAGCAAATACGCCTGAATTGAAAACACCCCAATTCCCATAGGTGTTGAATTTTTTCCCTTCTTCATTATATAAGGGAGAAATAGAAGAACCATAGACTAATGGATTATTGAGCCGTATCCCAACAGTAATTTGTGCTATACCCACTGTGGAAGTGAGCAATAGCAACAGTAAAAAGATATGTTTTTTCATAGCAGGAGAATTTATTGTTTAGGCAGGCAAAGATATAATTTTTTCTTTTTTTTGCCAAATAAATATTTCATATATTTTCCGTATATTTGCACCAAAATTAATCCTAATGAAAATACAAGTAAAGAACGAGACCAATCGCCTACGAGCTGTTATCTTAGGAACCGCTCAGAGCAATGGGGCTACCCCCACAGCTCAAGAGGCTTATGACCCTAAATCTTTAGAACATATATTGGCAGGAACCTATCCTAAGGAAGCAGACATGATTCCCGAAATGGAGGCTTTTGCCCAAGTGCTTAAAAAATATGAGGTAGAAGTATACCGTCCTGAATTAATAGAGAATTGCAACCAGATTTTCACCCGTGATATTGGTTTTGTCATAGAGGACAAGTTTATTAAAGCTAATATTCTACCTGAAAGAGAAGAAGAATATCAAGCTATTGAGTATATAGTTCGCCAGATTCCTCCTTCTCAATATATCGTTCCTTCCCCTGAAATACATATAGAAGGAGGCGATGTGATGCCATGGAACGATCATATCTTCGTAGGCACTTACTATGGAGCTGATTATACAAATTATAAGACGGCACGCACCAATAGGGAAGGAGTAGAGCTACTTAAAGCACTCTTTCCTAATAAGATAGTCAAGGCATTTGACTTGGTTAAGTCCAACACAGAACCTCGTGATAATGCGCTACATTTGGATTGTTGTTTTCAGCCAGTGGGAACAAATAAGGGGATTATCTATAAGGGTGGTTTCCGTAATGGACAGGAATACCAATATTTGGTAGATCTCTTTGGTAAGGATAACCTCTTTCATATAGAACGAGAGGAGATGTACCAAATGTTCAGCAATATATTCTCTATCTCACCAGAGGTGGTAGTTTCCGAACGTAGTTTTACTCGCCTAAATAATTGGCTTAGAGAGCAAGGTTTTACGGTAGAGGAAATTCCCTATGCTGAGATTGCCAAGCAGGAAGGACTTTTGCGTTGTTCTACCCTGCCACTACTAAGAGACTAATCGTTTTTAACTCCATACACTTATGGCTATAAAACATTTTTGGTACAAGCTATATGCCAAGCAGGGACTGCTTTACAAGTTCTTTTTGGCAGTAGTGCTAGTTGTGGCTATTGTCTTCCTTTTGCCCAAAGGGAGCAAGTTCTCCTACGAGTTTCAGGCAGGTAAGCCTTGGCTATATCCTGCACTCTATGCGCCTTTTGACTTTACTCTGAAGAAGACAAGCGAACAGTTGGCCAAAGAAAAGCAATATATTGAGAGTCAATCGCCTACTTATTTCTTTAGGGATACTACGGTATTGGCTTCTGTTCAGAAGAATTATTACCAAAAGGCACTGACTTACTTTGCTTCAGTGGAGACTGCAACCCAAGAAAAGCTCTTGCACAAGGGGGAGGATTTCCTTAAGAAAGCCTACCGCCATGGGGTATTTTATGCCTCTGGAGAACTGACCGATAAGCAGGTATTTCTGGTAGAGGGAAATGAGGTGTTTACCTTTGCCCCTAACAGATTCTTTTTTCTCAACCAAACCAAGGAGGCAGTACTTTCTTATTTTGCAGAGAAGCCCTTTGCTCCCTATATGGATACTTACTATACGATCCTCTCGGAGGTGATGTTACCTGATATATTTGTCGATGAGCACTTTACCCAACGTACTTTGGAGGAGCGACTTAAGAATATTGTTCATTCGTATGGAATAGTCAAAAAAGGACAACTCATTATAGAAAAAGGACAATTTGTCTCAGGCGAGCGTCTTACGATGCTTACCTCCTTACAAAAGGAGTATGCCCTCAATAGTGCGGAACATCTCACTTCCTTGTCCCTTTTGGGGTATATCCTGATTGTTTCTATGCTGGTGAGTATGATACTGCTCTATTTGTATCATTTCAAGAAGGATTTGTTTACCAATAATAATATTGTAACTCTTATCTTCACAACCATATTGCTCTTTGTAGCGGGGGTATCTTGGACGGCAAAGGTAGATACTGATTATATATATGCCTTACCTATTTGTATCTTTCCGCTAGTGATGAAGGCTTTCTTTGACCTGCGCTTAGGTATGTTCTTATACCTGATTACTTTGTTACTCATTGGCTTTATTGTACCTAACAGTTTTCAATTTATCTATACCAATGCCATTGTGGCAGGCGTGCTCTTGCTAGATACTAAGGGGATGCACTATAGGATCAATTTATTCTTGACGATTACTTATATAGTTATTGCTTATATAGTAACCTACCTCTGCCAACTAATGATATCCACGGGCAGTCTTCAAGGAATAAATTATCTTACCATCGGCTTTTTTATTCTCAATGGATTTTTGACACTTTTTATTCAGCCACTCACTTATATATATGAGAAGGTATTTGGCTTGGTGTCCAATGTCTCTCTTTTGGAACTTTCCGATACACACAATAAGCTACTGCGGGAACTCTCTGAAAAGGCACCTGGCTCTTTCCAGCACTCTTTGCAAGTATCCAATTTGGCCGAGGCTAGTGCATTGGCCATTGGTGCCAATGCCATGTTGGTTCGTGTAGGAGCGCTCTATCATGATATAGGTAAGATGAAGAACCCTCTTTATTTTACCGAAAACCAGAAAACTTCGGTCAATCCTCATGACGAACTTACAGCCGTGGAGAGTGCTAAGATTATCAAGAGTCATGTGATAGATGGTATTGAGATGGCAAGAGCAAATAATATCCCTGATCATATCATTGACTTTATCCGAACCCATCATGGCAATAGCCTTATTTACTATTTCTATAAAAAACAGTTGGACTCAGGGGAACCTTTCAATGAGGACGATTTCCGCTACTCTGGCCCTATTCCTTTTTCTAAAGAGACAGCTATTCTTATGATGTCCGATTCGGTAGAGGCTGCCTCCAAGAGCTTGGTTAATCCTACTACCGAAGCTATTGATGCGCTGGTGGAAGCTATTATTAAGAAGCAAATAGAGGAAAAGCAATACCTCAATGCTGATATTACTTTCAAGGATATAGAGAAGATCAAGAAGGTACTCAAGGAAAAACTCTTTAATATCTATCACTTGCGTATTGCCTATCCAAAATAGGTGTTTTTTGTTAAAAATATCTTTACCATGGTGCAACATGCTTGCTTTTTGTTGTATTTTTGCGGGCTATTTAATAGGATAAGAAATGCATCATTTTATCAATTATTTTTGTATCTTCTACGTACTGATGGTACTTCTGAGTGCTTTTTGTGTACGTAAGGCGGTAAAGTATAAGGTTTTTACTTACCTATATTATATACTATCAGCTTTTTTTCTTTTTTACTTTCTATACTATTGGAATGAATCCTTTTCGGGCGTATGGGATAGCCATAGGCAATTTTCCTTTGGGCTTTTCCTCTCATGGCTCTTATTTGCCACGCTTATAAGTATATTCTTCTTAGGGGAGACGCTAGTACGCTTGCTATGTGCGCCTTTCCGTATGAAAAAGGAAAAAGTAATTCCCTCTCGTAGGCGCTTTGTAAGCCTTATAGGAATGGGTGTGGCAGCCATTCCCTTTGCCGGAATGATCTATGGGATGCTTTGGGGTAAGTACAACTTTCGAGTGATAAAGCATACGCTCTATTTTGATGATCTTCCCGAGGCCTTTGATGGGTATCGTATCGTGCATATTTCCGATATTCATTCAGGAAGTTTTGACAATGTTGAAAAAGTACAATATGGTATAGATATGATCAATGCCCAAAAGGGCGATGTCATTTTCTTTACAGGAGATTTGGTCAATAACAAGGCAGAGGAGATGCTCCCTTGGATCTCACACTTTAAGCAATTGCATGCTAAGGATGGGGTATATTCTGTATTGGGTAACCATGACTATGGGGATTATGTACAGTGGGATTCACCACAGGACAAGCTTAAAAATTTAGAAGATCTCAAGGGAATACATCAGCAGTTGGGTTTTTGTTTGCTCAATAATGAATCTGTATTTCTCACTCGTGGCCAGCAGCGTATTGCAGTAGTAGGTGTGGAAAACTGGGGGCAAGGCTTTGTCAAAAAGGGAGACCTTAAGCAGGCCTTACGTGAGGTAGATAAGAAGGATTTCAAGGTGCTTCTCTCTCATGATCCTACCCATTGGCAATATGAGGTGATAGATAGTCCTAACTTTATTCACCTGACTCTAAGCGGACACACCCATGGGATGCAGTTTGGTATAGAAATTCCTGGGGTGATCAAGTGGAGTCCTGCCAGTTGGCGTTATAAGTATTGGGGAGGAATCTATAAGGAAAAGGGTAAGTATATCAACGTAAATCGTGGTTTTGGTTACTTAGCTTTCCCAGGTCGAGTAGGGATGCCTCCTGAAATTACTGTTATAGAACTCAGGAAAAAGGATAAAAATACGCCTACAGACCTCCAAAATTAAGCACATTAAGGGCGCTTAATTTAGAAAAAAATCTTATATTTGCAGCGTGATAGCTATAAAAGAAAAACTATAATAAATATGTCAGTATTTGGAGATATAATAAGCACTAGTAAGCCCGTACTTATTGTTTTTTATGCGGGCTGGCATTATCTGACTGAGGATGCGAGCACTTCCATACAGCAAGTAGCCGATTCCTTAGGCGAAGCAGTACGTGTGATCAAAATTGATATTGATAATAACAAGGAACTTACCAAAAAGCTACAGATCAACGGGATTCCTACTTATATGATCTTTCATAAGGGAGAACTCGTATGGCGTACCGAAGCGCTCCAACCTACAGCCAACCTAATCAGTGCTATAAAACCATTTATAGAATTATAGAAAAATGAACGAAATCACTCTATGGGGGAGTCTAAGTCAAGAGATGACGGCCATCATTACAGACCCTATTTATTTGTGGGACCTTATAGGTACCTTTGTTTTCGGAATTTCGGGTGTCTTGCTCGGTTTAGAGCGCCGTATGGACGTCTTTGGTATGTTCATCTTGGCTTTCGTAACGGGGGTAGGAGGAGGAACACTCCGCGATATTATGATTGGGAGCATTCCTGTCTTTTGGATGAAAAACCTCATGTATATCTTTATGATTGCTTTGAGTGTGGCCTTTACCATTCTTTTCAAGCGCAAGTTTGCCGCACACTGGAACTACTGGTTATTGCTCTTTGATGCCATTGGGTTGGGGGTATTTACCATTATTGGTCTGGAAAAAGCGCTTCGCTTTGACCTTTCTCCGACCATAGCTATTGTATTGGGTACTATGACAGGAAGCTTTGGAGGGGTCATTCGAGATGTCTTAGCCAATAGGATGCCTGCCATTTTTCAGAAAGAAATCTATGCAACAGCCTGTGTGGCAGGAGGTACAGTGTATTTCTTGCTCAATGGGGTTATGGCAGATTATCACAATTGGGTAGTATTTGTAACGATTTGTGTGGTGATAGTTGTACGTATGCTTTCCTTGAAGCACCATTGGGAACTGCCTAAATTCCTTAATTAGATATTGTTTTTTTAAGATAAAATTAGTTTTTTCAATAGAGTTACTTACTTTTGTAGCAGGTCGTCCTTATAGGGAGGTTTGCAGGGCAAAAGTAAGTACTTTCTTTTAACTTCGTCTGCATTTGCAATACATGAAAAAAGATAAAAATATTATAGTACAAGGGGCAAGAGTACATAACCTCAAGGATATAGATGTACAGATTCCTCGTTATGAACTGGTGGTAGTAACAGGCTTATCGGGTAGTGGTAAGTCGTCTTTGGTCTTTGATACGATTTATGCTGAGGGACAACGCCGCTATATAGAGACTTTCTCTGCCTATGCCCGTCAGTTCTTAGGCGGACTGGAACGTCCCGATGTGGATAAGATAGATGGTCTCTCTCCTGTGATTGCCATTGAGCAGAAGACCACTTCCAAGTCGCCTCGCTCTACCGTGGGGACAATTACCGAAATCTATGACTTTCTGCGCTTACTCTATGCCCGTGCCTCCGATGCCTATAGCTATCGTACGGGTGAGAAGATGGTTAGCTATACCGATAGCCAGATACAAGAGTTGATCCTACAAGAGTACCAGGGCAAGGCGATCCATATCTTAGCTCCCGTAGTACAGTCGCGTAAGGGGCATTACCGCGAACTCTTTGAGCAAATTGCCAAGCAGGGATTCCTTAAGGTACGTGTAGATGGCCAGATTCGTGAGATAGAGTATGGTATGAAGCTCGATCGCTATAAAACCCATGATATAGAGGTGGTAATTGACCGATTGGAGATCAAAAACAATGATACTACTCAGCGCCGCCTGTCCGAAAGCATACAGACAGCTATGCGACATGGTAATGGAATCCTGATGATACTGGCAGATAAAAAGGATGTTCCTCGCTACTTTAGCCGTAACCTTATGTGTCCCACTACAGGGATTTCCTATCCATTACCAGAGCCGAATACCTTCTCTTTTAATTCTCCCAAAGGGATGTGTCCGCACTGTAATGGACTGGGAATAGTACAGGAGGTAACCCTGAGCAAGCTCATTCCTGATATGTCGCTCTCTATCAAGCAGGGGGCTATCACAGCCATAGGAGCTGAGAAAAAAACTTGGATATTCCAGCAAATAGAAACTATACTTAGGAAGTTTGGACACAAACTCTCCGACCCTGTGGAGAAACTCCCTAAAGAGGCTATAGATATGATTCTTTTTGGGGGAAAAGAGAAATTCTCTGAGAAATCTGAAGTTATGGGGCTAACCCGTGATTTCTCTATTGATTTTGAGGGAATTGTCAATTTCATAGAACAACAGTACCAAGATACAGAAAGTAGCGCCTCCATGCAGCGTTGGGCAAAAGATTTCATGGAAGAAAAGCCCTGTCCTGAGTGTGAGGGTTCTCGTCTGAGGAAAGAGGCACTGTATTTCCGTATTGCTGATAAGAATATAGCCGAACTTTCTGCTATGGACATAGCCGAACTGATGCAGTGGTTTGATGCCTTGCCAGAAAAGCTCTCTGCTCGCCAAGAAAAGATTGCCCATGAAATCCTTAAAGAGATAAGCGAACGCCTACGTTTTCTTTTGGATGTGGGACTTGATTACCTCTCCTTGGGCAGAAGTTCCAAAACTCTTTCGGGGGGAGAGGCACAGCGTATCCGCCTAGCTACCCAAATAGGTTCCAAGCTCACCAATGTACTTTATACCTTGGACGAACCCAGTATAGGTTTGCATCAGCGTGATAATGAACGGCTGATCAAATCCCTAAAATCACTTCGAGATATAGGCAATTCGGTAGTGGTGGTAGAGCACGATGCTGATATGATGCTCCATGCTGACTACGTAATCGATATAGGCCCTAAGGCAGGTAAGGGTGGGGGAGAGGTAATTTTCGCCGGTACTCCTAAAGAAATGCTCAAGGCGCATACCCTGACGGCCTCTTACCTCAATGGAGAACGTGCCATAGAGGTGCCTGAGGAACGTCGCCAAGGTAACGGACATTTTATAGAACTCATAGGCTGTACAGGCAATAACCTTAAAAATATATCGGTCAAATTCCCTTTGGGGATGATGATAGGGGTTACAGGAGTGTCAGGTTCGGGCAAATCAACCCTAATCAATGAGACCCTCTATCCGATTCTCAATGCACATTTCTACAATGCTCTGAAAAAACCCATGCCTTACAAGCAGATTTTGGGGCTGGAACATATTGATAAAGTGATAGATATAGACCAATCACCTATTGGGCGTATTCCGCGCTCTAATCCTGCCACTTATACAGGTGTCTTTGGCGAAATACGTGACCTCTTTGCCCATACGCCAGAGGCAATGATCAGGGGCTACAAACCAGGGCGCTTTAGCTTCAATGTCAAGGGAGGCCGTTGTGAAACCTGTGAGGGCGGAGGTATGAAAGTGATTGAAATGAACTTCCTTCCCGATGTTTTGGTAGAGTGTGAGACTTGCCATGGTAAGCGTTTTAATAGAGAAACTCTTGAGATTCGCTACAAAGGAAAATCCATAGCCGATGTACTGGCTATGACTATAGATGAGGCAGTGGCTTTCTTTGAACCCATTCCGAAAATCTATCGAAAGCTCAAGACGATACAGGAAGTAGGGCTGGGTTATATTACCTTAGGGCAACCCTCTACCACTCTTTCAGGGGGTGAAGCACAACGTATCAAGCTCGCTACAGAACTCTCCAAGCGTGATACAGGTAATACTTTCTATATCCTGGACGAACCCACTACAGGACTACACTTTGAGGATATAAAAATCCTAATGGAAGTGCTTAACAAGCTTACCGAAAAGGGAAATACGGTGCTTATCATTGAGCATAACCTAGATGTAATCAAGATGATGGATTATCTTATAGACATAGGCCCTGAAGGAGGCAAGGGTGGTGGTCAGGTAGTGGCTATGGGGACACCTGAGCAAGTGGCTAAGAGTAAAAAGAGCTATACAGCTAAGTTTTTGAAAGAGGTTTTAAAAACAGAGAAATGAGAATAGGATTCGATGCCAAGCGGGCTTTTCATAACTTTCGCGGTTTGGGTAACTACAGCCGTGACCTGATTCGTATCTTGCAAGAGAGAACAGATGCGGAATTAGTACTTTTTAATCCTAAAAGAAGAAAATTCTTAGGAGTAAAGATTACCAAAAGGACTACAGAGATCAATCCCAAAGGCTTTTTTTGGAAAAAACTCAAAAGTCTTTGGCGGCTTTTTCATATTACAACCTTTGCCAAAGAACAGCAACTTGATATCTATCACGGGCTTTCAGGGGAGATTCCTATGGGTATATACAAGTATGTCCCTACGGTAGTAACCATACACGATCTTATTTTCTTGCGTTTTCCCCAGTGGTATAGTGCTTTTGACAGAAAGATACATACTCTCAAGTTTCGCTATGCAGCTGAGAAAGCACAACATATTATTGCTATCAGTGAGCAAACCAAGCGAGATATAGTAGATTATTTTCATATAGATCCTAATAAAATATCGGTAGTATATCAGGGATGTCATGCCGCTTTTAAGCAAACCTATACAGAGGAAGAAAAAGCCAAAGTAAGAGAAAAATATGCCCTTCCAGACCGATTTGTTCTCAATGTAGGGGCTATAGAGGATCGAAAGAATGCTTTAGAGATAGTAAAAGCACTCAAAGGTACTGACTTGCCGCTGATTATGGTAGGGAAAAAAACGGCCTATTACGAGAAGATAGAGGCTTATTGCAAGGAAAATGATATGCAATCACAAGTAAGAGTACTCTCAAGGGTTTCCATGCAGGAGTTGGCTATGATATACCAAGCCGCAACGATATTTTGTTACCCTTCTGTCTTTGAAGGCTTTGGAATACCTATTATAGAAGCCCTCTTTTCCAAAACCCCAGTGATTACCTCCCGAGGGAGTTGCTTTGAAGAAGCTGGAGGTAGTGGTAGTATCTATATAAACCCTACCGAGAATACAGCGCAGGAAATTCGGCAGGCGCTAGAGGAACTTCTTTCCTCGCCTGAACGTATGCAACAGATGAGAGAGGTAGGCTATAACTATGTACAAAAATTCACAGACGAAAACGTCTGTGAAAATCTGTTGAAGGTATATCAAAAGGTGATTTCTTAAACTATTAAGAGAGGTTGTTACCAAACTTCTCTTTGACTTCTCCCAAGAGTTCCTTGATACTCTGTTCTTTTTCCTTGGGGTAGATCATCAATACCGAAGCGGTATCTACAATGATATAGTGTTCTATACCATCTACAATCACTACCTTGTTGGTATCGGTACGAATGATATTATCAGAGGCGTTTTTAAAGAGTGTGAGCGCATTGACCACTGCATTGTTATTAGAATCCTTAGCCAATTTCTCGTGTAGGGAACCCCAAGTACCCAAATCATTCCAATCAAACCCTACAGGATATACATAGATATTATCCGAAGGCTCCATAATGGCATAGTCTACTGATATATTCTCTGCTTTTCCATAATTATCCTTTATAAACGCCCATTCTTCTGGAGTATTATAAACTGCCTCTCCTTCTTTGAAGAGTGAGAACAAATTGGGTTGGAATCTTTCAAAAGCTCTCAATACACTTTGTGTACGCCAGATAAAGATACCCGCATTCCATAAGTAGTTTCCTTCTGAGAGGAACTGTTTAGCACGCTCATAATCAGGTTTTTCAGTGAATTGGAGTACCTTTTTACTGGGTTTGCTGTCTGTTTTGTCATATTGTATATAACCATAACCTGTATTAGGGAAAGTAGGTTTGATTCCCAAGGTCATCAGGATATCTTGTGTTTCACATAAGGTAAAGCAACTTCTTACATTGTCCTGAAATTCGTCCTCTTGTTCTATCCAGTGGTCGGAAGGAGCTACAATAAAAATGGCATTTGGATTGCGCTTTTGAATCTTCATAGTAGCATAGAGAATACACGGAGCTGTATTGCGCATGGAGGGTTCCAAGACCAAATTCTCATCGGAGATACCTGATAGCTGTGTCTTTACTAAGTTTTTATAAATCTCATTGGTAGAGATAAGAATATTTTCTTTGGGGATAAAGCGCGCCAAACGTTGGTAGGTGCGCTGCAAGAGCGTCTGTCCTGTGCCCAACATGTCATGAAATTGCTTAGGGAAAGCCCAAGTACTTACTGGCCAAAAGCGAGAACCAATGCCCCCCGCCATAATAATGGCGTAATGATTCTTATTCATATAGATTGAAATAACAAAGTGCAAAAATACAATATATTAACCAAACCAGCAAAGAAAAGAGGCTATTTTTCTGCTTTTAGATACCAACTGAGTTGCTCTATCTTTTCTTGAGAGAAGCCTATGGCTTGTAAGTCGTTTAGCGAACTTAGATTTCCTTGCTCTGAACGAAAGATAAGTAGGGCTTCTACTTCCTTGTAGTTGAGATAGGGTACCTTGGAGAGCTCTTTTTTAGGGGCAAGATTGAGATCTATTTTGGTAATCTGAGCAGGGGTGAGTAGGTCAAAGTATTTCCAAACTTCTGTGATGACTTCCTCGGAAAGGCCATATACCTCACCTAATTGTTTTTTAGAAGAGAAGCCTCCTAAGCGCTCTCGGTATTTTAGGATACGTTCGGAGAGCTTTTCTCCTATCCCTCGTATGGGGAGTAAATCCTCTACTGTGGCGGTATTGAGGTCTTTCTTGACAATCTTTGCTGAGGTCTTGTTGTCATAGCTATAGAAAGAACCATTCTTTTTCTTGCTCACCCAATCAGGGAATTTGAATAAGGGGGCTATAGTAGCCAAGAGAGAATCAGAGACTCCAGTTACCTCTTGGAACTCCTTAGCGGAATTGACGTACTTGCCTGTCTCTCTAAAAGCTTGTAAGCGAGATAGCTGATGGGCTGAAATTCCCAAAATATAAGCCTTATAATCTGAAATGAAATTGGGATTAAAAGGACTTATCGTATATTGCTTGGCCTTCTCTTGTGCTTTTAGGCTATCTATCCGCTGTTGGAAAGCTATAAGATTCTCCTGAGAGAAAGCAATAGCAGGAGAGGGAATATCTATCACAAAATAAGCTACTTGTAACAATATACAACAACATACGAGTCCCAAAACACCTCGTTTTTGTTGCCTTGTCCAATAGGAGATACCAGTAGTATATCTTTTCATTTGAGAGGAGACTTAACCTTGAGCTAACAAAAATACGAATTTTTAGGTAGAAAAACAAGAAAAATATTTGGTAGTCATTGTGATTCTTCCTATATTTGCATCTGTTATTTATATAGAACTAACAATTAACCATTGATAATGAATTATATAGAGTACGATTTTACTGTTTCCCCTACAGAAATGGGAGCTGAAATCCTTATGGCCGAACTTGCCGAAGTAGGCTTTGATAGCTTCGAGGATACCCCTACAGGGATCAAAGCCTATATTCCTAAAAATAGCTGGAATGAGCAAATTTTACAGGATATTTATCTGCTAAGCAATCCAGAATTTACCATTTCCTACCAAATAACAGAAATAGAGCAGGTCAATTGGAATGAGGAGTGGGAAAAGAACTTTTCACCTATCGTAGTGGAGAATCTCTGTACAGTACGAGCCAACTTCCATCCTGTGCCTAATACACGCTACGATATTGTGATTACCCCCAAAATGAGTTTTGGTACAGGTCATCACGAAACAACTTATATGATGTTGCAGCAATTGCTTCCTTTGTCGCTTGAGGGTGCCAAAGTCTTGGATATGGGCTGTGGTACGGGTATCTTGGCTATTATGGCAGCCTTGCGTGGTGCTCATGATATTACCGCTATAGATATAGACCCTTGGTGCGTGGAGAATGCCACAGAAAATGTACAGCAGAACAACTGCTCTTTTATCACTATAAAGGAAGGAGATGTTTCCCTAATTGCAGGGGAGCAGTATAACCTAATCTTAGCCAATATCAACCGAAATATCTTGCTTTCAGACATTCCTGCTTACACCCAAGCACTCCTCCCTCAGGGATTACTCTTGGTCAGTGGTTTTTACGAGGAGGACTTACCAGCGATAAAAGAGAAATGCCAAAAAGTGGGACTTACCTATCTTAGCCATATAGAGCGAAATCGCTGGGTATCAGCCAAATTCCAACGCCTATCATGATGACTACAGACGAGCTATACATGCAACGCTGCCTATTTTTAGCCCGTAAGGCTATAGGCTATACCTATCCCAACCCATTGGTAGGTAGCGTGATAGTCCACAAGGGTAAGATCATAGGGGAGGGCTGGCATACTAAAGCAGGAGAACCCCATGCCGAGGTCAATGCTATTGCCTCCGTCAGGGATAAAAGCCTACTTAAAGAAAGTACCCTTTATGTGAATCTGGAACCCTGTGCACACTTTGGGAAAACGCCTCCCTGTGCCGACCTAATTATAGAAAAAGAAATCCCCAAGATCGTTATTGGCTGTGTGGATATCAATTCCAAAGTAGCTGGCAAGGGCATTGAGCGCTTACGACAAGCAGGTAGAGAGGTCATTGTAGGCGTTTTGAAAGCTGAAAGCCAAGCGCTTAATAAGCGGTTTTTTACCTTTCATGCCCAAAAACGCCCTTATATTATTCTTAAGTGGGCACAAACCCGCGATGGCTTTATAGCGCCTTTGCAGCAAGGGCAGCAGACACCCGTATGGATTTCCAACGCCTTCTCCCAGCAACTTACTCACCTATGGAGGGCGCAAGAAGGGGCTATCTTGGTTGGTAAGCACACAGTAGAGAAGGACAACCCTTCGCTTACCACACGCCATTGGGTAGGGAACAACCCCTTGCGCTTGGTTATAGACAATGAACATTCCCTTGCTAAGACTTTAGCCATTTTTCAGGGCGATCCTACTGTTACTCTTACCATTTCCCCAACGCTCTCTATGCCTAAGCAGGTATGTAATGACCTATATGAGCGACAGATACAAAGCCTTATTGTAGAGGGAGGCGCTCATGTACTCCAGCAATTTATAGATGATGGCCTATGGGACGAAGCCCGTATATTTGTAGGTACTCCTCAATTCTCTGTAGGACTTAAAGCCCCACAACTCAGTGGAACCCTACTCACTACCCAAGAGATAGAGGGGGATTACTTGTTTGTTCTTAAGCGGGATTGATGCCAACCAAGAGTTGAAAAATGTTTGTATATATTTATGAAATACTATTACTTTTTCTGAACATAGTTTTCTAAATCACTAAAGAAAATTTCTATATAGTTGATTATCTTCAAAAGAAATGTGTCAGACAAGCGGATACAATAATCATTGTCGTTTTCTGTTCTGAGGAAGTTTTCTGTTTGGATAATCTCTTCTAAGTTCCTGCGTATATACTCTTTATCTGTACTATTTAGTACTTTCTTTGTCAATACACTGAAATAATCTGGATTATTGTGTATGATTTGATTTCTGAGTACTCTTATAGTATCTAAGAATTGCCAATGGATTTGTTCAAAAATAAAATTCTCAACCTTACAAAATTTGGTAAGAAATTTTTCGCACTGTACAGTAGCATCTCCTTTTAGGTCATAATAATGAATAGGGGCTTTTTTTCCTAAAATGTTACAAAGTCTCTTTAGTTGATTTTCAAAAAAGGAATATATCAATACCAAAGTAAAGTTATTTTGTATAAGCATAAAAGACGAGATATTCAATTCTTCGGGATCTTCTTCAAAATTAGTTCCTGCCTCAATCATAAATTCAGCTTCTCCTTGTAACCATAATAATTCGTGATACAGTCTTTGTGCTTTACATATACCAAGTATTTTTTCTTCTCCTTCTTTATCTTTTGTTAGGAGATCAATTTCATTTTGTAATTCTTGTATTCTCTTGATTCTTTCGGGATTATTTTTGTTTTCTTCATAATTTTTCTGATAATTCTTAAGTTCTTTTTCTATTATTTCATTCTTTTTTTTCTCAATAATAGCCTCTTCTCCATCAGTAAATTTTTTTTGATAGTCGATGTATTGTTTAAGAGTTTCTGTACCTCCTCTAAACATACTGAAAAATTCTTCTATTCTTGTTGTTTGGTTCATAATAATATATATTTTGGATTATTCATATACTTTGATATTCTTATTATCTTTATTTATCTCAATATATTCACAGACTAACTTTCCAATATATGAGTTTTTATCATCTATCTGTATATATAGAGTATCTATAGCTCTTGTCAGAGCCATTAGGAGCCAATTTGTTGCGTATATCTGCTTACGCTTTTCGTTAGTTAGGTCTACTAAATTTATTTATAGATAATTAACTTTAAAAAGGCTGTTTTTCCTCTATTTCTTCCGTTTTTTCTTCAGATAATGTTCTTTCACAACTTTTACAAGCTTCAAAATTATATTCTTCTAAAAATTTAGGATCAAATTCCTTTTCATTGAAATTATATTTATATTTTATATATTCAGTAATAATTTTTTTAGCTTCACTATTCAAATCATGACAACCTTTTAAAAATCTACGAATAGCATCTATTCCAACATCATTTAGTCTTTTAGTTATATCTAATTCTATTACCTTCTTTATAATTTCCTCATCAGTTTTATTGTATAAATAGTTGTATTTTGCTAAAAGAAAAGATTTATTGAAGTTACATATCTCATATCTTCTATATAAGATATCATTCAAATTTTTCATAGTATTCTCATAATTGAATTTAGTAGGTTCAGTATTCTCTTTACCTACAACCTCCCCCCCTTTTTCTTCTAATAATTTGTAATTTTCATTTAATCGGTTACAAAATTTTTCATATTTTACAGGAAAATAAGAGTTGTATCTCATTACGACTTGTTCTGTTGTAAATTCTCCATTTTTATATCTGTCTAAAGTGAAACCATTTATCTTAAACCAATGTCGTAATTCTTCTATAATTTCTTGAACTTTAGGCTCGTCTTTTTTTTCTTTAAGTTCAGATGGTGTGTTAAAATTCTTAAATCCTCCATTAAGTCTAGGGCAATTTCTATTGGTATGATAGCATAAACGCCCTTTTATCTCAAAAATATAATCAAGATTATCTTCTCGTGCTTCAACTTCTGTATATTTTTTATTGATAACAAATTTATTTCTTTCCGTTTCATCTAATAAAATGATCGTTTGGACAAGCAAAGACTTAATCTCATTTTTGTTGAAGATATTAGAAATATTCTCATCATCTAATATATATTTTTTAAAAGTTTCTAATAATTGAGTATCATCAAATTCAACTTCTATTTCTCTATAGAACCGAAGATAAGATGTTTTTGTTAAAAAAGCCATGTTTTTCAGATTTAAAGTTTTTTCCCTACTCTCTTATAGGCTTTTCGGGATACGCCTTTTATAACCTTTTTCGTCCTTCGGATAACGGATATGTTAGATTCTTTAGATAATAAAAAAGCAAACCTACTCGCAGGAAATCCTGCGAATAGGCTTGCTCGTTAAAATACGCACTGAAAACCAGCTACTTAATAAAGTGCTGTGCTGTGCTGTGCTGTGCTGTGCTGTGCTGTGCTGTGCTGTGCTGTG
>ERZ773056.146-NODE-146-length-34291-cov-12.120692_pt1 | contig 34291 bp, 26 predicted proteins | sample MGYA00580857_ERZ773056 | MGnify/ENA primary metagenome ERZ773056 (study PRJEB29015, sample SAMEA2737996) | human oral metagenome | biome: human oral; feature: human-associated habitat; material: dental | place: China | collected 2114 ... | reverse complement strand
GCCGCCAGGTGCACCGCCGGGTATCTGAGTCTGGATCGGATAAGCGCTGAAAGCATCTAAGTGCGAAGCCGGCCGCAAGATTAGAACTCCTCATGAGGGTCGTCCCAGACGAGGACGTCGATAGGGCGCAGGTGTAAAGGCGGCGACGCCAAAGCCGAGCGCTACTAATTGCCCGAAACTTTCTTACCTCCCGCATCTCAGCCGTGTCGTCGGCCCGCTCGTCGCGGATGCCGCAGGACATAAGTGCCGCGTGGCGCGTCACTCCTTCTTCGCTTGCTTGTGCGATAGTCAACCCCCTAATCAGGTGGTTATTGCGGCGGTGTCCCACCTCTTCCCATTCCGAACAGAGAAGTTAAGCCCGCCTGCGCCGATGGTACTGCAATGCAATGCGGGAGAGTAGGTGGCCGCCTTTTTTCAATACGAAAGCCCCGAGCGCGACATCCGCACTCGGGGCTTGTTCGTTTTGGGAGGGTATGAGGTGGATGCTTATAATGCAATTTTAAGTGAGTTGTGGTTTTTACAAGCTGCATAATGCTGAAAGGGAAATCTAGTCGGCCCAGAAAACGCCATTGTTCAGGTCGACATCATAGCAATCCCATAGCTCTGGACTGTCGTTGGTGGAGGAAGAGCTCTCTTGATTTCCATGAGGTCTATCGTCTTTGCTGTACTCTGTTTTCGACTTATTGTCTACTAGGTTACTGCGTGCATCGCTCCATTCGGGGCTGTTGCTATAAGTAACTGTGCCATCTGCATTAAACGTAACCCGCACATTTAGGAATAGTGCGGCTTTTTTCCTAGCTTCTTCTGTGTATTGTTTATTCCAGATTATACCTTCCAGTTCATTGTCTTCGTTTGAGTTTACAGCTATTTTTACGCACAAAACGATGGCGAGCACAACAATTCCGACAAATCCTAATGTTTTCATGTTCTTTGATTGATATAATTTATTAAAGTTAGAGTTGTCCAAGGGCAGTAGGGAGACGATTAACAAAGTGCGGACAACTAGTGCCACCCAAGTGTAGAATGGGTGAAATAATGATGATGCTTACACTTCATTACCTTCGTGTCTGTAACATGTTATTATATTATCATAGGCATTCGTTTTCTGGTATTACGGCTACAAAGTTACACATTTACTTTAATACTACCGCACTTTTTTATACAAATATGACTGGTTAGGAATGTTAATTTGTGATGTGCCGTTAAGGAATAATGCACCTAAATGCGCAACACAATAGTATTGGTATGTGTGGAGGTTGCTGAGCTGACGCAATGCAACAATCATTTAATTGTTAGGTTGTTACATCCGATATTGGCCATTTGTTAGCCATTTCTTCGATAGCTATCAAACGGCATTAGGGATAGTATGAACCGTAATGTGTCCGTTCAATTACATGTCGTTATTTTCGTAGTTGTCGAAGTCCGTGGCTCGCTTTGCATCGGCTTCCGATGCGTCTCCACGTTCTGTGCCAGGGCTTAGGCTAGTGCCTTTCGAGCCGCACAGGAACATAACCTTAATACTTAGCAAACCAATAGTTGGTTTTTTATAGATGTTCTTTTTCATAGGATGATTATTTGCTGTTTGTTTTGTGATGAGAATGTTTAAGGTATAGACCACATCTATAATCTACCGAATTAGTATTTTCTTGTTTCGCCGTACATAGACCTGACCCGCTTGCAGCTGGTGTGCCTTAATGCTCCTTCCGTCTAGTGTGTACCATGTCTCGTTTTCTTCATCGCGCTGTTTTTTATGCGGGAGTTCAACAGCGGTTATCTCGTCGGCTACGAATTGGTATTCTTTGGCTGCTGCGGCAGAAGTAAACTTAAAATAAGCCCTTAGCCCAGGCATTGTGCGGGCGTTGTTGGTAGGTAAGAATAGCTTATTGCCTTGTAAAAACTGCTCGGTATCATCTGCTGCGAGTTCTTTTGCGTTGTATGTTCCACAGAACGACACCCCATCGTACGTAACCATGCTGGCGTAAGGGGCGATAATGTCGGTGTTCGGCATTGTCCACGACTTAATGTTGTTTGCGATTTTTAGTAGATAAGGCACGCCTGCTTGTAGTTGCTTTACGGGTTTAAATCGCAGTTTGTTGTCTGAAACAGCCGCGAACGCCATCAAGGTATGTTCTCCGAATGCCTCTTTTAGCTCTGTTGTGCTCATGTCGAACGGAAGGCAAATGGTGTTCCAACGTTCTGCTTTCAGTTTCCGTTTAACTACAACAGCTGTGTTCGTTGTCGTGATGATGCTGTTTTGTTGTTTTCTTTCGTCCAAAACAAGTTCTTTCCTTATTCCATCGCGTTGTAGTGGGATAAAGTAAATTTCCCCTTCTTTAAAGGTATAGAATAAGCCCGTAAGCGTATGATAGGTTTGTTCCGTTGGTAAGTTAAGCGTTAGGTTAAATGCGCGGAGCAACTCTAAATTGTGTCCGTTTACCATTAGTTCCGCTTTACCTGTTCTGTATTTTGCCCTTACCATAACATTGGGCTGATAACCAAAGACACAATCGTCTAGGTTTAGTTTCGTGCAATCTAATTCGGGCGGTGTTGCTGGTTCTTTATGTTCCACTTGTACGTGGTCTGTACCGTCGTTTTCAACCATCAATGCGGGGAAAAAGTTTCTCACGAACTTACCAAGTACAAAGCCCGACAACACATCGCCTGTTTGAAAAGGCATGGCGTTGTTGAACTTTAAAGCCAAACATCCCGTTTTATCTTGAACGAATGCCCACTTATCGCGAACGTACACCACTTGGGCTGCGTTTAAAGAAAGGTTGTAAAGGTTTTCTGTGTCGTGTTTCTTATTAAAATCACGAATGTTTGCAGCCACTTTAATGCCGCTCCAACACCTTATCACACATGTTGTCATGCAGGGTTCATATCTCTCGTTGCCCAAATAAACGGCCGTTAGCGTGGTTTCACCGGTTGAAATGGGTGTGGCGTTTGTGCCGTCGGCATCGAGTTCCAGAATTTTATTATTGCCCGAAAGGTATATCAGGTTGTTGTCATCGGCACCTTCGATATGCGGAACAGGCAGTTTGTCGCCTTTAAAAAAGTCGTATGCCGGTTGGGTAAAGCTTATCGTTGTTGGTTGTTTAGGCGAAACGTCGGCCAAATGCGCCTCGATACGTTCAATCCTCAATACCTCTTGACTATTGTTCGTTATTTCCATTTGGCGCGATTGCCCCACCCATGCCTGCTCTTCTTGTTTGAAATAGCCCGAAGGGGTAGTGAATTGTGCCGCATGAAGTGGGCTGCTGCCCTTGGCAACGTGCAGTACTATCTTTGTGATGCACTTGTTGGAAAGTGACTTTCCTAGCATTCTGTTGCCAGGGTTGAGCAATAGTGTATGTGTTTTGGGGTTTACTGTTGGGTTGTCTTTGCCTTCGCCTTTCGGAAAAATGAGTTGGCAATGCTTACTTTGCTTGTCGGTATTGGTATAATTGGCATAATCGAAGGTGTCGATAATGTTTTGCGCCTTTGCCGTTGTGCCGACAATGAAAAACGAAAGCAGAAGTAGCTTGTTTATGAGTTTGTTAGTTTGTGAGTTCATGAGTTTAGTTTTTGAGTTGATGAGTTGATGAGTTGGTGAGTCTTTGAGTTTGTTAGTTTATGAGTTTTTGAGTTGATGGGTTGGTGAGTTTTTGAGTTGATGAGTTGATGAGTTTTTGAGTTGATGGGTTGATGAGTTTTTGAGTTGATGGGTTTGTTTATGAATTGTTGAGTTTGAAAGCTGGTATCTTTGTAAGTTATTTGTATGAGCGAATAAGCAAAAAACTTAAAAACTAACAAACTTATCAACTCACCAACTCACCAACTCATAACCTTACTCTTCTGGCGGCGCATTGGCGGCTAGTTCTGCCGTGTATAGTTGCACATACCGTTGTGCCACCTTTACATAATCGTGGTGTTTGGCTACGTATTCCACGCTTTGGCGTTTGCATTGCATCAGTTTCTCTTTGTCGGCAATGGCCTGTTCTAGCTTTGCGTACACGTCTTCTTCGTTTGGCAGTACGTTTATTATAGGCCGCAAATGCGTTTCGCCTAGCAGTTCGTAGCCCTCTGGTTCGCCTCCGCCAACGCAAACAATGCCCTTGCTCATGGCCAAAAGGGGGTTCATGGATGGGGTATAGCTGTATAGTTGGTCTAAAATAAGGTCGCTGTTTTCCATCAGTCGTTGGTACTCAGCAAAGGGAACCGACTCTACCTTCACCAATTCCACTTCGTTAGTGTGCTTTTCCACCAGCCGAAGGGCGGCAGCCAACATCACGTCGGTGCCCTTATAGGCATGCCGCGACTTGTTGATGCCGATGAAAATCTTAACTTTTTGCCCAATGGGTGCGATGGTTGCAGGCGGACATGGCATCTTAATGGGGAAGGGGATGAAAACGGTTTTATGGGGGAAAAGCGGCTGATAGCATACCCAATACTCGTAAAGCCCGGTAATGATGCCATCGCAGTCGTGTGCGATATACTTGTTCAGTCGTTCTTTGCTCGTACCAATCCAGTCGGCCGTTTCCTTTAAAGCATCTTCGTTTTGCCTCAGTTCGTTGCCAAGGTTAAAGTCGCTATATCGTAAAGGCTTGCGTGTTCGGCATTCGTTTACCCAATAATAGTCCATGCCAAAGGCGCAAAGAAACACGCGCTTGTTGTGTTTACGCAGATAGCGGTACAGCGAAAACAGCCTTTCGGCCTTCATTTCTACAAACATGGGGTTGATAAGCTGCACCACATCATAGCCTCGCAACTTGGGTAACGCCCACAAAAGACGAAGGGAAAAGCTAATTTTGCCCCACAACCCCGCAGTGCGTTTGAGGTCGATGTCGCGCGGATAGTCTTTCCAAAAGTCGCCGTTAGAGGCCACCGTAACTTGATGTCCCAGCTGTCGCAGCCCTTGGGCCAAGGCATTGTGCACGTTGCTGTATTCGCCTAGCAGTAAAATCTTCATGAAACAACCTTTGGTAACAGCCTACAAAGTAAGCGCCTGCCAGCCTTGAAGTTGGTAAAGCGTCTGAACCATTGGTATTTTTGGCTGTAAGGCTTGTCGGGAAGAGGGAACAGACCATTGCGATGCAGGCGCGCCACGCATTTTTCCAGATGCCTAGGCGACCGCGTGTCTACGATAATCTTGTACAGATAGTCCATCGTTAGCTGTGCCACACGTCTTTGCAAAGCATCTCTGTTGGCCGTTGGTCCTGTTGCCGCCATCTTTTTTAGCTGCATGATAACGTCTTCCAAGTCGCTTAGCCGTTTGGCAACGCTCTTGATGTCGTTTCGCTGTGTGATAGAACCCTCGCGCTTTCGGTAGAAATAGGCGTGGGCGTTGGTAACAAATACGCGTTCGGCACGCAGCAATAGCTGTGGCGTAAACTCCTCGTCTTCGTGGTATATGCCTTTCCGAAAGCGCAACGAACCGGCAAGCTGGCGTTTAAAAAGGTAGCCCCAGGCTGCTGCATGCAGATTGTTGTGGCGCATATAGCGTGCTCCGTCTATTGGCCCTTCATAGTGTGTGGGAACGTTTTTGGGGGTGTTTTGTGTCTGATTAAACATCACCACGTCGGGTTCTTGATAGCGCATGATGTCTAGACAGTGCTCGTATGGCGCGCGCAACAAGTAATCGTCGGCATCGATAAATTGCACATACTCGCCAGTGGCAAGTCTTAGGCCAGTGTTCCTGGCATGGCTTAGTCCGCCGTTCTTTTGTCTAACGTAGATAATGTGGTCTTGAATGTCGCGCAAGTCGTTGATGGGCGAATAGTCCGAACCATCGTCAACGACAATAATTTCGCGTTCGTCGTTGCTCAGCGACAGCGACAAGATGCTGTCCAGGCATTGCCTGAGCATGTTTAAGGGTTCGTTGTGATAGGGAATGACAAAGCTAATCATTTTGTTTTCATGAAACGGTGTAACAATAGATGTATCTGGCATAGACTCTTTATGCCGAAAACCTTAACCCCAAAGGCTTTGGCGCGTGTGGCAAAGGGCATCGGGGCTTTTAGCACGAAGTGCCAACTTAGCGGATGCCGAGCCAGCCTAATGGTGGTGTCGCCTTTGCGGTAAAGGTCTATTTGCATGTTAAGCAAATGTAGGTGAAAGCGTGCCTGGGCCTCGCTTGTGCAGCCGTTGGGCGGGATGATGCTTTTTCGTACGCGCATGTTCCACACCAACAGTTGCGCCAATTCGTAGGCACTGGCCTTTTGGGTGATGCCTTCGGGGTTCAGCCAGTAGTGGTATGCGCCTTGGTTAATGGTAAGTATGTTGCCTGCTTTGGCCAAAAGGCGCGCCGTGGTGATAAGGTCTTCGAACACCTTTCCTTCGGGAAATCGCACATTGGCAAAGAGATTGGCGCGCCACAGCTTGTTCCAAGCATAAGCATGCAGGTAGCCTTGCTCTTCATACCAATAAAGGGCTGGCGCATGATGCTCTTGTTCGGCAAAGGTGAGCAGCTGCTCGTGTTGCGAAAGCCAACCCTTTAACACGGGAAACTCCACGATGTTGCATTGCGGATGTTGCGCAAAGGCATCGGCTGCGGCCCGAAATGTGTTGGGCGCGATAGCATCGTCGGCATCTACAAAGGCCAAGAAGTCGCCCTTGGCATGGGCGATACCCGTGTTGCGGGCCTTGCTCAGTCCGCCATTGGGTTGGTGCAGCACTGTTATTCGGCTGTCTTTTTCGGCCCACGCATCGCATTGTTGCGCGCTACCATCGGTAGAACCATCATCAACAAGCAGCACTTCCATATTGTCAAACGTCTGTTTGAGCACGCTCTCTACACAGCGGTCGAGTGTGTGCAGCATGTTGTATACAGGTATGACAACACTTATTTGCATGATGTTTTATTTACAAAGTTACATTAAAAAGTAATAATGACCAAAATTTTTCGTTGTTATAGTAAAAAAGATTGGGTTATTGTAAATAATCGCCTGTAAGCTGCAAAGCTGCACCCTGCCTAGGCATGCGCCAATACAAGTGCCTTGTAGTGGGGCTACAAGCGGCTTGTACAGACACTACAAACGCCTTGTAGTGCTACTACAAATGGCTTGTAGCCCCGCTACAAAGGGCTTTGTACAGATGCGTTGCAGAGAAAGCTGAGGGCAGACGAAGGCTTAAAGCCATTTCTTTTTTACTAGATTTAAGAATGAAACAACAGGAAAAGACAAACGGCTATGCGCACATACTGAAATATATGGGTGTGTTCGGCAGTGTTCAGGGTGTGACAATCGGCTTGGGTATTATCCGAAACAAGTTGGTGGCCGTGCTTATCGGACCCGCCGGTGTGGGCATTATCTCCCTGTTCAATTCGGCCATTACCCTGCTTACCAACACGGCAAACATGGGGTTGGGCGTTAGTGGGGTGCGCAATGTGTCGGAGGCTTACGAGGCAAACGATGGCCAACGTCTCGACTTGGCTGTCTCCACACTTCGCTTTTGGGCTTTCTTAACGGGTTTCTTGGGTATGTCGCTGTGCCTGGTGCTTAGTGTATGGTTCAGCCAAATCACGTTTTCGGATAGCGTTCACACTGTAGATTTCTTGCTGCTTTCGCCCATTGTGGCCCTTTCGTGCATCACCGTGGGCGAGACGGCTCTATTAAAAGGCGCGCGAATGCTGCGTAGTCTGGCCCAACTTACCATTGCCAGTCTGGCACTTACCATCTTGATAACCATTCCCTTGTACTATATCTATCGCGAGGCAGCTATTGTTCCGTCGCTTGTTGTGGCCGCTTTGGTGCAGATGGGCGCAACTGCGGCTTGCTCGTTCAGGGCATTTCCGCTGCGACTGAATTGGAACAGCGAGCATCTTCGTTCGGGTAGCGCGATGATAAAGTTGGGTTTGGCTTTTACGCTAGCAGGCATATTGGGCAACGGGGCCGACCTTTTTATTCGTAGCTTTCTTAACAAAACGGCCTCTATCGAAACCGTTGGCCTGTATAATGCCGGCTATATGCTTTCTGTGGTGTATGCCTCCACGCTGTTTTCGGCGTTAGAGGCCGACTTTTTTCCGCGCATTTCGGCTGTAAACCGCTTGCAATATACCATGAACGTGCTTGTAAACCGCCAAATAGAGGTGGGCTTGCTCATTGTTGGCCCGTTGTTGGTGGTGTTCGTTTTGGCGTTGCCCGTTCTTGTTCCGCTGTTGTATAGCAGTGCCTTTGCTGGGGTTGTGGTCATGGTTCAGGTGCTTAGTTTCAACATTTTCCTTCGGGCGATAAGTCTTCCGTTAGAATATATCGCGCTGGCAAAGGGCGATTCGCGAACCTACCTGCTGCTCGAAGTGGCCTACGACTTGGCTTTTGTGGCGGCCGTTATCGGCGGAATGCACTTAGGCGGATTGTGGGGCGTGGGCTTGTGCCTATCGGTAATGGGGCTGCTTAACCTCGTTTTGGTGGCGTGTGTGGTGCAAAAGAAGTTCGGCTATCGCATGCGCCGCAGTGTTTTCCGCAACATCGGCTTGCAATTGCCCTGGCTTATGCTGGCCTATGCCACCACCTTTGTGCACAACATGTCGGTTTATTGCCTCGTTGGTCTTGCGTTGGTTGGCATCAGTTCGTATCTGTCTGTTGGCGCATTGCGAAAGAAAACAAAACATTAAAACTTAGAAATACAAAGATAATGCCCAAAGTTTCTGTACTGGTTGCCGTGTATAATGCGGAAAAATATCTGCGAACGTGTATCGACTCGCTGTTAAATCAGAGTTTGAAAGACATTGAGGTGGTATGTGTAGACGACGCCTCGACCGATAATTCACTGGCGTTGCTGAACGAATATGCCGCGAAGGACAGCCGATTGAAGGTGGCGACATTGGCTAAAAATTCAGGCATTTCGCACACACGCAACGTGGCTTTGGGCATGTCTACGGGCGAATACGTGTGCATGGTCGATTCGGACGATTGGCTTTCGGCCGACGCTTTGCAGCTTGCTGCCGAGGTGCTCGACACAGAACAAGGGGTGGATTGTGTGCTTTTCGACTTTATCATTGCCGAACGCGACGACGTTCAGGGCACATATACGCGCCAACGGCCGTATAACTCGATGCCGTTTAATCGTATAAGTGGTCTGCGTGCTTGCGAATTGAGCCTTGATTGGCGCATTCATGGGCTTTATATGATAAGGCGTGCCATACATCTACAATATCCTTACGATGAGAGTAGTCCTGTGTATAGCGACGAAAACACCACACGCGTGCATTATTGGGCATCGCGAGAGGTGGCGCAATGCGCGGGAAAGTATTTCTATCGCCAGCATGCAGAGTCGGCCACGCATGCGCCTAACCTGAATAAGTACTATCGTTTGGATGCTTACAAAAGCTTGAAACATTTTTTGCAGAGCCATGCCGACACCCGTTTCCTGTGCGCACGATTTGAAAACATGCGGTGGCTAACGGTTGTCGACCTATATTATGAGTACTATCAAACGCGGCGACAATTGTCGCGAGCAGAGCAACAAACGGTGAAAAAGCGTTTGAAAACGGCTTGGCAAGACATCGACCTGTCTTTGCTAAGTGCCAAAGATACGCGCAAATTTGGGTATATGCCCCTCCGCTTTTCGTGGTTGGCGTTTAGAATACAAGAAGAATTGTATTTCTTCGTTAGGGCAATGTGCGATAAAATGAGGTAAGATAGGCAATGAAAACCATTAAAAACGGCAAAGCTGGGTATGGATATAATCAATGATTTTGAAGTTCAGTTTTATAAGGCACTGCGCCTTTTAGACCTCGGTAAAACAGAACAGGCCTCAAAAATACTAGAAAACGTAGTTGCTGAGGCAGCCAAAATGCAGAACAACCTTTTCTTTATAAGGGCGAGTTGTGTGCTAGGCGAGTTGCTGTTTGCGACTGGTAAGTACAACGAGGCTAGGAGATATTTGACACAAGTGATAGAAACGCCTTGTCAAGACGATGTTGTGGATTATGAAAAGAACCTTGCCGAAGATATCTTAGGTAGGTTATAAAGGTTTGACTTTAAACGAAATAGAGCAATGAAAACAGAAAAGTACAAGATAACTGAACAAGAAATAGAGGCGATAATAAAGTTAACACCCCAACAACGCTATGCTTATTTCTTAAAACGAATATGCGATTGGGAAGAGATATGGACGTTGTATGAGGACGATTGCATTGTGCTGAACGAGGACAAACAGGGTGTTTTGTTTGCACTTCTTTTCCCTTTCGAGACTTTTGCCAGTCATTATGCTATAAAACAATGGGGTATGCGTGGTACATTTGCTAAGTGTTTTAAGCTAAACGAGTTTGTTTCTACCATAGCAAACAAACTGTTGGCCAACAGTGTTAGCGATGCTTTAGTGTTTCCCGTCCCCAATGGATTTGGGTTGAACATTCCATTGGTAAGGCTTATCGCCGACATACACAAAGAATTGGAAAACTACGAGTAGGCAATTGCCTTTTTCAGATAATCTAGAATTTGGGTTTGGGCTGAATATGGCATTGCTTAAAACTCTAAGTTAGCAACACTAAGATAACGAGAGATCGACGAATTATAAGTGTCTGTAAATTTGCTGATTAGCTAAGTTTGTTGTAACTTTAAGGTGTTAAATGTGTTATCGTCATTAATAACAATCGTTCTGCGTTCATCTGCAACCGAAAAGCTCCGCTACCCCTTTAATGCCTATGACCTAATTTTATATCGTAAATGTAGTTATTATACATTTTCCCAAGATACGCTTTCATTGCCGAAATTCAGTCTGTTTCATTTAGATGCTCTTTTGTTGTTTTCTCCTTAACATCTTCTGCAAAAGTTTCACCATTGTCTTCAAGCTATTCATTTTTTGCTTCCGCAAACAATGGCTTCATCATAACCGCTGCTCTTCTCATTTTGACTATCAGAGAATAGATACGAGCGTTTAGAGAGTTCGGCAATACAACACCACCCGGCCAAATCGTACACGTCCATGTATAGTGGTAATGCTTGTTGCAGACTTTGTGCCAGACGCACATTCATAAAATAATATTGCTGTCCACAAAGAAGTGTTGCGATTTCTTCTTCGCCTGCACACTTCTTCATGGACAGATTATAGTTACCAGTATGCCACACCTATTTCTTATAAGGTGGCCACATGTTAATCCCTTTCATTTCCTCTGTTGGCGGATAAGTCACAGTCCAATGCAGTCTATCCAAGTCTTTTACCGACAGGTGATAACGCTGCACCACTGGCACATACTTTCGTAAGGTGTCTTCTGGTGCTTTCAAATATTTAAGGAAGTCGTCACCATTTTCAACTATAAGGATTTGCAAAAACCTACATCTACGCAGTTCCCTCCTCCAATCTGAATTTGTAGCTGCAGAACATAAATAGTGTGTCCTGGGCTTTATTCCGCAGATAGGAAATTGGCTTTGTAGCAATGTATCTTCATTCGCAAAAGGATACGTAAGCGTATTGTCCTGGAAATAGATTTCCTTATCGCTTTGATTAACTATTTTTATGTTTTCACTCTCGCTATCGATCATCGGGCAGCCCATCAACATTAACGTTTGGGCCGACAACAAAATCATTTTTAATTTATTGTTCATTGTGCACCTCTCACTCTTTTTTTATTGTAGTATATTCCATTTCCAACACCTGCGATCCAGAAGTTGCCATCAATCCAGCCCAAATAATCATACTGCATAGATTGCAATGACAAGTTGTTAAGCAATTGTGGCAGATTAGGATCGTGATAGTCAATATAAGCACCTCGTATTCCACCGTGTGTAACATCTAGTGGGTTATGCTTGAAATCCCATCCTTTTCGTATCTCGTTCGTACGATTGTATTCGTATTCTTCTTTTGTTTGATAAAATCCATCAACATTCTTGTTGTAGTCACAACGAAATGGTTTTGGAATTAACCAATCGGAAATTGAGAGTTAGAAGCGACTCCAACCTTTCTTTGTAATCGGAGATGTGTTCGAATAAATTCATTACCGCTCGCCTGAACTCTTCCTCCGTTCTGTAAAATCCCGTATTGCTGACTTTCTTACGGAGCATTTTCTAAAGGTGTTCGTTGAGGTTTATCCAGTCACGACCGCTCGCCGTAGGTTGCTCCATGTGTCCGCCTTTCTCAACCCAAGCGTAGGTGGAACGGCTGTTGTGCGTGGAATGTACGCCGTCGGCATAGTAAACTACGGCGGAACTATCCAGAAGTTCTCAATAGCCCTTGTAGTGGTTGTCGGTTAGTTTGGAAATGCCACCCGACCTGTAGGTCTCTGCACAGTTGTACACGCAGGACGGGCTTATTCCCAGGTCGTAGGAGATTGTTTCAGCATCGTGACCATGAGCCAGCATCAGTATGCAGGTTATCTGGACCCAGTAGGGTTCAAATTCCTTACTGTGCTGAAGCCTACGAAGGGTTTCGAGTTCTTCTATGGATAAGTTTAACATCAGACAGCAAAGTTACTACAAAAAAGTGAAATGCGGAAAGATATAGTGATAGAATTGAGTTACAAGGGTTTTGGTTGAAGTGGCGATAATCCGTGAAGCCATTACAATCCCTGCCGAAGCCAAATCCTGACGCCGCTACGTTACTTGTTCGTAACCATGCCCGAAAATGCGACAAACGGGTACGAATAGCGAAACAAGGCTCTAAGGAATAGTGAGTTATCCATAACTCATGCGAAAAATCAGGTTACGGAAAAAGATTGCGCCGTTCCTCCCCGTTTTGCGTACCAACACCGGACTCTTCACCAACTAATTTTGAAACCCAAAAATTAAGGACAATGAAGAGTACATTTTCAGTAATCTACTACCTCAAGCGTCAGGTAGTGAAAAAGGACGGGACAGTTCCCGTCATGGGACGCATCACGGTGGACGGCAGCCAGACACAGTTCAGCTGCAAACTGACTGTCGATCCGAAACTGTGGGACACCAAAGGTGGACGTGTCACGGGCAGAAGCACGGCGGCACTCGAAACGAACCGTATGCTTGACAAGATGCGGGTACGCATCAACAGGCATTATCAGGAAATCATGGAGCGTGACAACTTCGTCACGGCGGAGAAGGTGAAGAACGCCTTTCTCGGACTGGAACACCGCTACCACACGCTGATGCAGGTGTTCCGCCAGCACAACGAGGACTACGAGAAGCAGGTGGAGGCAGGCATGAAAGCCAAAGGCACGCTGCTGAAGTACCGCACCGTTTACAAGCACATGCAAGAGTTCCTCGACATCCGCTACCATGTGAAGGACATCGCCCTAAAAGAGCTTACCCCGGCTTTCATCTCCGACTTCGAGATGTTCCTGCGCACGGACAAGCACTGCTGCACCAATACCGTGTGGCTGTACGTCTGCCCGTTACGGACGATGGTATTCATCGCCATCAACAACGAGTGGCTGACGCGCGACCCGTTCCGCGAGTATGAAATCAAGAAGGAGGAAACAACACGCAGTTTCCTGACCAAAGATGAGATCCGCCTGCTGATGGAGGGGAAACTGAAAAACGCCAAACAGGAATTGTACCGCGACCTCTACCTGTTCTGCGCCTTCACGGGGCTGTCGTTCGCGGATATGCGCAACCTTACGGAAGAGAATATCCGCACCTACTTCGACGAACACGAGTGGATAAACATCAACCGCCAGAAAACGGGCGTGGTGTCCAACATCCGCCTGCTCGACATCGCCAACCGCATAATCGGCAAATACCGGGGACTGTGCGGGGACGGCAGGATATTTCCCGTTCCGCATTATAACACGTGCCTTGCCGGTATCCGTGCCGTCGCCAAGCGTTGCGGCATCACCAAGCATATCACGTGGCATCAGAGCCGCCACACGGCAGCCACGACGATATTCCTCTCCAACGGTGTTCCCATCGAAACGGTCAGCTCCATGCTCGGACACAAGAGCATAAAGACGACGCAGATTTACGCAAAGATAACCAAAGAGAAGCTCAATCAGGACATGGAGAACCTTGCCGCAAGATTGAACGGCGTCGAGGAATTTGCAGGTTGCACCATCTAAAAAGAAAAGCCATGAAACGTGACACAATCATCATCGAGGACAAGGCAGTCAGCGTAACCGGTAACGACGTGTGGATGACCGCCACCGAAATAGCCGGATTGTTCCATACGACCGTCCCGGCAGTGAACGCCGCCATCAGAGCCGTCCGCAAGTCGGACGTGCTGAACGACTACGAGGTGTGCCGCTACATGCAGCTTGAAAACGGGCTGCACGCGGACGTGTACGCCCTTGAAATCATCATCCCGGTCGCTTTCAGGGTGAATACCTACAACACCCACCTGTTCCGCACATGGCTGGTGGGAAAGGCACTCTCACAAGAGAAACGGCAGACATACGTGATGTTCATACAGAACGGAAAAGCCGGGTATTGCTGATTGCACATACCCCATAAGACAAGTAAACGGGTAGCACCACAAAAGGTGTCACCCGTTTACTTTTTCATGAAACCGCCTCACTCCAGCGGCTTGCGGTAGTTCGCTTCCAGTACCCCGCGCAGCCCCGTTTCCGGGTAAAGCACCTTCCCTCCCAAAAGTATGAAGGGCAACACGCGGTTGTTGCGGTATTCCTGCAAGGTGCGCCGGCTCACACGGAGCAGTTCCGACACCTCGCCGTCCGTCAGGTAACGTTCCCCGTCCAGCGGAGGACGGTAGCTTTCCAGAAATGCGGACAGCCATTTCGAGCCTTTGCGCATATCCTGCACCACAGAGGCTATCGGCTCGTCTTCCATCGTAAAAACATCGTTGTTCTCGTTCATCATAACTTCGGATTCAGTGGGTGAATAAATCAAATCATCTGCCGTGCGGATAGAGCGTGCCGACAAGCGGTATCAGCCGCTTCACCTCCTCTGGCTTGTAATAGAACCTGCGGTTTATCTGCGAGTAGCCGATAAGCCGCCTGTCACGCAGCGTCTGCAACGTGCGCGGGCTTATTCTCAACTGCCCGCAGACCTCCTCGCCCGTGAGCCATCTTTCCATGCGCCCCGTGTCGCTTTTGCGCCTCAGGGCGGCGACCTTCTCCGAGAGTGCGCCGAATGCCGCCACCATCATCTCGAAAGTCTTTTTCTCGATAGATACTATTTCCATATTCATGTCATTTAGAGTTTGCCGCAAAGGTAACGAAACGGCATACAAGACGTATCGTTTTCCGCTGAAAGGCTGCCTGTTGCGCCGTTTGACCGGGTTACGGAGCCATCTTCCGCAAAAATCTTACGTGAGTCACGTAGTGAGTTGTTAAAGCCCCTTTTGTTTATTGCCGAATTTTGTCGCAGAAACAAAAAGAAAGGACTGAACATGAAAGTGATAACAATGGAAAGTTCCGCCTACAAGGAGATGATGGCGCAGATTGCGAACATCGCAGGGTACATCCGCGAGGCAAGGGACGAGAAGAAACGGAAGCGGGAAACCGAAGACAAGCTGCTTGACACGGCACAGGCGGCGAAGATGCTCAACGTGAGCAAGCGCACCATGCAGCGTATGCGCACCGACCACCGTATCGAGTATGTGGTGGTACGCGGAAGCTGCCGCTACCGCCTTTCCGAGATACTGCGGCTATTGGAGGACAACACAGTAAGGAACGAGGAAGGGACAATAGACACCCTGTTCCACAACCACACGCTGCGCACGGGCGGCAAACCAAAAGGAAGGAGGACATAGGTCATGGAACTGCTCACACGAAACAACTTCGAGGGCTGGATGCAGAAGCTGATGGAACGGCTCGACCGTCAGGACGAACTGCTGCTGGCGATGAAGGCTGAGGGGAAACAGCCCACTATCACGGAAAGCATCCGCCTTTTCGACAATCAGGATTTGTGCATGTTGCTCCAGATAAGCAAACGCACCCTCCAACGCTACCGCAGCGTAGGCGCATTGCCCTACAAGACGCTGGGCAAGAAGACCTATTACAGCGAGGAGGACGTGCTGACATTCCTTTCCAACCATATCAAGGACTTCAAAAAGGAAGATATAGCCTTCTACAAGGCTCGTATCCATAATTTCTTTCATAAATAACCCATTAAAACATTTTTCAGATGGCAAAGAAAAAAGACGAAAAGGACGTGCTGGTAGTCCGTGACGAGAAGACAGGCGAGATCAGCGTGGTAGCCGGGCTGAACGCGGACGGCACACCCAAGCGCACCCCCGCAAAAGCGGAGAACGCGCAGAGTTTCCTGCAATTCGACCGACATGGCGACGTGCTGGACAACTTCTTCAAGAACTTCTTCCGGCAGTGCAAGGAACCCAGCCGCTTCGGTTTCTACCGCATTGCGGCAGACCAAGCTGAAAATCTCTTAGAGGTGATGAAGCAACTGCTGAAAGACCCCGAAGCGAACAAGGAGCTGCTCGCCCCTCACAAGGTGGACACCTCCGACTATGAGAAGAAGGTGCAGGAAGAGATGGCAGCACAACAGACAGAGAAACAAGAACCTCAAAAACAGGAGAACATGGAACAACGGAAAGAACAGCAACAGGACAAATCCGAACAGATGCAGGGCAAACGTGGCTACCAGCCCATCGACGAGAGTAAAATCAACTGGCAGGAGCTGGAGGACAGATGGGGCGTAAAGCGGGACAACCTTGAAAAGTCCGGCGACCTTACGAAGATGCTCAACTATGGCAAGTCCGACTTGGTAAAGGTCAAACCGACCTTCGGCGGCGAATCATTCGAGCTGGACGCCCGCCTCTCCTTCAAGAAGGACGGTGAGGGAAACATCAGCCTCGTGCCGCACTTCATCCGCAAGGAGCAGAAGCTGGATGAGTACAAGGAACACAAATTCTCCGACAATGACCGGAAGAACCTCCGCGAAACGGGCAATCTCGGTAGGGTCGTGGACATTGTGGACAGGGAAACGGGCGAGATCATCCCCTCCTACATCAGCATCGACCGCAAGACGAATGAAATCACGGACATTCCGGCAAGCAGGGTGCGCATCCCGGAGCGCATCGGCAAGACGGAAATCACCACGCAGGAGCGGGACATGCTCCGCGCCGGACTGCCCGTACGCGACAAGCTCATCGAGCGCAACGACGGCAGAAAGTTCGTCACCACCCTGCAAGTGAACGTGGAGCAGCGCGGCGTGGAGTTCGTGCCGGGAACCGGCAAGTCGCCCCGTACCGCACAGACACAGGAAACCAAAGGCGACACATCGAAAAGTCAGGCGCAGGGCGGGGAAAATGCCGCACAGACCAAGAAGGAGCAACGCCGCAACACGTGGACGAACGAGGACGGCAGCATCCGCCCCATCAGCAAATGGAGCGGCGTGAGCTTCACCGACCAGCAGAAAGCCGACTATGTGGCGGGTAAAGCCGTGAAGCTGGAGAACGTGACCGACAAGCAGGGCTTCCATGCCACGATGTATATCAAGTTCAACCCGGAGAAGGGACGCCCGTACCGCTACGACACGAACCCTGACAATGCACAGCAGGTTGCTCCGTCCAACGAGAGCCGCACGCAGGTGGCGGTGAACAACGATGGCAAGACCAACGAGGCTACAAAGAATCTGAGAGAGCCGTTGCAGAAAGGTCAGACCAACCCGAAGGACGCCCGCCAGCAACAGCAGCAGGAGAAGCCGCAGAAGAAAACGGGCAAGGGCATGAAAATGTAATCCCGTGTCCGCCACTGAATCCAAAATAAAATCCAAAGTATCAACAAAAAAGAAGAAGACATGAAGACAATCATTGCAGAAAAGCCCTCCGTGGCACGTGAAATCGCCCGCATCGTGGGCGCGACAAAGAGAGAGGAAGGATATTTCGAGGGAGGCGGTTATGCCGTGACATGGGCATTCGGACACCTCGTTCAGCTTGCCATGCCCGACGGCTACGGCGTGCGCGGATTTGTCCGTGACAACCTCCCGATTATTCCCGACACATTCACGCTCGTCCCCCGTCAGGTCAGGACGGAGAAAGGTTACAAGCCCGACAGCGGCGTGGTGTCGCAGATAAAAGTCATCAAAAGACTGTTCGACACAAGCGAACATATCATCGTGGCGACCGATGCCGGACGCGAGGGAGAGCTTATCTTCCGCTACCTCTACCACTATACGGGTTGCACCACTCCTTTCGTGCGCCTGTGGATCAGCTCTCTCACCGACAAAGCTATCCGCGAGGGACTGCGGAAACTCGAAGACGGCAGCAAATACGACAACCTCTACCTCGCCGCCAAAGCGCGGAGCGAATCCGACTGGCTCGTGGGCATCAACGGCACACAGGCGTTATCCATCGCCGCCGGACACGGCACGTATTCCGTGGGGCGGGTGCAGACACCAACGTTGGCTATGGTATGTGAACGCTACTGGGAGAACCGCCGCTTTACGTCCGAAGCATTCTGGCAGCTCCATATCGCAACGGACGGTTGCGACGGCGAAGTCGTGAAATTCTCATCCTCCGAGAAATGGAAAGAGAAAGAACCGGCGATGGAACTATATAATAAGGTAAAGGCGGCAGGTTGCGCCACTGTCACGAAAGCCGAGCGCAAGGAGAAGACGGAGGAAACTCCCTTGCTCTACGACCTGACCACGCTCCAGAAAGAAGCCAACGCCAAGCACGGCTTCACGGCGGAACAGACGCTTGAAATCGCGCAGAAACTCTACGAAAAGAAGTTGATAACCTATCCGAGAACGGGAAGCCGCTACATCCCCGAAGACGTGTTTGCCGAAATTCCCAAACTGCTCGCTTTCATCGGCACACAGCCCGAATGGAAAGACAAGGTGCGGGCAAAAGCCGCCCCGACACGCCGCAGCGTGGACGACGGCAAGGTGACAGACCACCATGCCCTGCTCGTCACGGGTGAGAAACCGCTCTTCCTCTCCAAAGAGGACAATACCATCTATCAGATGATTGCCGGGCGCATGGTCGAGGCATTCTCTGAGAAATGCGTCAAGGATGTGACCACTGTCACGGCGGAATGTGCCGGAGTGGAGTTTACCGTAAAAGGCAGCGTCGTGAAGCAAACCGGATGGCGTGCCGTCTATGGCGAGGAAAAAGAGGAAATTACCATCCCCGGCTGGCAGGAAGGCGACACGCTGACACCGAAAGGCTCGTCCATTACCGAAGGAAAGACCAAACCCAAGCCGCTGCATACCGAAGCCACCCTGCTCTCGGCAATGGAAACGGCGGGCAAGGAAATTGAGGACGACGCACTGCGGCAGGCGATGAAGGACTGTGGCATCGGTACTCCCGCCACACGCGCCTCCATCATCGAAACGCTTTTCAAGCGCGGTTACATGGAACGCTGCAAGAAGTCGCTTGTTCCCACCGAAAAAGGACTTGCCCTCAATTCCGTCGTCAAGACGATGCGCATCGCCGATGTTGCCATGACGGGCGAATGGGAAAAGGAGCTGGCGCGTATCGAGCGCGGGGAACTGTCCGACGACACCTTCCGCAAGGAGATAGAGGCGTACACACGTGAGATAACCTCCGAACTGATCTCGTGCGACAAGCTCTTCGGCAGCCGTGACTCCGGCTGCGCGTGTCCCAAGTGTGGCACGGGCAGGATGCGGTTCTACGGCAAGGTGGTACGCTGCGACAACACGGAGTGCGGACTGCCCGTGTTCCGGCTGAAAGCGGGACGCACCCTGTCCGACGATGAAATCAAAGACCTGCTCACCGAAGGGCATACCAAGCTGCTCAAAGGGTTCAAGAGCAAACAGGGCAAGAGTTTCGATGCTGTTGTCGCCTTTGACGGGGAATATAACACGACTTTTGTGTTCCCGGAGGCTAAAAAGGACAAGAAATTTTCAGGACGGAAGAAATAGTATTAACTTTGCCACTTGTTCAGAGTAATGAATTGTTCTTCGATACCGGATTACACTCATACTTTGGATTTAGTGGTGGCACTCGGAGGGATACCGAGTGCCTTTTTCTTCCTTTTTCCAACCGATTATCCCGTTAATTATCAATCCGCTAAATCCAAAGTAATGAACAACAAGAAGAAAAACGAGGGTCAGACCGACTTTTCCTATTACGGTCTGTACCTGCTGGACTATCTCCGCACGAACAAGTTTGAACAGGCTGACGACACCGCTTTCATACGGGAACGGGCCGACCGTGCCGCCGAAACGTATGAGAGGGCACGGCTTGAAGGCTATCCCGCCGATGGTGCGCAGGAACTGGCGATGGACACGCTGCTGCGCGGGCTGCATTATTCCCGTTACGCCATCCTCCGCGAAGTCGTGGAAAACGAGTTTGCCGATGAAGTGCCGGAAGAGAAGCGTGAAGCCTTTGTCCTGAAACTGCTGCCGCTTGTCGGCAACGTGTTCTCCGTCTATGACCTCTCGGATGACAATTTCGCCCTGTCTTCCGATTACGACCTGCTCTACACGGAGCTGACGGGAGCAACCGTCCTTTACTTAGACGAATATGGCGTTTAACCGCAAACAGAAACTGCGGGACAACATCGAGGCGATACGGACGGCATTCATCCTTGACAGGGAAAATAGGACAGCGACAACCGAAGAGCGTGCCATACTTCAAAGGTACTGCGGTTTCGGCGGTCTGAAATGTATCCTCAACCCTGCAAAGGAACTGACGGATGCCGTCCGGTGGGCGAAATCCGACCTCGAACTGTTCGCCCCGACGGTGGAGCTGCACAGGCTTATCCGTGAGAACAGCAAGGACGAAACAGAGTACAAGCGGTTTGTGGATTCGCTGAAAGCGTCCGTGCTGACCGCTTTCTACACCCCCAAAGAGATAACCGACACCATCGCGGACGTGCTGGCAGATTACAGCGTCCGCCCCGCCCGTATGCTCGAACCGTCGGCAGGTGTCGGCGTGTTCGTGGATTCCATGCTGCGGCACAGCCCCAATGCGGATGTGATGGCTTTCGAGAAGGATCTGCTCACGGGTACAATCTTGAGGCATCTCTATCCCGACCAGAAAATGCGCACCTGCGGTTTTGAGAAAATCGAAAGACCGTTCAACAATTATTTCGACTTGGCGGTGTCCAACATTCCGTTCGGTGACATTGCCGTGTTCGACGCGGAGTTTCAGCGGAGCGACTCTTTCGGCAGACGCTCCGCCCAGAAAACCATCCACAACTATTTCTTTCTCAAAGGACTGGATGCCGTGCGTGACGGCGGTATCGTGGCGTTCATCACCTCGCAAGGGGTATTGAATAGCACCAAGACCTCCGTGCGTAACGAGCTGTTCAGTCAGGCCAATCTGGTATCCGCGATACGCCTGCCCAACAACCTGTTCACGGACAACGCGGGCACGGAGGTGGGCAGTGACCTGATTGTCCTGCAAAAGAACCTCAGCAAGAAGGAAATGTCGCAGGACGAGCGGCTGATGACCGTGATACAGACGGACACGAAAACCGCCCTGACCGACAACGCCTATTTCATCCACCACCCGGAACGCATCGTGCATACGATGGCGAAACTTGACACAGACCCCTACGGGAAGCCCGCTATGGTTTATCTGCACGAGGGCAAGGCAGCAGGCATCGCCGGGGATTTGCGCCGTATGCTCGACGAGGATTTCCATTACAGGCTTGCCATGCGCTTGTATTCGGGTTCAATCCGGCAGGCAGGAACGGAAGAAAAAGTTGCCGTTCAAAATAAAGTAGAGCGTCCTGCCATAAAATTGGAAACAGTATCCTCGGCGCAGACGGTGGAAACTCCGACAGAAAAGCCGCAACCCGCAGATGAAAAGCCGGAGATAGAACCGCGCCCGCAATATTCCGCAGGCGTGCAGCTCACCCTGCTTGACCTCTGGGGGATGACGGAAGAGGTCAGCCAACCGAAAACCTCCAAAAAGAAAAAGACGGTGAAAAAGGCAGTTACGGCAAAGTCCACTCCGCCCAAACCGAAAGTCACGGTTACACCGACAGCTCCAACTGCAAAACCCGCAATGGAGAATAAGGAGGTGAAAGCGGAGAACACCGCCAAGCCTGCCGACCCGGACGACATCTATGCCACACTGGACTGGGATACCAATCCTCCCATCAACGGTTTCTATGAAATGATGATGGGTTTGACGCCGGAGCGTAGGAAAGAACTTCGGGAACTGGCAAGGCAGCATAACGAGAAACAAGTGGCGGAAAAGACGGAAGTGAAAGCCGTGCCGGAAACTTCCCGTGAGCAGCCACGACAGGAGGAAACACAGCCGGAGGCAGTCGCCGCACCTGCCGTTACAGATACCCCATCGGAAGCGGTGGGGACTTTCCTTTTCCCCGACATCGAAGCGGAAAAGCCGAAGGAGGAAGTCGTGGACCTTTCTCCGCGTGCCTACCACCGCACGCCGGAGATGCACCTGCGCGAAGGGTCGCTGGTGGCTGACCGGGGGCGTCATAACATCGGCTACCTGAAAGACATCACGCCATACGGGGCGACATTCCAGCCGCTCGACCTGAAAGGATACCAGAAGGAAAAGGCGTTGTTGTATGTGTCGCTGCGTGACGCCTACGAGCGTCTGTACCGTTATGAATCGCTCCGGCGCGAGGCAAATGTTCCGTGGCGAGAGCATCTGAATACCTGTTACGATGAGTTTGTCATGCGCTACGGCAACCTCAACGCCAAGCAGAACGTGAAGTTAGTGATGATGGATGCGGGCGGGCGCGACATCCTTTCGCTGGAACGGATGGAAAACGGAAAGTTCGTCAAGGCGGACATCTTCGAGCATCCTGTTTCCTTCGCGGTGGAGAGCCATGCCAACGTAGGCTCTCCCGAAGAAGCCCTGTCTGCGTCGCTCAACAAATATGGTACGGTCAATCTCGACTATATGCGGGAGATAACCGACAGCACGGCGGAGGATTTGCTCACTGCCCTGCAAGGGCGCATCTACTACAATCCGCTCGTGACCGGTTACGAAATCAAAGACCGTTTCATCGCCGGAAATGTCATAGAGAAAGCGGAACGCATAGAGGCATGGATGGGTGACAATCCCGAAAATGAGCGTATGCCGGAGGTGAAGCAGGCGTTGGAGGCTCTGAAAGATGCCGAGCCGCAGCGCATCGCCTTCGAGGATCTGGACTTCAATTTCGGGGAACGCTGGATTCCGACGGGTGTCTATGCCGCCTACATGAGCCGGCTGTTCGACACGGAGGTGAAAATCGCCTATTCCGCAAGCATGGACGAGTTTTCGGTGGTGTGCGGCTACCGCACCATGAAAATCACGGACGAGTTTCTGGTGAAGGGGTATTACCGGAACTATGACGGTATGCACCTCCTAAAACACGCCCTGCACAACACCTGCCCTGACATGATGAAGTCCATCGGCAAGGACGAGCATGGCAACGACATCAAGATGCGCGACAGCGAGGGAATACAACTCGCCAACGCCAAGATTGACGAGATACGAAACGGCTTCTCCGAATGGCTCGAAGAGCAGTCGCCGCAGTTCAAGGAGCGGCTTGTGACGATGTATAACCGCAAGTTCAACTGTTTCGTGCGCCCGCGCTACGACGGCTCCCATCAGACCTTTCCCGACCTCAACCTGAAAGGGCTGGCAAGCCGGGGTATCAAGAGCGTCTATCCCTCACAGATGGATTGCGTCTGGATGTTGAAACAGAACGGCGGCGGAATTTGCGACCACGAGGTGGGAACCGGTAAGACGCTGATAATGTGCATCGCCGCGCATGAGATGAAGCGTCTGAATTTGGCACACAAGCCGATGATTATCGGGCTGAAAGCCAACGTTGCGGAGATTGCAGCCACCTATCAGGCGGCATATCCCAACGCACGTATTCTGTACGCTTCGGAGAAGGACTTTTCGACCGCCAACCGTGTGCGCTTCTTCAATAATATAAAGAACAACGACTACGATTGCGTCATCATGTCGCACGACCAGTTCGGCAAGATACCGCAGTCGCCGGAATTGCAGCAGCGCATCCTGCAAGCAGAGCTTGACACGGTGGAGGAAAACCTCGAAGTGCTACGGCAGCAGGGAAAGAACGTGTCGCGGGCGATGCTGAAAGGATTGGAGAAGCGCAAGCACAACCTTGAAGCGAAGCTGGAGAAGGTGGAACACGCCATAAAGTCACGCACGGACGACGTGGTGGATTTCAAGCAGATGGGCATCGACCACATCTTCATAGATGAGAGCCACCAGTTCAAGAATCTGACTTTCAACACGCGCCACGACCGTGTGGCGGGATTGGGAAACAGCGAGGGAAGCCAGAAGGCACTTAACATGCTCTTTGCCATACGCACCATACAGGAGCGCACAGGAAAAGACTTGGGTGCGACCTTCCTCTCCGGCACGACTATCAGCAACTCACTGACTGAATTGTACCTGCTGTTCAAGTACCTGCGCCCGAAGGAGCTGGAACGGCAGGACATAAGGTGTTTCGACGCTTGGGCGGCGATATTTGCCAAGAAGACGACGGATTTTGAATTTAACGTGACGAACAATGTGGTCCAGAAGGAGCGTTTCCGCTACTTCATCAAAGTGCCGGAGCTTGCCGCCTTCTATAATGAAATCACGGACTACCGCACGGCGGAGGATGTGGGCGTTGACCGTCCTGCCAAGAACGAGATACTGCACCATATACCGCCCACGCCGGAACAGGAGGACTTCATACAGAAACTGATGCAGTTCGCCAAGACGGGCGATGCCACCTTGTTGGGCAGGCTGCCGCTTTCGGAAACGGAAGAAAAGGCGAAGATGCTCATCGCCACGGACTATGCCCGGAAAATGGCACTCGACATGCGCATGATAGACCCGAATTACGAAGATCATCCCGACAACAAAGCGAGTCACTGTGCCAAGATGATCGCGGAGTATTATCAAAAATACGACGCCCAGAAAGGCACGCAGTTCGTTTTCTCTGATTTGGGGACATACCAGCCGGGCGACGGGTGGAACGTCTATTCGGAAATCAAGCGCAAACTGACGGAGGACTACGGTATACCGCCAAGCGAGGTGCGCTTCATTCAGGAGTGCAAGACCGACAAGGCGCGGAAGGCGGTGATAGACGCCATGAACGCCGGGACGGTGCGTGTGCTGTTCGGCTCTACCTCTATGCTCGGAACGGGTGTGAACGCCCAGAAACGGTGTGTGGCTATCCATCATCTCGATACGCCGTGGCGACCGTCCGACTTGCAACAGCGTGACGGACGCGGAGTTAGGGCAGGTAATGAGATTGCCAAACATTTCGCCGGGAACAACGTGGATGTAATCATCTACGCGGTGGAGAAGTCACTGGACAGCTACAAGTTCAACCTCCTGCACTGCAAGCAGACTTTCATAAGCCAGCTCAAAAGCGGTGCGATGGGTGCGCGTACCATCGACGAGGGGGCAATGGACGAAAAATCGGGCATGAATTTCTCGGAATACATGGCGTTGCTCTCCGGCAATACCGACCTGTTGGACAAGGCGAAACTGGAAAAGCGGATCGCATCGCTCGAAGGGGAACGCAAGTCGTTCAACAAGGGCAAGCGTGATTCGGAGTTCAAGCTGGAGTCAAAGACCGGCGAGTTGCGCAACAACACGGCTTTCATAGATGCCATGACGGAGGACTGGAACCGCTTCCTGTCGGTGGTGCAGACCGACAAGGAGGGCAACCGCCTTAATATAATAAAGGTGGACGGAGTGGATTCCGCCGATGAGAAGGTCATCGGAAAGCGTTTGCAGGAGATAGCCAAGAATGCCACGACCGGAGGGTTGTACACGCAGGTCGGTGAACTTTACGGTTTTCCGATAAAGGTGGTGAGCGAAAGGATACTCAAAGAGGGATTGGAGTTCACCGACAACCGCTTCGTGGTCGAGGGGAACTACAAGTACACCTACAACAACGGGCATCTGGCGATGGCTGACCCGTTGGCCGCCGCCCGCAACTTCCTCAACGCGATGGAGAGGATACCCTCCATCATCGACCAGTACAAGGCGAAGAACGAGGTGCTGGAGATGGAGATACCGCAGTTACAGGAGATAGCGGGTAAGGTGTGGAAGAAGGAGGACGAGCTGAAGCAGTTGAAGTCCGAACTTGCCGCCCTTGACCGAAAAATTCAGCTGGAGCTTGCGCCACCCACGCCCGAAGTCGCAGAAAAGGAGAATGAAGGGCAACAGCTCAAGCCGGAAGCGGAAGATGTGAGGAACAGGCAGGCGCAATATCCCGAAAATGCACCGCCGCAGATACGCAGTCCGGCGGATAGTATCGTTGCCAACCATGTCATAATCGGGCGTCCGGGACTGTATGCCAAGGAGGAAACCCGGTCCAAAGGATTGAAAATATAACCTAAGGAATTTTATCTGAAGTATTAATAAGGGCTATCCCAAAAGGTCTAAAAGTAAATTTTATCCTTTCTGCAAGTATCTATAGGATGGCAACTGCATTTTTTTCTTTTTGGGCAGCCCTTATTAAAATTTATTCTTATTTTAGGTTATATACATTCATGTCCATTTATGTAAAAAATTCCTGCTGACCTTGTTTATGTCTTGTCAGTCACCATTTGCAAAACCATATTTGACCCTCAAAGAGGCTGAATTTGATAAGTAACTTGCTACATACTCATAATAAGGAGCTAAATAGAACACGAATGGGAAATACACAAATGCTAAACTAAAGAAGATATTGGCCAAAATAAACGCTATACCGAGAGAGAAACTTGATTTTTCAACTTCCTAAAACGGTGTTGTTCAAACATTTCTACTTATTTGTACTTGCCAGTTGAACCTACGCTTCCCTAATAAAATGTCTATGGTAAAAAGTTAAAAAATCCTCCCACTTTTGTTAGATATATTTTTTTGTGTAATTTTGTAATCGTTATGCGGCAGTAATAATATACATATTAATACGAGTTAGTAATCCTGTAGTTCTCATATGCTACGAGGAGGTATTAAAAGGTGCGTTTCGACAATGCATCTACTGTAGTATATTATTGCTTAATCCAAATGAATATTATAAATTTAGGAATTCTTGCTCACATTGATGCAGGAAAAACTTCCGTAACCGAGAATCTGCTGTTTGCCAGTGGAGCAACGGAAAAGTGCGGCCGTGTGGATAATGGTGACACCATAACGGACTCTATGGATATAGAGAAACGTAGAGGAATTACTGTCCGGGCTTCTACGACATCTATTATCTGGAATGGAGTGAAATGCAATATCATTGACACTCCGGGACACATGGATTTTATTGCGGAAGTGGAGCGGACATTCAAAATGCTTGATGGAGCAGTCCTCATCTTATCCGCAAAGGAAGGCATACAAGCGCAGACAAAGTTGCTGTTCAGTACTTTACAAAAGCTGCAAATCCCGACAATTATATTTATCAATAAGATTGACCGTGCCGGTGTGAATTTGGAGCGTTTGTATATGGATATAAAAACAAATCTGTCGCAAGATGTCCTGTTTATGCAAACTGTTGTCGATGGATCGGTTTATCCGGTTTGCTCCCAAACATATATAAAGGAAGAATACAAAGAATTTGTATGCAACCATGACGACGATATATTAGAACGATATTTGGCGGATAGCGAAATTTCACCGGCTGATTATTGGAATACGATAATCGCTCTTGTGGCAAAAGCCAAAGTCTATCCGGTGCTACATGGATCAGCAATGTTCAATATCGGTATCAATGAGTTGTTGGACGCCATTTCTTCTTTTATACTTCCTCCGGCATCAGTCTCAAACAGACTTTCAGCTTATCTCTATAAGATAGAGCATGACCCCAAAGGGCATAAAAGAAGTTTTCTTAAAATAATTGACGGAAGTCTGAGACTTCGAGACGTTGTAAGAATCAACGATTCGGAAAAATTCATCAAGATTAAAAATCTAAAGACTATTTATCAGGGCAGAGAGATAAATGTTGATGAAGTGGGTGCCAATGATATCGCGATTGTAGAAGATATAGAAGATTTTCGAATCGGAGATTATTTAGGTGCTAAACCTTGTTTGATTCAAGGATTATCTCATCAGCATCCCGCTCTCAAATCCTCCGTCCGGCCAAATAAGCCCGAAGAGAGAAGCAAGGTGATATCCGCTCTGAATACATTGTGGATTGAAGACCCGTCTTTGTCCTTTTCCATAAACTCATATAGTGATGAATTGGAAATCTCGTTATATGGTTTGACCCAAAAGGAAATCATACAGACATTGCTGGAAGAACGATTTTCCGTAAAGGTCCATTTTGATGAGATCAAGACTATCTACAAAGAACGACCTATAAAAAAGGTCAATAAGATTATTCAGATCGAAGTACCACCCAACCCTTACTGGGCCACAATAGGGCTGACTCTTGAACCCTTACCGTTAGGGGCAGGGTTGCAAATCGAAAGTGACATCTCCTATGGTTATCTGAACCATTCTTTTCAAAATGCCGTTTTTGAAGGGATTCGTATGTCTTGCCAATCTGGTTTACATGGATGGGAAGTGACAGATCTGAAAGTAACTTTTACTCAAGCCGAGTATTATAGCCCGGTAAGTACACCTGCTGATTTCAGACAGCTGACCCCTTATGTCTTCAGGCTGGCTTTGCAACAGTCAGGTGTGGACATTCTCGAACCGATGCTCTGTTTTGAGTTGCAGATACCCCAAGTAGCGAGTTCCAAAGCTATTACAGATTTGCAAAAACTGATGTCTGAGATTGAAGACATCAGTTGTAATAATGAGTGGTGTCATATTAAAGGGAAAGTTCCATTAAATACAAGTAAAGACTATGCCTCAGAAGTAAGTTCGTACACTAAGGGCTTAGGCATTTTTATGGTTAAGCCATGTGGGTATCAAATAACAAAAGACGGTTATTCTGATAATATCCGCATGAACGAAAAAGATAAACTTTTATTCATGTTCCAAAAATCAATGTCATTAAAATAATGGAGCGGTCAGGAAATTTCTATAAGGCAATACGGTTGGGATATATACTTATCTCCATTCTTATCGGATGTATGGCATATAATAGCCTCTATGAATGGCAGGAGATAGAAGCATTAGAACTTGGCAATAAAAAAATAGACGAGCTCCGAAAAGAAATAAACAATATCAATATTCAAATGATAAAATTTTCTCTATTGGGTGAAACAATACTGGAATGGAACGATAAAGATATCGAGCATTACCATGCACGGCGTATGGCAATGGACAGTATGCTCTGCCGTTTCAAGGCCACCTATCCAGCAGAGCGCATCGATAGTGTGCGCAGTCTTTTAGAGGATAAGGAACGACAGATGTTCCAGATAGTCCGGTTAATGGATGAACAACAATCTATTAACAAGAAGATAGCCAATCAAATTCCGGTTATTGTACAGAAAAGTGTGCAGGAACAGTCCAAAAAGCCAAAACGAAAAGGTTTCTTAGGCATATTCGGCAAAAAAAAGGAAGTAACTCCAGCAGTATCAACCACTATCCTTCATTCGGTCAATAGAAACGTAATCAGCGAACAGAAAGTGCAGGATCGCCAATTGTCGGAACAAGCCGACAGCCTTGCAGCTCGTAATGCAGAACTTAACAGACAACTGCAAGAATTGATTTGCCAAATAGAAGAAAAGGTACAAACCGAACTGCAAAGCCGGGAAAACGAAATAGTTGCCATGCGTGAAAAGTCATTTATGCAAGTAGGCGGTTTAATGGGATTCGTTCTTCTATTGTTGTTAATTTCCTACATCATCATACATCGTGATGCAAAAAGCATTAAACAATACAAGCACAAGACAACTGATTTGATAAGGCAACTGGAACAATCCGTACAACGGAACGAGGCACTGATAACGTCAAGGAAGAAGGCGGTACATACTATCACCCATGAACTGCGCACACCGCTGACAGCAATAACAGGCTATGCCGGACTGATACGGAAAGAACAGTGTGAGGATAAGTCCGGGCAGTATATCCAAAACATACTGCAATCCTCCGACCGTATGCGGGATATGCTTAACACTTTGCTTGACTTCTTCCGCCTGGACAACGGCAAGGAACAGCCCCGTCTGTCACCCTGCCGGATTTCAGCAATCACGCACACACTTGAAACGGAGTTCATGCCTGTTGCCGTGAACAAAGGGCTGTCCTTGTCCGTGAAGACTGGACACGATGCCATTGTATTGACCGACAAAGAGCGAATAATACAAATCGGGAATAACCTGCTGTCAAACGCTGTCAAGTTCACAGAAGAAGGCGGTGTTTCTTTGATTACTGAATATGATAATGGAGTTCTGACACTGGTCGTTGAAGATACAGGTACAGGCATGACAGAAGAGGAACAGAAACAAGCGTTCGGTGCGTTTGAACGTCTATCAAATGCCGCCGCAAAGGAGGGTTTCGGGCTTGGGCTTGCCATAATGCGTAATATTGTGTCGATGCTTGGCGGAACAATCCGTTTAGACAGCAAGAAAGGGAAAGGCAGTCGTTTCACAGTTGAAATTTCTATGCAGGAAGCTGAAGAACAGCTTGGATATACAAGCAATACACCTGTTTATCATAACAATAAATTCCATGATGTTGTCGCCATTGACAATGATGAGGTATTACTTCTGATGCTGAAAGAGATGTATTCCCAAGAAGGAATACACTGCGACACTTGCACCGATGCTGCGGCACTGATGGAAATGATACGCCAGAAAGAATACAGCCTGTTGCTGACAGACTTGAATATGCCCGATATAAACGGTTTCGAATTGCTGGAACTGTTGCGTTCGTCCAACGTGGGCAATTCACCAACAATCCCGGTGGTTGTGGCAACCGCTTCGGGCAGTTGTAACAAAGGGGAACTATTGGCAAAAGGCTTTGCCGGATGCCTGTTCAAACCGTTCTCCATATCGGAACTGATGGAGGTTTCCGACAGGTGTGCCATAAAAGCGACACCGGACGGGAAACCGGACTTTTCCGCCTTATTGTCCTATGGCAATGAAGCCGTCATGCTGGAAAAGTTGATAACTGAAACAGAAAAGGAAATGCAGGCGGTACGGGATGCAGCAAAAGAAAAAGACCTGCAAAAGCTGGATTCCCTGATCCACCACCTGCGCAGTTCGTGGGAGGTGCTCCGTGCCGACCAACCGCTGAATGTACTTTACGGATTGCTTCGTGGCGATGCTCTCCCGGATGGTGAAGCGTTAAGCCATGCCGTGACTGCCGTGCTGGATAAGGGAGTGGAAATAATACGGTTGGCAGAAGAGGAAAGGAGAAAATACGAAGATGAATAAGACAAAAATAATTGTGGTGGAAGACAACATCGTGTATTGCGAATATGTCTGCAATATGCTGTCACGGGAGGGCTACCGCAATATGAAGGCTTACCACCTCTCAACCGCGAAGAAACATCTGCAACAGGCAACAGATAATGATATCGTGGTTGCCGACCTGCGTCTGCCTGACGGCAGTGGCATAGACCTTTTGTGCTGGATGCGAAAGGAGGGAAAGATGCAGCCCTTCATCATTATGACCGACTACGCCGAAGTTAATACCGCCGTGGAAAGCATGAAACTCGGCTCGATAGACTATATTCCCAAACAGCTTGTGGAGGATAAACTTGTCCCCCTGATCCGTTCCATACTGAAAGAACGTCAGGCAGGACAACGCCGTATGCCTATATTCGCCCGTGAAGGTTCCGCCTTTCAGAAAATCATGCACCGCATAAGGCTGGTAGCCGCCACCGATATGAGCGTGATGATATTTGGTGAGAACGGCACGGGCAAGGAGCATATTGCCCACCTGTTGCATGACAAGAGCAAACGTGCAGGCAAGCCATTTGTGGCGGTGGACTGCGGTTCACTCTCCAAAGAGCTTGCACCGTCGGCTTTCTTCGGACACGTCAAAGGTGCATTTACAGGTGCGGACAATGCCAAGAAAGGATATTTCCATGAGGCGGAAGGCGGCACGTTGTTTCTGGACGAGGTAGGAAACCTCGCGTTGGAAACCCAACAGATGTTGCTCCGTGCCATACAGGAGAGGCGGTATCGCCCGGTCGGAGACAAGGCAGACCGGAATTTCAATGTCCGCATCATCGCTGCTACCAATGAAGATTTGGAGGTATCGGTGAATGAAAAGCGTTTTCGGCAGGATCTTCTGTACCGCCTGCACGACTTCGGGATAACCGTTCCTCCGTTGCGTGACTGTCAAGAAGACATTATGCCGCTGGCAGAGTTCTTCCGTGATATGGCAAACAGAGAGCTGGAGTGTAGCGTGAGCGGGTTCAGTTCCGAAGCACGTAAAGCGTTGCTGACACACGCATGGCCGGGCAACGTGCGGGAACTTCGGCAGAAAGTTATGGGTGCTGTATTGCAGGCGCAGGAAGGTGTTGTCATGAAAGAGCATCTGGAACTTGCCGTGACGAAACCGACCTCTACTGTCAGCTTCGCCTTGCGCAATGACGCGGAGGATAAGGAGCGGATATTGCGTGCGTTGAAACAGGCAAACGGCAACCGGAGTGTCGCCGCAGAACTGCTCGGCATAGGCAGGACAACACTATACAGCAAACTTGAAGAGTATGGACTTAAATATAAATTCAAGCAATCATAGCCCGTAATTCACTGAATTTGGCTATCTTTGCATAACATTTGAGAAAAACGGCGATTGGCAGGAGCTTTTCGCCGCCAACATATAGGATAAGACCGCAAGGCGTTTCAAGCGAAAATCTGGTAAATTGGAACTACGGAGACGATTGCGTGATGCTTATGCTATGCTTACGCATAGCGTGCATTCACGTACTCTCCGTAAAGGCTTTACCAGAGCCATCGCTTGAAGGTAGTGTGAATTGCACGCTACTTTTTTACCCTTGCCTAACGAAAGGAAACGATTATGGGTAAAGTTCAGATTCTCGCCGTACTGACGATGGACGGATGTCTTTCTTCAGAGTTATATGATAAAGCACATCAGGATTTGTGCCTTGACCGTTGCGGTCTTGATGAAATCAGGAAGAAAGCCTTTTACCGTGTGACACCGGACTATTCCATTTCAATGCTGCACGAATGGAGAAAAGACTGCACAAACATCCGTTACCTCGCGGAAGCCACACCGGACACGGCAGACTATATAAACGGACTGCTGCGGATGCACGCTGTGGATGAAATCATACTATACACCGTTCCTTTCATATCCGGAAGCGGACGACATTTTTTTAAGTCGGCTCTGCCAGAGCAACACTGGACGCTTTCCTCTTTGAAAAGCTATCCCAACGGTGTATGTCGCATTATCTATATCCTTGATAAAAAAGCAAGATAGCCAAAATGTGCGGCAAGCATACATTTCTATTTTCAGGAATAGAATAAATGTTCCGATTACAAACAATTTAAGTCGGAGATAATTTGTCCTTGTGAAAAAATACTGAATTTTATACCTCTGAAATCCAGCACTTTGTAAAATTGAGTGTTGGATTTTTTATTTTCTGCCGCGTTTTTTGCCAATTATATTCATGTGCGCACGCAGAAAACAAAGTGTAATTTTCAAAATTGACAGAACCATGAATTATTTCTTGCTGGCGGAAACCGACTTTTTCCGCCTGATAAACGAAGCCGGCGACTGCAATATGGAAACGGCATACACGGCTTTCGCCACCCAAGTGATCGAACTGTGCAACGGCGGCATGGACATGAACCTTACCGTCATCGCGCTTGCCTACATCGAAATCGAGTTGCAGCACCATCCCGTACGTAATCTGTCAGAAGAAAAAAGAGAGATTGCCGCCTACGTCAGCAAGGCTCTGTCTTTCGTAAGAAAGATGCAGAAATTCCTTGCCACGCCCCAAGTGCCACCACTAATATCCGCCAACAACGCAACAGAAACCACCGCCAGCCTTCTTCAATGGACGGGCAATGCCATCGACCTCGTGGAACTTATCTACGGCATAGACGTGATGGGCTGCATCAACAACGGCAATATGCCGCTCAAACAGCTCGCCCCACTTCTCTATAAGATATTCGGGGTTGATTCTAAAGACTGCTACCGCTTCTACACTGATATCAAACGCCGGAAGAACGAAAGCCGCACCTATTTCATTGACAGGATGCAGGAAAAACTGAACGAGAGAATGTTGCGTGATGAGGAGTTGGAGCGGATGAGAAAATAAAAAAATATCCATTACATATGAGAAGACAGGAATACTCGTATCCTGTCTTTTTATTTTCATTTAATTATATATTAATTAGCACAATATATGTGAGTTTTTCATTCCTATAAGGACAAATTTCAGAAACGTATGTCTGGTAAATTATTGAGTCATCATAGTATGAACATATATCATTACTAAAAACAATGAAACAACTTCCATAAGATTGTGGTTGTAAAAATCGCCATTTAATAGCCCGTTTTTTTTGTAAAATTCGCCAATTAAAAAAATATGATTATCTTTGCATTATATTTTATAAGGTATGGAAACAGTAAATAGAATACTTCAAGAGAAGATTACAGCACGAATCGCGCCCAATAAAGCAGTACTGATTTTTGGTGCTCGCCGTGTTGGTAAAACGGTAATGATGCGTAAAAT
>ERZ773056.145-NODE-145-length-34338-cov-20.176706_pt1 | contig 34338 bp, 26 predicted proteins | sample MGYA00580857_ERZ773056 | MGnify/ENA primary metagenome ERZ773056 (study PRJEB29015, sample SAMEA2737996) | human oral metagenome | biome: human oral; feature: human-associated habitat; material: dental | place: China | collected 2114 ... | reverse complement strand
CCATGGCCTGGGCGGTGATCACGGCCTTACCCTTCTTATGGATGCGTACCTCTACGGCAGTCCCTATCGTGACGCCCGACTTGAGGCGTGAGGCGGAGGCTGAAGTGGCGTGTACCGTAGCTACGCTCTCGTCGCTGCTCGACCATTGCAGGCGCTTGTCGGTAGCGTCGGCGGGATAGACGGTGGCGTTGAGGTTGAAGCGGCTACGATCGCCATTGACCGTTACGCGGGGCAGGTTCATCAGCAGCGAGCTGACCATGACCTCGGTGGGCTTAGTGCCCTTCTGCGTGATGGTGAGTGTGGTGGTGATGGAGGGGTCTCTGGTGGACGATAAGGTGACGGTGAGCTTGCGATCGTCCGAGCTTATGTTCGGCTCGACAGCGAAGGAGTAGTCATCATCCGACGCTATGCCGTTGCCACCGATGGCTGACATGCCGGTATTGGTGAACCAGCCTCCGTTTCGTTTGAGCGCCCCGTTGGGGGAGACGTCGCTGTTCCAGCCGTAGTTGCTGGTCACGGTGAGCGTATGCTTGCCGCCGCCGGCGTCCATAACGATCTCCTGCTCGGAGAGCTTGACGAAGGGGGTGGCGGGGGTGGCGGTCTTCACCTGCCCCATGGTGTACTCGGTGACGTTCTCATCCTCGTCGTACACGGCCACGATGACGTAATACGTCGTGCCCGGTTCGAGCGTCTCGATGAGCTGCTGGCCGTCGGTGTACTTCTCTATGGTGGTTGTGAAAGTGCCCGCTTGGGAGGGATTCGACCCATTTTGGTCGTGCGCCGCGGGGAGATCGGTGTCAAAGGAAAGGTCGGTCAGCAGCGAGGGTTTGTCGGCCACGTAGACACGATACGTCAGGTAGTTTGCCTGGGTCTTGTTGTCCTTCGCGGCGTGCCAAGTGACGGTGATCGCGTCTTCGGTGGCCGAGAGGGTGAGCGCCTTGTTGGCCACGGTGGGTGCGACGAATTCCCCGGAGAGCTGCGCGATGACGTACTTGGAGGTGTCCACGTCGCCGGGGCCGCCGGCATACGCGTATTCGGTCTTGAAGTAGAGCGTGTGACTACGTGTAGGGCCGATATTGGGCATGAAGGTGATGGTGATGTCGTGCTCGCCCAGATAGTCCTTATCATTACTTCGCGGCTCCAGATACGTCACCCAAGAGGGTGGGGCGGAGCAATTCCAGAAATAACCTAAGGCCTTCATCTGAATCTTGAAGGTGCCGCCTTCGGCCGGGACGATGAGCTTCTCGGGCGTGAACGTCACCTCGTGTGCGTGTGATTTTTGTGCCCAGCTGTCGCTTGTGGCGCTCATCAGCCCCAAGAGGGTGATGAGGAGGATTGAAATGCGGAATTTTGTTTTCATATCGTTTGGGGGATGTGTAGGAGGTGAGGAGGTTGTCCGCACCGCTTACGAGTTGATAAATGGAAATTTCTGATCTACCGTGTACTTATTCATCTTGTTTATCTGCGATCGAAATCTTGTCCGATTGCGAGTGCAAAGTTCCGGCGGTAAAAGAGGCGTGTCAATACGTAATATTACGTATTTCATTTTCTCCGTGTCAACGACCGGAATGTTCATTTTTCAAGTGCGCTATCCACTGTTTATCAGACGTCTATCGAATCCTATGGATCGCCTGAAACTGCATACAATTTACACTTTGTTACAATCGACTTTTCGAGAAACACGTCAGATTTTCCGGAAGAGGATACGTAAGCGTACGTAGTCGCGAAGTTTTTCGGGTACGAGAGAGGGGGCGTAGGCATTGCGTCCCCCTATACGTATTATATATGGCCATACTTGTCCCCGGCGATAGGTCTCCATCTGGGTCATTGACCATTAACAATTGAAAATTGCCCCGGCGGCCGTTACTTTTGCGCGACATTCAGATATACAGACAGAGAGATGAAGAAGATCTTACACCGTGCCGGTATCGGCCTATTCCTAACCCTGACACCACTCTTGGCCGTGGCGCAGAGCGACGCGGATGTGGAGCTCCTCACCGGTGAGTTTGAGGCGGCCCGCCCCGGAGCCAAACGCGCCGAGGCAGCCAATCGCCTGGCAGCCGTCTTGACCCGCGAAAAGGCGCTGTCGAACACGTATCATTTCACCCGCAACACGACGGAGGACAGCCTTCGATGGGTTCTCTATAGTGGCCTCGCACAGTACTATTACGACCAAGCGCTCTTCCGTAAGTGCATCCACAGCGCGCAGCTGGCCATCCCGCCCACATGCGCCTTGAAGGACACTGCCGGCTGGTTTGCCCTCCTGACCATGCAGACGGAGGCCTACGTCCGCACGGGCGACTTTGACGGCGCCCGGCAGAGCATCCGCACCTGCCTCGAGGTGGCCGAGAAGCAAGGCAATCCGGAACGTTTGGCCGCGGCCTACAACAACATGGGTGCGCTCTATCACCACATGCGCGACGACTCCTTTTCCATCGTCATGTACCGCAAGGGGCTCGAGACGCTCCGCCGAATACCGGCGTCGGAGTCTCTGCCCATGCGCGCTGAACTGCTCCGTAACCTCGGCGGCGCCTACGGCGAGATGAACCGCCCGAAGGAGGCCATGCAAATCCTCCGCGAGGCCCTCGCCATCAGCGAACAGCTCGGCGATACGATGGGCATCGCCACCGCCCAGTCGTCTATGGGTCTGGCCGCCATGGCCGCCGGTGACTGGACGCAGGCCGAACAGTATTTCTCTCAGGCGCTCGACGGCGTCCGGCACCTCCAGCACCCCGTGGGCATGATCTATTGCCTCGGTTACTTGGGGCAGGTCAAGCAGAAACAAGGACTCATCGCTGAGGCAGCAGCCTATTACCGTCAGGCAGACGAGATGGCTCGCGAGATGAATTTCACGGAAATGGAGATGAAGGCTTGCGAGCAGCTCTATGCGCTTTATCGCACCTCGAACCCGGCTCTCGCGTTGGAATATCTGGAGCGCAACAAGGCGCTGGGCGATTCGCTCTATCGGATGGACGCCGAGACGCAGATGAAGGCCTTCCGCGTGGAATATGAGACGGCCGAAAAGGAGCATCGCATCGCCATCCAAAACGAGGAGCTGAAACAGCGCTACCTGCAACTCTGGCTTCTGGCCGTCGGCATCGTGGCCTGCCTCGTGGTGCTCTACTTCGTCAACCGCTACCGCCGACTCGTCCGTCGGCGCAACCGTGAGCTGCGCGCCATCAATGCGACGAAAGACAAACTCTTCTCCGTCATCTCGCACGACCTCAAGTCGCCCGCCGTGGCGCAGAAGATGGCTATGGAGGAGATCCTGGCCAACCTTGAGGATTACGATTCGGAGACCCTCTCGCGCTACCTCGGCCTCTTCTATCGCGCCTCCGAAGCGCAGGTCGATCTGCTGCATAACCTGCTCAACTGGGCCCACACGCAGACCGATCGCATCACTTACGAGCCCTCTCGCTTCGACCTCCGCGACGTCATGCGCGACGCGATGGGTCTCTACATCATGTCGGCCGAAAATAAGGATGTCACACTCACGACGGACTTCTCCGACGAGCCGTGTACCGTCCAGGCCGACCGACAAATGATTCACACCGTCCTGCGCAATCTGGTGAACAACGCGCTCAAGTTCTCCGAATCCGGCAGCGAGATACGCCTCGTCGTCAAGCGAAGCGGATCGACCATCTCCGCCTTCGTCTGCGATAGCGGCCAAGGCATGACCGACGAGCAGATTCATTCCATCCTCCACACCGATGAGCTCATCACGACACGCGGCACACGCGGCGAGAAGGGTAGCGGGCTCGGCCTGAACATCTGTCGCGAGCTCCTCGTCCGTAACCACAGCAAGCTCATCCTCCGCAGTCGCCCCGGCCAAGGCACCGAGGCCGGATTCGAGATGGGCTATGTCAATGAATGAAGATCATCCACCCCAGAGAGAAAACGAACACAGATAAACAGTACAACATCGATCACCCTATGGAAGAAACAAAACAAGATTTCAAACGCACCCTCATCACCTCCGCACTGCCCTATGCTAACGGGCCGGTGCATATCGGACACTTTGCCGGTGTCTACCTGCCTGCCGACATCTACGCGCGCTATCTGCGACTCTGCGGACGCGACGTCCTCTTCGTCGGTGGGTCGGATGAGCACGGCGTGCCCATCACCCTCCGCGCCAAGAAGGAAGGTGTCACCCCGCAAGACATCGTAGACCGCTACCACGCACTTATCAAGGACACCTTCGAGCGCTTCGGCGTCTCTTTCGACATCTACTCCCGCACCTCCTCCGAGGTGCACCATCGCATGGCCTCCGACTTCTTCCGCACGCTCTATGACAAGGGCGTCTTCATCGAGAAAGAGAGCGAGCAGTATTACGACGAGGAGGCCGGACAGTTTCTCGCCGACCGCTACATCACCGGCACCTGCCCCCACTGCGCCAACGAACATGCCTACGGCGACCAGTGCGAGCGTTGCGGCTCGTCGCTCAGTCCGACGGAGCTGATCAATCCACGTTCGGCCATCAGCGGAAGTGCACCCGTGATGCGTCGTACGAAGCACTGGTACCTGCCGCTCGACCAGTACGAACCTTTCCTCCGCCAGTGGATCCTCGAGGAGCATAAGGAGTGGAAGCCAAACGTCTACGGACAATGCAAGAGCTGGCTCGACATGGGCCTGCAACCGCGCGCCGTCAGTCGTGATCTGGATTGGGGTATTCCCGTGCCTGTTGAGGGCGCCGAGGGCAAGGTGCTCTACGTCTGGTTTGATGCGCCGATCGGCTACATCAGTAACACGAAGGAGCTGTGCGACGCGCAGCCCGAGCGCTACGGCAGCTGGGAGACGTGGTGGAAGGATCCAGAGACGCGTATGCTGCACTTCATCGGCAAGGACAACATCGTCTTCCACTGCATCGTCTTCCCGACTATGCTCCGCGCCGAAGGGTCGTTCATCTTGCCGGACAATGTGCCGGCTAACGAGTTTCTGAACCTCGAGGGCGACAAGATCTCTACGTCGCAGAACCGTGCCGTATGGCTCAACGAATACCTCGACGATCTGCCTGGCAAGCAAGATGTGCTCCGCTATGTGCTTACCGCCAACGCCCCCGAGACGAAGGACAACGACTTTACCTGGAAAGACTTCCAAGCCCGCAACAACAACGAGCTGGTGGCCATCTTCGGCAACTTCGTCAACCGTGCACTCGTGCTGACGGGTAAATACTTCGACGGTGTCGTGCCCGAATGTGGCGAGATGGATGACTACGATCGCGCTACGCTCCATGAGTTCGAGTCTGTAAAGGCTGAGTTGGTGCGTCTGCTCGACACGTTCCATTTCCGCGATGCCCAGCGTGAGGCCATGAACTTGGCTCGCATCGGCAACAAGTACCTCGCGGACACTGAGCCGTGGAAGCGCTTCGCCACCGATCCCGCACGGGTGCAGACGATCCTCCACGTTGCCCTGCAGATCACGGCCAACCTCTCCATCGCCTTCGATCCCTTCCTGCCCTTTACGACCGAGAAGCTACGCCACATGCTGGCCATCGATGCGCCTTTTGCTTGGGATCGCCTGGGCAACTTCCATCTGCTCACCGCCGGCCACAAGCTCGGCAAGGCGGAGCTGCTCTTCGAGAAGATTGACGACGAGGTGATCGAGCGACAGGTGCAGAAGCTGCTCGACGCGAAGCATGCCAACGAGGTGGCCGAACATCGCGCTGCACCCATCCGCGAGGCCGTCGCCTTTGACGACTTTACGCGCCTCGACATCCGTGTGGGCCGTGTCACGGAGTGCACCAAGGTGCCCAAGGCCGACAAGCTGCTACAGTTTAAGATCGACGACGGGCTGGGTGGACGCACCATCGTCTCCGGTATCGCCAAGCATTATGCCCCCGAGGAGCTTGTCGGGCGACAGGTCTGCTTTGTGGCCAACTTAGAGCCGCGGCGCATCAAAGGCATCACGTCCGAGGGCATGATCCTTTCGGCCGAGGGCGCTGACGGACGCCTCGCGGTCATTTCACCCGAAAAAGAGGTCGAACCCGGTAGCGCAGTGAAGTGAAGAACTGCCTCGTGACGACCAATCAATAACTCCAAACAGCTTCTTCTTATGGAAACGATTCAAATGGTAGACCTCAAGCGGCGTTACGCCCGCCTGAAGTCCGAAATCGATAAGGCCACGACCGACGTCATGGCTGCGGGCAGCTTCATCGGTGGCCCGGAGGTGGACACTTTCACCCGCGAATTGGGGCAGTATCTCAACGCCCCGCACATCATCCCCTGCGCCAATGGCACCGACGCCCTCGAGCTGGCTCTCCGTGCCCTCGGTGTGCAGCCGGGCGACGAGGTCATTATGCCCGCCTTTACTTACATCGCCGCTGCCGAGATGGTGGCCCTGCTTGGCGCCACGCCCGTGCTCATCGATGTGCGTCCGGACACGTACAACATCGACCCGGCACTCGTCGAGCAGGCTGTGTCACGACAGACGAAGGCCATCGTCGTGGTCCATCTCTTTGGCCAGACGTGCGACATGGACCCGATCCTGCGCGTGGCCAAGAAGTACAAGCTGGGCGTCATCGAGGACAACGCCCAGTCGCTCGGTGCTGACTATATCTCGTCCGACGGCCGCACGCGCAAGGCAGGCACCATCGCCCACATCGGCACGACGTCCTTCTTCCCCACCAAGCCGCTGGCCTGCTATGGCGACGGGGGCGCTGTCTTCACCGCCGACAGCCAGCTGGCTGAGCGCATCCGCTGCCTAGCCAACCACGGTCAGGCGGCCAAGTACGACCACCGCGCCATCGGTCGCAACTCCCGCCTCGACACCCTGCAAGCCGCCATCCTGCGCGTCAACCTGCGCCACATGGACGACGACATCAGCCGCCGCCGCGCCGTGGCCGACCGTTACGACGAGGGTCTCCGCGCGTTGCCTTGGCTCAGGCTCCCCGCCCGGTCGAAGTTCTCCACGCACGTCTTCCACCAGTACACCTTCCGCGTCTCCGACGGCCGCCGCGACGCCCTCCGCGAAGCCTTGCGTTCGCAGGGCATCCCCTCGATGGTCTACTACCCCAAAGCCATCCACGAGCAGGAAGCCTACAAGTGGGTCGCCCGGACCTGCGGCAGCATGGCCGAATCCGTCCGCCTCGCCCACGACGTCCTCTCGCTGCCCATCCATGCCGAGATGAAAGACGAAGAAGTGACCCATATCGCCGATCGCGTCAAGGCCTTCTTCCAGAAATAGGGCCTCAGCCGAGGTCGGGGAAGCTGGCCGTACACTTTACAAAGCAGTCCGAAAGGGCGCTGTCGAAAGAGATTTCGGCAGCGCCCTTTTTTGTTTCCCTCAGAAAGCAAAGAGGAAAAGACCTGCGGATTGTCGTCGGGGGAAAAAGTTAACTGCAAACGGTGTAGCGCGTTGTGCAAGCCCCCGATATGGGGTATTATCTCGCTGCCTCAGCCATGTAAAGCCCCACGTAAGAATCGAAGTCACTAGGATACCCTGATCAGTAATTATCCAGTCACTTTTTTATGGTGAACAAATATGATTAGTAATTATCGAGTTACCTTTTTATACAGGTAAAATATTTCACTAAATAGGAAGTGACAATTTGTATGTGCGAAAAATTATTAGGATATAAATGTCTGCTTATTGTTACTGAGCAGGGTTTGTCAGAAATGAAAAAGTGACTTTTTAATAGCTGAGAAAAACTCTCACGAATAAAAAGTGGCCTTTTAATAGCCGAGAAAGATTCTCACGAATAAAAAGTGGCTTTTTAATAGGCGAGAAATATTTGCACAAATAAAAAGTGACTCGATAATTCCTAAAAATGGTGGGTCCTGCCGATGATACGTGGGATCGGGCCATTCATTTCGGGGGTAGGGCCAAATACTTTGCCTATAGAGGAATCACACCGAAGAGCACGCGTTTACCGTTGTGCAACGGCTATATACACCGATCCGTAGAGGCATTCTCATGGAAAATCTCCGTAACGCCCAGCCTGCTCCTGGCTTTGTCGGCGCGGTTTGCCTCAGCTTTTCTAATCCATACGGCATGTTACCTTTGCCGCTCGGAAAAAAAGAGAACAAATAAGTATCGCACTCGATAGATCTTACATACAATGATTAACAGGGTCCTAATCCGCATCAAAGTGCTCCAGATCTTGTTCGCTTATCAGCAGAACGGGAGCAACGACCTGAAGCTGGCAGAAAACGAGCTGCTGCTGAGCCTGCGTCGGTCGTACGACTTATACTACTACTTCCTACTCCTCATCGTTGAGGTCACGCACCTCCAAGAGCGACGGCTCGATATGCGTCGCAATCGCTATCGCCCCGCCGAGGAGGATCTGCGTCCCAACACGCGTCTGGTCGATAATCGCTTCGCCCGTCAGATCGAGGCCAACCTCGCGCTGCAGGCTTACGTCAAGGAGCATGGCATCTCGTGGGCCAACGAGACGGACTTCGTCAAGAGTGTCCTCGACCTCATCCTCGGCTCCGAGATCTACGCCCAGTATCTGGGGGCCAAGACGGACTCTTACGAGGTGGATCGTGACTTCTGGCGTGCCGTCTTCCGCCGCCTCATCTGTGGCAACGAGTCGCTCGAGGACGCCCTGGAGGACATCAGTATCTACTGGAACGACGACATCGAGATCATCGAGACGTTCGTCATCAAAACCATCAAATACTCCACCGCCGCCGATGGCCCCGACCGACCCCTGCTGCCGATGTTCAAGGACGCCGAGGACCGTGACTATGCCATCCGTCTGCTTCACCTCACCATGCTGCGCGGTCAGGAATATCTCGCCCGCATCGACCGCCATCTCAAGAATTGGGAGTCGGATCGTGTGGCCAGTATGGACCGCCTCATCATGCAGATGGCCGTGGCTGAGCTGATCAACTTCCCCACCATCCCCGTCAATGTGACCCTCAACGAATACATCGACGCGGCCAAGTATTACAGCACGCCCAAGAGCAGCACCTTCATCAATGGCATCCTCGACGCCGTCGTTCAGGATCTGAAGGAGGAGAACAAGCTCGTCAAGGTGCCCTTGGCCAAGGGTGCGCGTAAGGACACTGACGACGATGATGACGACGAATAGCGTGTCCCCCCGCCTCGCCCCCTGACTAAGCGATAACTACCGCCCCACAAGGCGCACATAACTATCCGGCCACAAGGCCGTAACTACTTTATCAAACTCCCTATCCCAATGAACCTACTCAGCGTATTTCTCCAGACGTCCGGAGCACCCGCAAGCGGCGGTGCCGGTTACATGAACATCCTTTTCATGGTCGCCCTCGTGGCCATCTTCTACTTTATGATGTTGCGCCCCCAGCAGCAGCGACAGAAAGCCATCCGTAAGGCTCGCGAGGCCATGAAGGTGGGCGATAAGGTCGTCACCTCGGGCGGTATACACGGCAAGATCAAGGAGCTCGGTGAGCAAACGATGCTCATCGAAGTGGCCGACGGTGTCCGTATTCGCATAGACAAGAACGCCATCTTCGCCAACTCTGAAGACGTGCCACAACAGCAGAAATAGTCTACCCCCGCCCCCTTCCCCCCTCTCCCTTATGTCAGAACACGGGAACGCCTCTCCGCTACCGACCAAAGCCTCGCGGGTCAAAGCCTTCTTCCGGCGTATAGGATGGCGCGATGTGCTTGTCTTTATGTGCTTCGTCCTGGCTTCGCTCTGCCTCTGGTTTCTGCAAGCCTTGCAGGATGATTATGAGATCAACATCGCTCTGCCGGTGAGATACAAGAACATCCCGGCCAACATGGTGCCCGCAGCTGACAGTCCGACGGAGGTTGTGGCTAAGGTGAGGGACAAAGGGACGGTGCTGCTCAACTACCTCTGGACGGGTTCCTTCTCGCCACTCGAGATAGACGTCCGTACGTTGCCCCGCGAAGCGAGCAGCGAAGAGCTGACCGTTACGCGGCGCATCCTTGAGGCGGGCATTCTGAAGCATCTGGCCTCGTCCACCCGCCTGCTCAGCTTCGAGCCAAGCACCATCCGCGTCACTTACACCGAGCTTGGCAACCGGGAAATCGCTGTCGAGGCCGACCTCACGGTCGAGACCGAAGTCGGTTTCCAGCTCTCGGATCGGGTTACGATCACACCGGCCAAAGTGCGCGTCTATGCCGACCGCGCGAAGCTGGATAGCCTTCGGGCTGTGCGTACCGTCCCCATCCGCCTGACAGGCTTGAGCCGCACCAAGACGCTGACGGCACGCCTGGCCGAGATCGCTGGCGTACGCTTCGAACCACAGTCGGTCAAGGTGACTGTCCCCGTGGAGGAGTTTACGGAGAAACGCCTCACGCTTCATATTCGTTGCGACAGTGTTCCCGCGGGCTATGCCCTGCGTATGTTCCCCAACACCGCCGAGGCCGTCTGCAACGTGCCCCTCTCGCACTTCAAGGAGCTATGCGAAGACCGTCTGGACATCCTCATCCCCTTCCGCGAGTTTGAGGCCCACCGTGAGGAGGGAAAGATCACGCTCCGCCTGACCAAAAAGCCCGATTGGCTCACGGATTACGATCTGAATCCGGACGCGATCGAGTTCATCCTCGAGGAGCAGTAACCTCTGGCTTTATCACGATGGGCGTTATCATTGATAGAAGGATTGTACATGACGACGATTGGTATCACTGGCGGCATAGGTAGTGGCAAGTCGATGGTCTCCGCCCTGCTCAAGATCTATGGTGTGCCTGTCTACGACGCCGATCACGAGAGCAAGCGCCTCCTTGTCACATCGCAAACCATCCGCCGTGGGCTGACGGCCCTACTTGGCCCCGAGATCTATCGCCCGGATGGCACGCTCGACCGTGCCCGTATGGCTGCGCTCATCTTCGCTGACGCCGACCTCTTGGCACATGTCAATGCCATCATCCACCCCGCCGTAGGCGACGATTTCGATGCTTGGCGCGAACGACTCACTGTCCCACTTTGTGCCATGGAGTCCGCCATCCTCTTCGAATCTGGTTTCGACCGACGGGCCGATGTCCGGCTGACGGTCTATGCCCCCGAGGCCATCCGTCTGCAACGTGTCATGGCCCGCGATGGCGCTGCGGAAGCCGATGTGCGTCGGCGCATGCAAAGCCAGTGGACAGACGAGCGTAAGGCTGCCCTCAGTGATGCGGTGATCACTAACGACGGCCTATCGGCGCTCATTCCGCAGGTGGAAGTCTTTCTGAATCGATGGCTGTAGGGGGCTTGGCGTCGCACTTCTCGCCCCGGATACATCAGGGTGAGGCTGCTCGTGGTCAATCTTGCGTGCCGCATGGCATGCGTTGCGTCCGCCCTGAAGCAGATTCAATGGTTGGGTTACTTTTGCCCCCCGAATTTTATTCCCCATCATATTCACTAAGTAGATAAAGAGTTATGCTGAAAAAAATTCTGTCCGTGTCGGGTAAGCCCGGCTTATACAAACTGGTATCTCAGGGTAAAAGCATGTTGATCGTTGAAGCATTGACCGACGGTCGGCGGATGCCCGTCTATGCTCGCGAGAAGATTATCTCGCTGGGCGATATTGCGATCTATACCGACGGCGACGAAGTGCCCCTCTACGAGGTGCTCAACAGTGTAAAGGCGAAAGAAGAGGGCAAGGCTGTCAGCTCCATCGACGCGTCACGTGCTACGCCCGACGAGCTACGTGCCTACATGGCCGAGGTGCTCCCCAACTTCGATCACGAGCGCGTCTACCCGACCGACATCAAGCGTCTGCTGAGCTGGTATAACCTGCTGATCGGCGCCGGCATCACTGACTTTGATCCGCAAGAGTCGGCCGAGGAAGAGGAGGTTGAGACGCCCGAAGCCACCGTGAAAGAGATCCACGCTACGCCGCCCCCGGTGGTGAAGAATACGGCTCCGAAGGCTTCCGCCGCAGCCAAGACACCCGTCGGGAAGTCCACCCAACGCATGCGCCAGAAGTAATCACCCAGCCACGAGAGATGAGCGAAGCAATCCAACAAATAGCCGAACGGCTACGCGGCCTGCGCGACGTGCTGGGGATCTCTGTCGAGGAGATGGCTGAGGTTTGCCGCCTTACGCCCGAGCAATACTTGCGTTTGGAGAGTGGCACGGAAGATATCTCGATCGATATGCTCCACACGATTGCGCGGAAGTACGGCGTGGAGCCGGTCACGCTCATGTTTGGCGACGAGCCGAAGATGAGCTCCTACTTCGTCACCCGTAGCGGCCGCGGTGCCTCCGTGGAGCGTACGAAGGCCTACAAGTATCAGTCGCTCGCAGCCGGCTTCCTCAGCCGTCGGGCCGACCCGTTCATGGTCACCGTGCACCCCAAGCCGGAGGGTACGCCGATCTTCCTCAACCGGCATACCGGGCAGGAGTACAACTATGTGGTCAGCGGTCGGATGCTGCTTCAGATCAATGGCAAGGACCTGATTCTCGAAGCGGGAGACAGCATCTACTTCAACTCCGATCTGCCTCACGGTATGAAGGCTCTCGACGGCGAAGAGGTGCGTTTCCTGGCCATCATCATTGCATGATCATTCCCCGTTTTATATCGCATTTTCTCATACAGACCTTGCGGCGCTCTCCAAAAAAGGGGCGCCGCAAGGCGTTTTATCCCCGTCTATCCCCTCTTTTCTTCCCTTGATGAAAGAAAAGAGGCAAAAGAAGATCAAGCCCCCACCGGGGGCGGGGAATTTGGCAGGATAGAGGGCTTTTCATTTATAGCTTTTCACTTACAAGAGATGGTAGAACGTTTTTTGACGCAGACCATGTTCGCGTCGCAAGAAGATTTCAAACACAATTTCCATATCCGCGTACCCGAGAACTTTAACTACGGATACGACATTGTCGATGCTTGGGCCGCAGAGGAGCCTACGCGGCACGCCCTCTGCTGGACAAACGATCAGGGCGAGCACATCGACTTCACCTTTGCACAAATCAAGGAGCGAACGGATCGCACCGCCTCCTATTTCCAATCGCTCGGCATTGGCCGCGGCGACAAAGTGATGCTCATCCTCAAGCGACGCTACGAGTTCTGGTTCTCCATCATTGCGCTGCATAAGCTCGGCGCGGTGGCTATCCCGGCCACTCACCTGCTGACGAAGAAAGACATCGTCTATCGCGCCAATGCGGCCGACATTAAGGCCGTCGTCTGCGCCGGTGAGCCGGAGATCCTCCGCCACATCACGGATGCGCTGCCCGACGCCCCCACGCTCCAGACGCTGGTCAGCGTAGGGCCAGAGATGGTGCCCGGGTTCGACGACTTCCAGCAGGGCATTGAGCACGCCGCGCCCTTTGTCCGCCCCGCATGCGTGAACACGAACGACGACACTTCGCTCATGTACTTCACCTCCGGAACGTCGGGCGAACCGAAGATGGTGATCCATGATTTCCTCTACCCTCTCGGCCACATCACCACGGCCTCCTTCTGGCACAACCTGCATCCGGACAGCCTGCACCTCACCATCGCCGACACGGGCTGGGGGAAAGCTGTCTGGGGCAAGCTCTACGGGCAGTGGATCGCCGGCGCTACGGTCTTCGTCTACGACCACGAGAAGTTCGCGCCCGCAGACATCCTGCGCATGATCCACGATTACCGCATCACCTCGCTCTGCGCCCCGCCCACCATCTTCCGCTTCCTGATCCGCGAAGACCTCACGCGCTACGACCTCTCCTCGCTCCAGTATTGCACCATCGCTGGCGAGGCGCTGAACCCGGCGGTCTACGACACCTTCCTCCGCCTCACCGGCATCCGCCTCATGGAGGGCTACGGCCAGACGGAGACGACGCTCACCATCTGCACCTTCCCCTGGACCACGCCCAAGCCCGGGTCGATGGGCCTGGCCAACCCGCAGTACGACATCGATCTGCTGCGCCCCGATGGCACGCCGGCCGAGGACGGTGAGCAGGGGCAGATCGTCGTCCGCACAGACAAGCGACGCCCGATAGGCCTCTTTCAGGAGTATTACCGCGACCCGGAGCGCACGCGTGAGGCCTGGCACGACGGCATCTATTACACGGGCGACATTGCTTGGCGCGACGAGGACGGCTACTACTGGTACGTGGGCCGCGCCGACGATGTGATCAAGAGCTCCGGTTATCGCATCGGCCCCTTCGAGGTGGAGAGCGCGCTGATGACGCACCCCGCGGTGGTGGAATGCGCCATCACAGGCGTCCCGGACGAGATCCGCGGGCAGGTGGTGAAGGCCACCATCGTCCTCGCCCGCGAGTATCGCGACCGCGCCGGCGACGACCTCATCCACGAGATTCAGGATCACGTCAAGCGTGTCACGGCGCCCTACAAATACCCCCGCATCGTGGAGTTCGTCGACGCCTTGCCCAAGACCATCAGCGGCAAAATCCGCCGCGTCGAGATCCGCGAAAAGGATGGCGGGAGGGGCTAAGACCTGGAAGTGAAGCGGCGAATGCACGTAACGGGGTGGGGGAAGGCGCTGTTTCTATTCGTCTAATGACCTCGCTCCACGAAAAAAGGCCTGTTGAGGTGACGCGGCAGGCCGTTTTTTCCCGATTTGAGTCTGTTTCCCCCAAAGAAATGCCCCGTTTTTCCGGATTACAGCGTGTTGCTAAAAAGAAACGCGCTGGAATTCCCGATTTAGGCGTGTTTCTAAAAAGAAACGCGGCGGAATTCTCGATTTAGGCGTGTTTCTCGGAAGAAACAGGCCGGATTTCTCGATTTAGGCGTGTTGCTAAAAAGAAACACTGTGGAATTCCCGATTTGGGCGTGTTTCTCGGAAGAAACGCGGCGTTTTTCGGGATTGAGGGCTCGTTTCCGCCAAAAAGAATCCCCGCCAGAGAGATCGCTAACGATCTTCCGACGGGGATTCACTGACAAAATCAAGCAACTATATCATTTGCGGAACGGCGGCTTGACGATCGTCGCCTTCAGGTCGCGGTTGCGGACGCGGATGGCGATCTCGGTGCCGATCTTGGAGTGATCCGTGCGGATGTAGCCCAAGCCGACGCCGATCTTACGCGTGGGCGACATGGTGCCAGAGGTCACGTGGCCGATCACCTCGCCTTTCGAGCAAACGATGTCGTAGCCGTGGCGGGGCACACCCTTATCCTGAAGCTCGAAGGCGCAGAGTTTGCGCTCCACACCCTCTTTCTTCTGCTTCTCCAGGGCGGCGCGGTTGATGAAGTTCTTGCCGTCGACAAACTTCGTGATCCAGCCCAGGCCGGCTTCGATGGGCGACGTCGTCTCGTCGATGTCGTTGCCGTAGAGGCAGAATCCCATCTCCAGACGCAGCGTGTCGCGTGCGCCGAGGCCGATCGGCTTGATGCCCTCGGGCTTGCCAGCCTCGAAGAGCGCCTCCCAGATCTTGAGTCCATACTGGGGGTAGAAATACAGCTCGAAGCCGCCAGCGCCGGTGTAGCCCGTGTTGGAAATGATGACGTCGGGGCAGCCTGCGAACTCGCCCGTCTCGAAGCAGTAGTAGGGGATGGCGTCGAGGTTGACCTTCGTCAGGCGTTGCAGCACCTCCTTCGCCTTCGGGCCCTGCACAGCCAGCTGGGCCATGTTGTCCGATGCGTTCTCCAGTTCGGCGCCGATGCCCTCGTTGTGCTTCTGGCACCATGCCCAGTCCTTGTCCAAATTGGCAGCGTTGACCACTAAGAGGTACTTGTCGTCCTCGTAGTGATAGACGATGATGTCGTCCACGATGCCGCCCGTCTCGTTCGGGAAGCAGCTGTATTGCGCCTTGCCCACGCCGATGGCGGAGGCGTCGTTGGAGGTGATTTTCTGCACCAGTTCGAGCGCTTTCGGACCCTTGATCCAAATCTCGCCCATGTGCGACACGTCGAAAACACCCACGCCGTTGCATACGGTCAGGTGCTCCTCAATAATTCCTTCATACTCGATCGGCATATTGTAGCCGGCAAACTCGTGCATCTTGGCGCCCAGGGCGATGTGCACGTCGGTAAACGGTGTTGTTTTCATCTCTTGTTCTATCTATTTGGTGATGATGTGACATAAATGGATGATCGTCTCCATGCTCTTCTGGAGCGACGGGACGGGTAGGTATTCGTAGCGGCCGTGGAAGTTCATGCCGCCGGCGAAGAGGTTCGGGCAGGGCAGCCCCATGAACGACAGTCGGGCGCCGTCCGTGCCCCCGCGAATCGGTCGTTCGATAGGCGTCACGCCGGCCGCCTCCATGGCCTGACGCGCCCACTGGATCAGTTCGAGGCGTCGGTCGATGACCTCGCGCATGTTGTAGTATTGGTCACGCATGTCCAGCGTGCAGCATTCGGGATACGTCGCATGGATGCGCCGCACCGCCTCGCGGAGTGTCTCCTTCTTCTTTTCGAACAATGCCCGGTCATGGTCGCGAATGATGTACGTCAGTCGCGCCTCTTCCACCGTGCCCGTCATCTCCGTCAGATGGAAGAACCCCTCACGCCCCTCGGTCGTTTCTGGACGTTCAGCAGGTGGCAGCATGTCGTTGAGTTGCATGGCCAAGAGCGAAGCGTTGATCATGCGCCCCTTCGCACTGCCGGGGTGGATGTTGCGCCCCCGCAGGGTGACGATGGCCTGTGCGGCATTGAAATTCTCATACTCCAGCTCGCCGATCTCGCCCCCGTCCACGGTGTATGCTCCGAAGCAACCGAAGCGCTCGACGTCGAAACGGTCGGCGCCACGCCCGATCTCCTCGTCCGGCGTGAAGGCGATGCGCACCGTGCCATGCTCCACCTCGGGATGCGTCAGGAGGTACTCCATCGCCGAGACGATGGCCGCCACGCCCGCCTTATCGTCGGCCCCGAGGAGCGTTGTCCCATCGGTGACGATCAGCTCCTGCCCCACGTAATGGTTCAGCTCTGGAAACACGTCCGGCGAGAGCACAACGCCCAACGACTCATTGAGCACGATATCGCCCCCAGCGTAGGCGACGATGTGTGGCTTCACGTCCCTTCCAGACATATCCGGACTGGTGTCCATATGCGCGATAAAGCCGATGACGGGCACATCCGTGCGGCGTGTGTTAGCCGGCAGTGTAGCCATGACGTAGCCGTTCTCGTCGAGCGAGACGTCGTGCAGCCCGAGGGCTTTCAATTCTTCTGTGAGGGATTCTGCGAAGCGCATCTGTCCGGGAGTAGAGGGCATGGACCGTGCGTGTTCGTCCGACTGCGTGTCGGACGCGGCGTAACGGAGAAATCGGTCGGTGATCGTCATGTATCTGTGCTTCGTTTTTACTATCTATAACGCAAAAGTACGCGAAAAACCATCTCTATGGAAATAAACCCCGGCAGTTTGAGAATTTCGGGATTGGCGTATATTTGCGGCGGGAAAGTCCTGCACGACCAGCTCCCTCGGAATTCCCCCAGGGCTTGACCGCAGCAAGGGTACTTGGTTGTAGCGGTGCGATGCAGTTCAGCTTTCCCACTTTGCCTCTTTAGCTCAGTTGGCCAGAGCACGTGATTTGTAATCTCGGGGTCGTTGGTTCGAATCCGACAAGAGGCTCAAAAAAACGAACTCCGCAATCGGTCTTTCAGTTGATGAAGATCGGTTGCGGTTCTTTTTTTATCCTCACCTCACACACGATGATTGCAACGATTCTTACCCTCATTGTCGCCCTGGAGCACCTCTACATGATGTACATGGAGATGTTTGCCTGGGAGACGCGTGGCAAGCGCTTCTTCCGCTCGCTGCCCCCGGATCTATTCACGCCCACCCGCTCGATGGCTGCCAATCAGGGGCTGTACAACGGCTTCCTTGCGGCGGGACTGGCGTGGAGCTTTTTCATCGGAGACCCGATGTGGAGCGTGAACGTCCGCCTGTTTTTCCTCGGTTGCGTGGCTGTGGCCGGGACGTATGGCGCGCTGACGGTGTCGAAGAAGATCTTCTTCGCGCAGGCCTTGCCCGCTATCGTGACGATGGTTTGCGTGCTGGCGAAGGTCTGAACCGGCACGCGGCGGCATCAAAATCATACAGCGAACCCTTCGCGGTGCATGGCGCAGGCCTGTTTCGCGGTCGCAAAGGGGCAACGGAGCTTTCGGAGACGCTTGCGGCGGCTGTCGAAGGCTCCGTTTCGTTTGTAGAGACGCTACTTTTTCCTGCGAATCGTTCACGGGGGTGTTGTTCTGGCTTTTGTGTGTGCACAAAGAGTGGTGTAGATGTGTTTATGTATTTATATGATAGCAGGAAGATTGGTTTGATCTGTTTTCCTGTGTATATGTATGCAGTATAAGATGGAGGAATCTGTTTTATATAAATCTGCTTGGAGGGGATAATATACATACTCGTTTTTATATATACCTGCTTGCGTTTATATTAGAATATATGATTTTCGCGAAAATATGCGTGCTGGTGATTGTGTATAATAATCACTCTATATTCTAGTGCATACATGAATTATATCTGCTCATTATCCACGAATAAATGTATGGATGAAAAAATCTATGATAGATATGGAAGCTATTAGCCTGCATGCATGAAGAATGTAAATCGATGCTGTTTATATGCATGTGCGTGCACGAAGACATGAAAAAAATCCCCGCGAGGCCATTGCTGATTGATTATGGTCTCGCGGGGATGGGTTTGGTGCTATCGCGGATTGATTCGGGTGTCTCCGGATCTCCTTTTCTTGTCTTGAGACCTCCTTTTCTTGTCTTGACACAAGAAAAGAAGGCAAAAGAAAGTCAAGCCCCCAACCGGGGGCAGGGAAGTTGGCCGGGGGTACCAAGGGGTGCCAGCCAAGTTTGCCGGGTACATGATTGAAATGATCGTGCACCCGGCTTTCATTTTTTACTTTTCGTTTTTCACTTCCCCGTTGGCCCGATAGAGGGGGTAGGCGGCTTGCCAGACTTTGTTGAGGAGCAGGGGCGGATAGCCGGGATTGGCGTCGATGAAGTCGAGCAGGGCGCGGTAGGCCTCGGGGCTGCGGTGGTTGCGCAGGAGGGCGCCGACCCAGTCGCGGGGGAAGAAGATGTCGCCGGTGCGCTGGACGTCGAGGAGGGCGTCGAGGGCGGGGCGGATGTAACGGACGGCGTGGCGCTCGCGGGTGGGGTGGTTGAGCCAGCCGAGCAGCGCGGAGGTCCAAGGCTCGATGCGGCGATTCTCGGGGATGAGCAGGGAGCGGAAGAGGGTGTCGAGGGCGGCCGTGTCGGGCGTCATGGCGCGGGAGATGAAGTCGAAGCGGCGGATGCGGTCGGGGTCCGTCAGGCGGGCACGCTGGGTGCGGACGATCGAGTCGCTGCGGTCGGGCAGGCGCACGGCGAGCGAGTAGGCAAGGTCGGTGTAATCCGTCTCGTTGAGGAGCGGCTCGGAGCGGTCGCGCCAGATGGTGTAGAGGCGGGCGAGGGTGGCGGGTGCGGCGGCGCTGTGGATCAGCATGCGGAGGAGTCGCTGTCGGGAGGATCGCTGCGGATGGCTGGCGCTGAGGCGCAGTAAACCCTCCTCAGGGCCTTTGCGGAGGGCGCTCGGGAGGGCGCGGAGGGGCGTGGAGATGTACGACGTGATGGTGGAGAAGAGGAGAGGGTTCGTCTCCGCGCGGAGGCCGTTCATGAGGGCGTCGAGCCAAAGGGCGTCGGGGATGAGGCAGGCCTGATAATTCTCGTGCAGAAGCATGAGGCGGGCCAGGCGCGTGGTCTCGTCGGTGGTTTCGTGCCAATGGGCGAGGAGCCAGTCGCGGCTGGCGGTGTCGGGGATGAGCAGGCCGTAGGCGCGGCCGTCGGTGTTGGGCAGGACGCGCTCGGGGGCGAAGGGCAGGGTGAGGCGTACGAGGCTGTCGTGCAGATTGACCTCGAGGGTGGTGTCCGTTTGCCCCTTGGCGGCAAGGGTGACGGCGAAGCGTTGCGGGCGGACGATGCCGGGTGCGTAGCGATCTTTTTGACGGATCTCGAGCGTGTTTCCGCGCGGCGTGAAGCGGATGATGGGCATGCCTTTACGGTTCACCCAGGCGTCGTTGAAGGCGATGAGATCCTCGGGCGTGTGGCGGTCAAGGATGTGGATGAGGTCGTCCCACGTGGCGTTGCTGTAGGCATACGTGCGGAGGTATTCGCGAATGCCCTCGCGGAAGGCGTCTTCGCCCATGAGCTCGATGATTTTGCCCATCACTACGGGGGCTTTGTTGTAGATGATTTGCCCGTAGATGAGTCCGGCGTTGCGGAGGTTGTCCAGCTCTTGGTGGATGGCGTTCGTGCCCGGGGTGCGGTCCTCAGAAAGGGCGGAGGCGAAGAAGGTGCGCAGGCGTTGCAGCTTATGGTTGACACTGGGGAAGAGTGGCTCGGTGATCCAGGCAGAGAAGTGGTTGGCGAAGACCTCCTTCGTCCACACGTCGTCGAACCAATCCATCGTGACGAGGTTGCCGAACCACGCGTGGGCCGTCTCGTGCGCGATGAGTTGGATGCGTCGCAGCTCCTCGTCGGGCGTGGGGTTGGGGCCGAGGAAGAGTTGCGTGTCATTATATAAGGTAGCGCCGACGTGCTCCATGCCGCCGAATTGGAATCCGGGCAGGATGATGAAGTCTTGTTTGTCGAAGGGGCAGGGCATGCCGGTGTAGGCCTCGAGCCAGTCGAGTGCGGCGGCGCTCTGTCGGAAGATCGTGTCCAGCTGGGCGACCTTCTGCGGGTCGGTTTCGCGGTAATAGGCCGTCAGCGTGCGCCCCTCGCCGTGGTAAGTCCGTTGCTCGAAACGTCCCGCAGCGAAGGCGAAGAGATACGTGCTCAGCGGACGTGTCGGTGCGAAGTGGAGCGTCTTTCTGTCGGCCTGTTTTTCCTCTTTCGTGACACGCGTATTCGACACACCAACCCATTCGGCGGGCAGTTCGAGCGTAAGCGCGAAGACGGCCTTCAGGTTAGGTTGGTCGAAGCACGGGAAGATCGTCCGCGCACGGTCGGGCACGGAGAGGGAGTAGAGGAAGTCGTCGTTGCGGTTGAGCGACTGGTCGCCCGCGGTGAATCGTACACTGATCGCGTTTTCGCCTGCCTGAGTCAGCGCTGCAGGCAGGATGATGTGCTCGTTGCGGAAGGTGTATGCGGCCGTCTTTCCGTTCACTCTCACCTCGGCGATCTTGTCCGCCGCTTCGCGGAAGTCGATGACGATCTCGGTGGGTGCATCGAGTCGGAAGCGGATCCGCCCCTCGCCCGTGACAGGTGTGTGTTTGTCTCGAGGAATCGAGAAGTGTAGGTCGTAACGTAAGTCTTTGACCTTCTGCTTGCGCAGTTGGGCCAGTTCACGTGAGACGCCGGCGTCTTGCACGGCGTCAATCGTTTGGCCGTACCCGGTGAGGCAGTTCACGGCCATAATCAGTAGGAATGCGTATCGTATCATAGGGTAATAAAGTAGATATTCAGGCGTTAGATGCCGAGGAAGTTCTGATCCCAGATCGGCGGGCAAAACTACGTAAAGCCTCGAGAGGAGTGATCCCGTTGAAAGATGGCTTTTGACACGGTGGGAACTGCTTTTTCATGCAAAAAACGCCGGTACGGAACTTTCGTATATTTGCCGCGCTTTTGAGGTTGCTCCGCCTGGGAGTGACGAGCCTTTGGCGTATCATGGAGCAAGCAAAAACAATGAAGCCAATTCGTTTTGCCGTCGTCGGTTGCGGCCACATCGGGAAGCGTCACGCAGAGATGATCTGCCGTGAAGACGGTGCAGAATTGGTGGCTTTATGCGACACTCGTCCGAAGTCGGAATTAGCCATTGAGGCCTATGCCAACGTGCCCTTCTTCAGCAACCTGGACGATCTGCTTGCCAGTGATCTCTCCTTCGATGTGGTAAACATTTGTACGCCGAATGGGCTGCATGCCCGCATGGCGATTCAGACAATCGAGACCGGTCATCACGTCGTAATAGAGAAGCCAATGGCGCTCACAACAGCTGACGCAGAAAAGGTGGTCTACGCCGGACTGAAGTATCAGAAGCAGATCTTCTGCGTGATGCAAAATCGCTACTCGCCACCTTCTGTGTGGATCAAGGATCTGATTGAGTCAGGTCGGCTGGGGCGTGTGTATATGGTGCAGCTCAATTGCTATTGGAATCGTGACGCGCGTTATTACCGTCCCGGTGGTTGGCATGGCACAGCTGATTTAGACGGAGGAACACTCTTCACCCAGTTCTCCCACTTCATCGACATCCTTTATTGGCTTTTTGGCGACATCACCGATATACAAGCGCGTTTCGCCGACTTCAACCACGAGCACCTTACGGACTTTGAGGATTCAGGTGTTGTCAGTTTTCGGTTTACAAATGGAGGCCTCGGTTCGCTCAACTATTCGACGTCGGTATGGGATAAGAACCAAGAAAGCAGCCTGACGATCATTGCTGAAAACGGCAGCGTCAAGATCGGCGGACAGTACATGGATAAGGTTGAATATTGTCACATAAAAGACTACACGATGCCAGATCTTCCACCCACTAATCCCGGCAATGATTATGGGACCTACAAAGGTTCGGCTCAGAATCATCACTATGTCATCCGTAACGTAGTCAACGTCCTCTCTGAAAGCAGTTCGGACACAATTACAACGAACGTTCTTGAAGGCATGAAAGTCGTGGATATTATCGGACGGATGTATGCGGAGAAAGAGTAAGAAGGCAAAGTTCGAATGGAAAAGAAAGCGATTGCGGTAGTTGGATTAGGTTACGTTGGCTTGCCATTAATGCATAAATGTTAGGCATAGGGTTATCGACTACGATATAAATCCGCAATGGATTACAGAGTTTTCTTCTAGTAGTGGGTCTGACAGCAAAAATCGAATCCCCCCTACTGAGGCCTATTCTCTTACCTTATAATCGAAGGCATATGTCCTAACTTTTTATATCGGTGTTTTGTAAAACACACAAAGTTGAATCCTTCTATTTGGGTATAATAGATGATCACCTAAAATCTAAAAAGGAAATGTTGTAATTCATAAGTCTACTATTTTTCTCATTACGACATGATAAAGTCAATACATTCTGCTATATTGCTGCATTTGATATATTATATAATCCCAATGCAATTATCAAGCCGCCTGCGCTTTGCGCAGTGTAAATACAGAGATCTTTCATTTTTTTCTTAAATTTCAAGGGTAAATGCATATAGCCAGTGCAAAGCGTTTGTCTTAAAACTTACATTCAAAAAATCGCCCCAAAATATGATGTGGAGATTATCGATATCATACTACTTTCCGATACAGTATGTTGGTGTCTGTAATCTCCACGAGTGTCATGATATCGTCGTAAAAAATACATCGGCCTGATGGGGAAGCCGAACTTATAACAAAGTAATAAGTTTGCTTATTTTGGGCGGCACGCTATCTGTTTCTAATTAAATTTACATAAATCAATTTTTGATTGACAAAAATCAATCCATCTCTTTTTGAAGAAGAAGAAAACATTGCCTTGTGAAGAAGGCAAGATTATAAAGGATGAAACTTCAGGCTGTAAGGAAAAATAGCAGAGGATCTTCGCTAAAGGAAAAGACGGCAAAGGGATTATTCTGGGGTGGAATTGCTAATTTTATTCAGCAAGTGGTCGGTATGGCGTTTGGTATCCTTATCGCCCGCATCCTTTCTCCTGATGATTATGGGCTTGTTGCTATGCTTAGTATTTTTACCGCTATAGCAAATACTGTTATGGACAGTGGCTTTACCACAGCGTTAATCAATAGAAAGACGATAGAGCATCGAGATTATAATGCGGTTTTTTGGTTCAATGTGTTTATCGCAATTGGGGTGTATATCATTCTGTTTTTTTTCGCTCCGGCGATTTCTGATTTTTATAAGGATCGATCTTTGATCGGTCTATCTCGAGTGCTTTTTTTGAGCTTTATTATTACTTCCATTGGGGCTGCTCATAATGCATATCTTTTAAAAAAAATTATGGCCAAGCAGCGTGGTGTTATTGATATAGTGGCTGTGTTTTGTTCAGGAATCGTCGGATTAGTTTTGGCATTAAATGGATTCGCCTTTTGGGGGCTAGTTGCTCAGCAATTGACTCAAATATCTGCTGCTGTATTACTACGTTGGTATTATTCACCATGGAGACCCACATTTGAATTTGATTTCACCCCCCTGAAGGAGATGTTTGGATTTGGAGTTAAAATATTTACAACAAACATCTTCTATCAAGTTACTGGTAATCTGTTTCCAGCCGTATTGGGACATTATTACGGGACGACCCTTACAGGATATTACGTACAAGGAAGTAAATGGGCGTCATTAAGCAGCTCTGTTGTCTTGGCGGGATTTAATAATGTAGCTCAGCCAGTATTGGTGGAAGCTATGGATAACACGGAACGGCAATTGAAGATCTTTCGTAAGATACTTCGTTTTGGCGCCTTTCTCATATTTCCGTCCTTATTAGGATTGGCTTTTATAGGCAAGGAGTTTGTTTGGATTGTGCTTGGAGAAAAGTGGATCGGCAGCGTCTTCTTTTTGCAACTTTTTTGCCTTTGGGGAGTAAATAGTTTCTTTCAATCATTATATTCTATACTTCTATTATCGCATCAAAAGTCGAACATCTATATGGTGCTGACGATACTATTATTCTCATCCCAATTACTATGTCTACTAATAGGCACCCGATATGACGTGGATATAAAATTAATACTAGGTCTTACGGTTTGTATTTTTTTATTAAGCACTATCGGGTGGTACTATTTTGCGAGTCGATTAATTGGTATATGCGTTCGAAATGTGGTGAGAGATGTTTTCCCTTACATCGGAGCTACAATTATAGCTATTGCTGTTGCTTGGCTCTTATCAAGAGCTGCTGCAGATAATTTATATCTAAGTCTTGCGGTGAAGATTGTTGCCACAGCGATTGTATATATGATTCTACTATGGGTGATGGGATCGTCTTTGTTGAAAGAAGCGCTTCTCTTTTTAAGAATAAATATAACACACTCTAAGAAAAATCCTATCATTGTATGGTAAAAAGAATATATAGAAAAATTATACCACAAAAAAGTCGGGAGAAGATTTATCAGGCCTTCCTAGGGAGGTGGCTTTACCTCATTCGTAAAAACATTACAGAGCCGATTAAGTATAAGGTTTACTATCGAGTTCTGTTTAAATTGCGCGATCCAAAGAATAGACAAGAGCAAGCACTCAAGGAGTGGAGTCTTGTTGCTCCTTCTCATTATCCCTATTTGTGGGTAAGAGAATATTATGAAAAAAAAAGAGAGATTCGCGTATTGTATTTGGATGAACTTCCTTATGTAGAGCATGAGAAAAAAAAATTATTTTTCCCGCGTGAACTGAGTGCTAGCCAAGTCGTAGATGTTTATGTATCATTGTTAATTGAACAGGATAAACGTTCAGCTCATCGTTATGTGGAAGATTATGATGAACTTATTGGAAGAGTACTTCTTGATATTGGTTGTGCGGAAGCTATATTCACTCTTCAAGTGATAGAGAAGATTAGACATGCTTATCTTTTTGAGATAGAAGAAAGATGGATAGAAGCTCTTAACGCGACTTTTGCTCCATGGAACGAAAAAATCACAATTGTAAAGAAATATGTTGGAGATATAGATGATGAGCAAAATGTTCGATTGGATACGTATTTTCACGATAAGCCGATTGATGGGTTGTTCTTAAAAATGGATATAGAGGGAAGTGAACGAAAGGCACTTCAAGGTGCTTGCGATTTGTTGATTAGCGCAAAGGATATTAGGGGGGCTGTCTGCATATATCATAGACCTGATGACCCTGATATAATTAGTCGTATGTTAACTAAAAGTGGGCAAACCATCAATGTAGTTCCTGGTTGGTTATATATTAGCAATGGCCTTAGGCCTGCGATTTGTCGTTTTTGCAAGAAGGTCTAATTAGCTGGTGTGTGTTTATGACATATGAATGCTTTTTTTCTCAATAAAGACGAGAATGTGTTGCTTGAATCTTATACGAGATTAAACAACACATTTGAGCAAACATTGGTTTTCCGTTTGGGTGATGATGCTGGCTTTTTTTCGGAATATAATAGCATGATTCTTGCTATGCTTTACTGTTTAACACATAGGATACGCTTTGTCCTTCATTCTTATAAGGGAAATTTTGCTCAAGAAAAGGGCTGGACTGATTTTTTTCTTCCATTCTGTGAGGTGTCTAAGATAAACAGCAGCTTTCTACATACATACGCCAATTTTCGTCCTTATGGACTTCATGATAGGATACGACTAAAGGACGGGGTATGGAGATGGCAATTGAAGAAGCGTGTTTTAAATCTATTATTTCAAGGGTATAAATCTGTGTTTTCTCCTCATACTTACTTGACACAGGATTTGTGGGATAGATTCTTCTACCCTCTGCCTTACTATGATATCCCAGAACTTAGTGTACATGGTGATATTATTCACGCTTGTCATAAATTGGTGCAATTCACTTGGCGGTTTAATGAAACGACTTGGGAAGATATTCGGGCGTTGAAGAGCCGCCTACGATTGCCTGATAAATATATAAGTTGTCATATTCGAGGAGGTGATAAGTCTTTGGAGGTGGATTTGCTAACGATTAATCCCTATATGGAATGGATAAAAAGTCAGCAGTGTAGTGACGTTTTCGTTCTAACAGATGATTATAGTGTGATTGAACAACTAACTGCACAATATCCATCTTATAGATGGTACACACTGTGTGAGAAAGTAGAGCGGGGGTATTTTCATCAGAGCTTTTTAAGGAAAAGCAAAAATCTAAAGCGTGAATTATTAATCAAGCTATTTGCTTCTGTTGATATTATAGCTAACTCTCAACGATTTCTCGGAACGAAGACATCCAATCCTAGTATTTTTATGGATATATTCCATCCAGATATATCCGAAAGTGTAGATAGTGATAGAAATATGCTCTACTACATTTTACACACAATGCAGTAAGGACCCTTTCTTTAAAAAGAAATGCCTTTTTCAATCAACACTTTCTTTGCAAAAAGAAGCCATACACCTTTCACGAAGAGATTAGATAATAGCTGTCAATGAGCAGTAAACTATAGTCGACAACTCAGTATCACAGCCTCCTTAGGCGTGAGTTAAGAAAATACTCTATTAAAAACAAATTAAAAACAGTGAGTAAGATAAAAGATACACTAAAACTCCAAATTCTCTCTTTAGTTAAGGATTACTATAGGAAATTTCACAATAACACAAATGTATTTATTCCTGGTGAATCCTATGTGAAGTATGGTGGTCGATTCTATGATGAGAGAGAAATGATCAATTTGGTGGATTCTGGGCTTGATTTTTGGCTAACTGCAGGATCTTGGGCTATAAGGTTCGAAAAATGTTTTGCGCATTATTTGGGTGTGAGATACTGTTCCTTGGTTAACTCTGGTTCTTCTGCTAATTTACTTGCTTTCATGGCGCTTACTTCGTCCACTCTGGGGGAACGTCGGATTAACCGTGGAGATGAAATAATTACAGTGGCCGCAGGATTTCCGACAACAGTTTCTCCGATGATACAATATGGAGCCATCCCTGTCTTTCTTGATGTATCTATTCCATCGTACAATATAAAAGTTGAATGCTTGGAACGAGCATTAAGTAAAAAAACAAAGGCGATAATGATTGCCCATACTTTGGGGAATCCGTTTGATTTGAACACCGTTAAAGATTTTTGTTGTAGACATGGATTATGGTTAATTGAAGACAATTGTGATGCATTGGGTTCGCTTTATTATATTGATGGGGAGTGGAAATTAACAGGGACAGTGGGTGATATTGGCACAAGCAGCTTTTATCCGCCTCATCACATAACAATGGGGGAAGGAGGCGCCATTTATACAAACAATAAAAAATTAAACAGGATTATAAATTCACTTCGTGATTGGGGGCGTGATTGTTGGTGTATAGGAGGAAAAGATAATACGTGTCATTATCGTTTTGAGAAACAGTTTGGTGAACTTCCACTTGGCTATGATCATAAATATGTTTATTCCCATTTTGGATACAATTTAAAAATAACAGAAATGCAGGCTGCAATAGGGTGCGCTCAGCTGGAAAAGATACATTTAATCACAAAACAGCGCCGTGAAAATTGGAAACGATTGCGAGAAGGTCTAGATGGATTATCTGGATTAATTTTGCCAGAACCTCAACAAAATTCAACGCCCAGCTGGTTCGGTTTCTTGATTTCAGTAAAGGAGGACGCTGGATTTTCCCGTAATGAATTAACGGGATATTTGGAAAGTAAGAAGATCCAGACCCGCAATTTATTTGCGGGAAACTTACTTAGACATCCAGCATTTGATGAAATGAGAAAAGGACAACGAGGGTATCGTGTGGTAGGGGAACTTAAGAACACCGATTTTATTATGAGAAATACCTTTTGGCTTGGTGTTTATCCAGGTATGACAGATGATATGTTGCAATATATGATAGATTCTGTTAAGGAGTTTGTGTGCTCGAAAGAATTGCGGAGATGAAGGCTGTTATATTAGCAGGAGGGTATGGATCTCGTTTGAGTGAGGCTACTCATGCGATACCTAAGCCAATGGTAGAAATAGGAGGAAAACCTATGTTGTGGCATATCATGAAAATATACAGTCATTATGGTGTTGACGAATTTATTATCTGTTGTGGTTATAAACAGTATGTAATTAAGGAGTATTTCGCAAACTATTTCCGGCACAATTGTGATATGACAGTCGATCTGTCAAATAACAGCATAGAGATTTTGGATAATCACTCTGAAAAATGGAAAGTGACGATGGTCGATACTGGTATGGACACTATGACAGGAGGACGAATAAAGCGTATTCAAAAATATATAGGTTGTGAGCGATTTCTTTTGACTTATGGAGACGCAGTTACAGACTTAAATATAGAAGAATCGATACGAGAGCATGAGAGATCTGGGACTATCTTGTCGTTGATGGCTTATAAACCGATAGGAAAATTTGGATTGTTGCAAATTAATGAGCAAACTGGTAATGTGGATTCTTTTCTTGAAAAACCGGATGGTGATGGGAATTGGGTAAATGCAGGGTATTTCGTTTGTGAGCCAGAGGTGTTTGACTATATTCCGAGTAATGAGGATACTTGTATTTTTGAACAGCAACCGTTGGAACAGATTTCGGCAGAAGGTAAAATGCATGCGTTTAGACATACAGGATTTTGGAAGCCAATGGATATTCTGAAGGATAGCAAGGAATTGAATGAAATGTGGAATAGAGGTGAAGCCTTATGGAAAGTATGGTAGATATTTTCTCTAGTTTTTATAGGGGGAAAAGAGTGCTTGTAACAGGGCATACTGGGTTTAAAGGTTCTTGGCTTTCAATTTGGTTGCACGAGCTTGGAGCTGAAGTTATAGGGTTTGCTTTAGATCCTATTTCAGAACGTGATAATTATGTTTTATCTGGGGTTGGAGAAAAAATAGAGCAAGATGTTCGTGGAGATATCCGCAGTCTAGAAAATGTCAAAGAAATATTTGGTCGTTATCAACCGGAGATAGTTTTTCATCTTGCTGCTCAGGCGCTTGTGAGTCAAAGTTATGATTCACCGGTCGATACATATGAAACAAATGTAATTGGGACAATTCATGTTTTGGAGGCAATAAGGATCACGAAGAGTGTAAAAGTCGCTATTATGGTAACTTCAGATAAATGTTATGAAAACAGAGAGCAAATTTGGGGCTATCGCGAAAATGAGCCGATGGGTGGGTATGATCCATATTCGTCAAGTAAGGGAGCAGCTGAAATTGCGATTGCTTCATGGCGACGTTCTTATTTTAATCCCACTGAATATGAAAAGCACGGGAAAAGTATAGCTAGTGTTCGAGCTGGTAATGTGATTGGTGGAGGAGATTGGGCAAAAGATCGCATCATTCCCGATTGTATTAGAGCACTGGAAGCGGGTTCACCTATTAAGATTCGCAATCCGAGAGCGATTCGTCCATGGCAATATGTGTTAGAACCATTAGGTGGTTATTTACTATTAGCTCAAAAGATGTGGTATGCTCCTATGAGATATTGTGAAGGATGGAATTTTGGACCTAATCAAGAATCTATTTCAACAGTTTGGGAGATGGCTTCGAAGGTGATTGCGTGTTATGGTCGTGGAACACTTTTTGATCAATCTAAATCGAACTCACACCATGAAGCGGAATTATTGATGTTAGATATAAGTAAGGCCAAATTCCATCTAGGATGGGAGCCGCGGATAGGGCTTGACCAAGCAATAGCGATGACAATTGATTGGTATCTTAATTATAAGATGGGAGGAGGAGAGATTTGTGTCAAGCAGATAGAGTATTATTCTACTACTACATGCGTATATTTATAACAGGTGCAGCCGGTTTTTTAGGATCCAATTTAGCTATATTTTTATCTCAGTATGGACATGAGCTTTTGTGTTTAAAGCGCTCTTCTTCTGAGATTGGAAGACCTAAGCTGTTAGGTAGTAATGTGCGGTGGATTAATATAGATAAGCCAGATTGGAAGGAGGACGTTCGAATATTTGCTCCGGAAATTGTGATCCATGCGGCTTGGATGGGAGTTTCTACAGAGGAACGGGCTAATCATTCAATACAAGCGAGTAATCTAGGCTTGGTAGAAGACATATTGGATGTCTCTAAGAATGCCATTAAATTTATCGGCCTTGGAAGCCAAGATGAGTATGGGTGTCTAAATAAAGTCATCGATGAAAACACTCCATTGCATCCAATAACTCCTTATGGAAGAGTTAAGGCGGAGTGCGCTAAGATTGTTAGGGCTTTTTGTGTAAGTCGAGGTGTAAAATGGTACTGGTTGAGGGTTTTTAGCGTTTACGGCGTTGGGAATCATAATAGTATTATTCAGCAAGTTATGGAGAAGATACATACTACCACTTCGATGGATACAACTCTAGGAGAACAACAATATGCATTTTTGCATGTCTCAGACTTTTGTCGCGCGGTACATTCTATAGTTGTTCATGATAAGACTGATTCAGGAACTTACAATATCTCCTCAGGGAAATCTATCAGGTTGAAAGATTTATTCTTGCAAATAAGAGAAATTTACAACCCTTCATTTGTGTTTAGATTTGGAGCAATACCTTATCGCCCGGGTCAGTCTATGCTATTACAGGGAGATTCTTCTAAATTTATCGAGAAATTTGGACCCTTTGAGGAGTTGGATCTTCTGTATAGCTTAACACAGCAGTATGCGGCAACTAAATAAAAATCAGCAATTAATTAGGTTTAATCATGAATATCAGAATTACCGAGAATGCCTCTTGTCTTGAGATAAGAAATCGCAAAGATTTTTTTTCATTGTATGAATGCTGTCCGATCCCTCCCAGTGAACGCCTGCAGAATTTGGGCCTATTTTTGAATCGTCAGACTATCTCTCGGATTTTATTTATAAATAGACTATATAAAAAAATACAAGGCGTTCATGGAAGTGTTATAGAGTTTGGTGTTAGATGGGGGCAGAATATGTCGCTGTTTACCTCTTTTAGGGGCATGTATGAACCGTATAATCATAATCGGAAAATATATGGGTTTGATACTTTCTCTGGTTTTGAGGGATTTGATGAAAAGGATGGATCTGTAAGATCGAATTTTTCTGTCACAGAAGGATATGAGAATTATTTGACTAGGATCCTTGAATATCAGGAGAAAGAGTCCCCTGTATCTCATATTAAAAAATTCGACTTAATAAGAGGCGATGCTAGTAAGACAATAAAGCGCTTTTTGGGGGATCACCCCGAGATTATCATTGCATTAGCTTATTTTGATTTTGATTTGTATAAGCCGACCAAAGATTGTTTGGAGGCTATATTACCTTATTGCGCAAGAGGGACAATCCTTGCTTTCGACGAATTAAATTGCATAGATTTTCCTGGAGAGACCATTGCACTTCGTGAAGTAATTCCTTTGGATAAATATAGAATAGAGCACGATCAGTTAAATCCTAGATGTTCATTTATTGAATTATGAATTCTATAGATCTTGCAAAAGAAATAAGAATACGAGCTATTCAGATGGTCTATGTTGCTAAAGCCTCTCATATAGGATCTGCTTTGTCGATGGCGGATATTCTCGCTGTTTTATATTCCAATGTTTTACATGTATTTCCGAAGGATCCGAATAATCCAGAGCGAGATCGTTTTTTGTTGTCAAAAGGGCATGCTTGCGTATCTTTATATGCTGTACTAGGTCTATGTGGCTTTTTCCCTGTGAAAGACTTAGGTACATATGGGAAAGATGGAAGTTTGTTTTTATCCCATGCTACACATCATCTACCGGGTGTTGAAATATCATCAGGCAGTCTGGGGCATGGATTGCCAATAGCTAGCGGATTAGCTATTGCTGCTAAACGAGAGAAAAGAGAATGGAGAACTTATTGTATGGTTGGGGATGGAGAATTAGATGAAGGAGCTAATTGGGAGGCGATACTTTTTTCAGCTCACCATAAGCTAGACAATTTGTGTCTTATTGTAGATTGTAATAGAATACAAGGTTTAGGGTATACCAGAAATGTGCTAGATCTTGGATCTCTGAAGGAAAAATTTAATGCATTCAATTGGGGTGTAATAGATGTAGATGGCCATGATCATACTTCAATTCGCTTTGCTTTTGAAAGGGCAAAGGCTACAAAAGGAAGACCATCTGTGATCATAGCAAATACAATAAAAGGGGCAGGTGTTTCCTTTATGGAAAACGATCTTTTATGGCATTACAAATCACCTACGGAGGAACAGTATAATCAGGCGATAGAGGAAATTACGCATGAGGACGGCCTTTATAAAACAACTCATTAAGGAAGCAAAGCTTAACGATCGGATCTTTTTAGTTGTGGGAGATTTAGGTTTTCACGTTGTTGAGGAATATGCGAATACTTATCCTAATCGTTTTTTGAACGTAGGGATATGCGAACAGAATATGATGGGGATAGCTGCAGGCCTATCTATGGAGGGGTATAGCGTTTATGTTTATTCCATTGGGAACTTTCCAACATTGAGATGTATGGAGCAGATTCGTTATGATATTGTTTACCATAATCTAAATGTGAAAATTGTAGCTGTAGGAGGTGGTTTCGCTTACGGTTCTTTAGGTGCATCTCATCATGCGACGGAAGATATAGGCATGCTACGTACATTACCTAATATGACTATTTGTGTACCGGGGGATCCGATGGAGACTATGGCATTGACTACGTGGAGTGCGAGATATGTAGGCCCTGTCTATATGAGAATTGGGAAATCGGGAGAGCCTATTCTGCATAAAAAGAATATAGAGAGTGTAAATAAGGGGGATTTGCTCTTGCTCCTGAGGGGGCATAAGACCGCAGTGTTATCTACTGGATCTATTTTGGAATGTGCATATAATGCTATAATCGAACGTCAATTAGGTTATGGATTGTATAGTTGTCCTTTTGTGAAGCCAATAAATAGGATGCAATTAAGAGAGATAACCTCTGAGTATGAGGAGATTATTACAATTGAGGAGCATCAGAGGAGTGCAGGATTCGGCTCTGTAATATTAGAGCAGCTCAACGATATGATCGAAGATAGAGAAATTGGAAATCTGCCTTTAGTTCGACGTATCGCTATTCCTGATTTATTTTACCACACTTCGGGATCACAAGACTATTTAGTTAGGTTGGCTGGATTGCAGTTATGAAATACAAGGAGGGGATTGCGGCCCTTTTACCAGTATATAACGAAGAAAAGAGGATTCGTTATATATTAGATTCTCTTGGTTGGTGTGATGAAATATTAGTTTTAGATAAGGAGAGTACTGATCACACGCTTGATATAGCAAGGGAATATCCCAATGTCCGTCTCTTATCAATGAGAAATATGGAGATATATCATCCAACAGATGTTGAATTTCTCTATAAGGAATGTTGTTATAAATATAGTATGCTGGTTACAGCGAGTGATATCATCCACCCCCGTTTATCAAGCGAAATAAGACGATTAATTGATTGTAGGGATTTTGACAGTGACGCGATAGAGGTCCCATATAAAGGTTTCTTTTTAGGGATCTATGAAAAATACTCTCCTTGGTATGAAGAGAGGGATATTAGGGTTATAAAAACAGCATGTGTTTCAGTAAATAAGACGTCGATTCATAGTTCTCGATCTTTGTCAATAAGATCTATTTATAAGATAACTCTGAAAGATCCAGACGTCGCGTATTATCATCTAACTCACGAGTCGGCGTATGGGATAATAGATAGGCATTCAAGATATTGGAAAGGTGAATATAGTTCTTCGGAACCGCTGTCTGTTTCTATCAAAACAATAATAGCCGAAACTGTCAAATTTCTTCTTTTTAAGAGGACCTTCTTTAAGGGACCTGCTGCGATAGCGCTAGCCTTTTCTTTTCTTTCTTATTATATGATGACCTATGTTTGTAAGTGGGATTATTTATATGGGAACGCAAATGCTGTTTATGCTAATCTTAGACGCAGAATTTTATACAACAACGACAAACGATGAATATCGCCTTAGTTGAACCAAATCTATCAGGCCACCATAGATTTTTTTTATCCGCTATTGCTGATGTGC
>ERZ773056.144-NODE-144-length-34346-cov-10.631419_pt1 | contig 34346 bp, 30 predicted proteins | sample MGYA00580857_ERZ773056 | MGnify/ENA primary metagenome ERZ773056 (study PRJEB29015, sample SAMEA2737996) | human oral metagenome | biome: human oral; feature: human-associated habitat; material: dental | place: China | collected 2114 ... | reverse complement strand
ACGGAGCCCAATAGCGAGAAGCCCGAAGCGATCCAGAATCTCTTCACACTCATGGAGATCGTCTCTACGCCCGATGTCTACCAGCACTTCCACGACGAATACAATAGCTTTATCTCTTTTGTAAAAAGCAAAAACTTCACATACAAGCTCGAAAGCGAAAAAATGCTATCGCAACTACGTAAACTTGTAGAGACAGAAGGCTATCTTACACAGACAGATACGCTACTCAAACAACTATCTCCAATGCTCAAAGCCGATGTCGAACGCGACCTTCGCGATTTTCGTAAAGACATACAGAAGTTGCTCGAATCCGAGATAGTGAAGCGTTATTATTATCAGAGAGGTTATTACGAGTTTTTCCTCCGCTACGACGATTGGTTGGCAAAAGCTATCGAATCGATCAAGTAATTGATTTACTTCACATTCAATATTGCTACCGTATCTACGGCAACAATTCCGGCTGTCTCCGTACGGAGTCGGCTCATAGACAGCGATATAGCCCTGTAGCCGTTTTTTAATGCAAACTCTACTTCCTGTGTGGAAAAATCGCCCTCGGGACCTATCATTACCACCATATTTTTGTGTGGTTTACATACATTTACGAACAAATCTTTCGGAGTATCGTAGCAGTGAGCGATAAAACACTCTTGTCCACAACTATTTACTACAAATTTGTCGAAATCCGTCATCTGACCTATCTGTGGCACTCGTGCTTTAAGTGACTGTTTGGCAGCCGATAAGGCTATTTTCTCTATTCGTTCGTGTCTTATAACCTTACGCTCCGAAAATCGACATAATATAGGAGTAATCGTATCTATCCCTATCTCCACAGCTTTTTCTACAAACCACTCGAAGCGGTCTATATTCTTAGTAGGAGCTATCGCTACATGCAGGCTATACGGATGATTACCAAAGTCTTGCGTCTCAGATATTATTTCCACTTGTGCGCGTCGGGTATCGGGTATCGTCAGCCGTGCCTCGTAAAGCGTTCCCCGTCCGTCGATTATGTTTATTATCTCTCCACGCCCCATACGCAGCACTTTTACACAATGATACGATTCGTCTTCGGGTAAGATATTTGTAGCCAATATGTCGGGAGCATAAAAAAGTTGCATCGGTCTAATCTTATTATTTATAACGAGATAATATTTTTTTCTGCAAAGGTAGTAATAATTTTCGTATTTTGCAAAGAAATCTCAAAAATAATTAGAAAAATTTTCATTTTACACTCTCCATAACGAAGTCTGTAATCTGCAAATATGAGGGTCTTCCACTACATCAATAATAGCTAAAATATCAGCAGGAATACGCATGTGATGAGTGAGTAATATTAAGCTTTTTTGTCAATTTCTAAATTTACTAATCAGCCTCACCAACTCTTCCGAAACCTTATATTTAAGGAGAAAAAACACACTCATCCCCGCTACAAGCAAGGATTTCAAACCAATATTCACCAGCGGGTGAAACGGAAAATCCCAAAAGAAAAAGCATCCTATCGCTAACAAACCAAAGAGAGTAGTCTGTAATGTTTCCTTATAAAAAGGCTGTAAGCCATACTTGCGATATACAAAAACCGACTTGAGCAAGTTATACGAACTAAAAGCAATCAGGGTCGCTACGCCCGCCCCATTGATACCATAAAGGGGAATCAGCCACCTATTCATCAGAACAGCACCTATCACTAAAAAAACGCCCAAAAATAGCACTGTGCGATAGTAAGGAGAATTGAGCAATACGGCATTACTAAACCCTACTAAGGCATCGGAGAGCTTTACTACGGATATGATAATAAGCACCCAAAGCCCTGTGCTGTAATCCTTATCAGGCAAGAGGGCATAACACTGCTGGGCATTGACCACAATAAGCACACAAATGACCATACTCACAAAGTAAGTATTTACTGTACTTCGCTTATACAAATCCGCAAGCTCTTGGGGCTTCTGTTGGTTCATAAACTGTGCCGTGAGCGGACTTACGATCTGGTACATACTGCGGTAAGGAATAGCAATCACTGTGGCGGTAAAGATAGCCACATTATACACGGCAATCTCACTAATCGGCAAATATTGGTTGAGCATAAACTTATCTATGTCCATCAATACAGAAGCTACAGAACCTGATAAAATCACAAAAAGACTATACAAAAAGACTTCTTTTTTACCCTGTGGTAGCCCCCAAGCAAAGGTAGGTCGGCGTACATAAAAAGCAGAAATAAACATCAAGAGCATACGCAGGGCATACACCCAAAACACCCCCCACATTAGCTGATGAAAATCAATAATACCAAAGTAAATGGCTACTAATAGAAGCATCACTCCTACCCTATGGAATACCTCCTTGAGGAAATTGCCAAAGACCGTTTTGAGTTGTACCCGCATCCACGCGTAAGCTATCTCAAAATAGGCCATAGCCACCGCTGTAAGAAAGATAAGCCACACATACGGACGCACTTCTGCATTCTTTGCCGAAAGCCACTGAACAATTTGCTCATATGCCATACTCCCCAAAAGCGTAGCAGGGAGAATCACTAGTAGTGGCAAAAGGCAAAGCATCAGATTGAGTTTGCCTTGTTCCTGCCTATCGGTGTAAGCGGAGTAATAGCGTACCCAAGTGTTGGACACCCCAAAGGCTATCAGTGGAGAGAGAATCGTAGCTGTGGAAGTAACATAACTTACCAAGCCATATTGTGCTTTGGAAAGGAAATAGGTAAATAAGAAAAGAGTGTTCAACGCCCCTATGGCAAACCCCAAATAGGTAGCCACTACATTCTTAAACGATTGTCGGAGTACAATGCCCATAATATTTATTTTTCTAATTCTTCTCTATCAACCACTACCCATTTCCCATTCTTTTTAGCCCCTTCCCGCTTGATAATCCCTGCCTTGGTTAGTTTTTCTATATAGTATCTAACACTATTTCTCTCATCTATTATTTTCCTTTCCAGTTCTTTCCTCGTTATTCTAGGATTTTCTTTTATAGCCTTTATTATCTTATGTTCAATATTACTTAAGATTTTATTGTCAGATTTATTAGGTAGTCCCTCCAATTTATTAGGTAGTCCCTCCAATTTATTAGGTAGTTCTTCAGATTTATTGGGTGTTTCTTCCGATTTAATGGGTGTTTCTTCCGATTTAATAAGTGTTTTATTGGTAGATTCTCCTAATTTATTGTCAGATTTATTGTCAGATTCTCCTAATTTATTGTCAGATTTATTGTCAGATTCTTCTCCAAAACCTTCTTCAAAGTAGGTTGTAGAAATAGGTTCTACAACCCTAAAAGCGGTAATAAGTGAAAAATCAAAAGAAGCCTTTCCATTTCCATTCTCTTCCAATTCTTTCTGTACCCTATATACGCCTCGACTAAAGCGGTTCACATAACCCAATACCTTCATAGCCTCCGCTATAAAAGGATTGCGATAGTCACTTACATTGGGGAAATTATTAGCACTCACCTTACCATAAAGCCCCCCTGCATTCTGTATCTCGATACGATCGTCATACTCATAGAAAGCCACTGGTGCATTACTCTCATAATCACGATGCATTATAGCATTCATCAAGAGCTCACGAGTTGCCCAATAAGGATATTTGGATACTGTCTTTTCCCTCAATACACTGATAGGAATAGGACGCTTTTGTGCTATACTTGTCTCTACAAACACGTCTATCCTTGGGAGTACCTTGCAGAGATTTCCTGAGAACTTATGTTCGTTAATGATATCCCCTGCCCTATCCAATCCCTTAAAGCGGACATACTGAATATAAGCCCCGTGCAAAAAACGTTCTGGATTATTACCAAATAAGACAATAGCGGCATTAGTAGGACACTGATAGCGCAGGTCATAGAGCCCCAAAGCGGCCATTTGTTCCTCAATAGTACGTTTGTCCTCTTGTAGAATATCCTCAGCAACTGCTTTAAAGAGGTATTCCTTTTTGAATAATGTAATATCTAAATCCTCAAGAGTGGTTCCCAAGCAAGGCATGGCATCAAAGGTACGAATATTAGAAAGCCGACGCTCTGTCAAAAGCTTTTCTTCTGCCTTTGTGGCAATACTCTTTCTTGGACCTACCCTTACCCAAATACGCCCACGATAACGCACAGGGGGCACCTGAGAAGGCGTTACCTCCACTACCAAAACATCTCCCTGAGCAAAAGAAAACTTTTCTACCGTCATCACTGGTTGAGGCAGTATATTACCATCAGTACGGATATTAGAGATTTGCAGCAGCAATTTGTCATCTACTTGTAGGCCTGCTAACTCCCCATTGTCCCTGACCCCTATGATCAGATATCCTTTCTTTTTACTATCTGCCACATCGTTGGAAAAAGCACATATCGCCTGAGAGAACTTATCCATATTGTCCGTAGCGACTGTTTTTTCTATGTGATAGCTTTCGGTATCTGAAAGTATTTTCTGTAAATGTTCTTTGGTTATCATTGTTTGTTTTTGTTTTTGCTTTTGTTTTACCCCAACTCCTTAGGATCCATCCCCAGTACCTTATACCACGCTTGAGCGTTCTCTGAGGTAGGGTCTATGCCTTTGCCTTTGGTATAAAAAGGTTCCCATTGCCAATCCTCTCCTCCTATGCAGCCAATAGCAGCGTAGTTCATCAGAAATTCTTTAAAGTTACTGGCTATATAGAGTCCGTGGTTCTCACTGCCATCGTGACTAAGATACACAACCTTACCATAATTCTCTGGTTCTAACTCAATAGCGATATAATCGCCGTTGCCTACTTGGTGAAAGGACATTTTATTATGCCAAACACGATCATATTCATTATTGTAATCGGGATATACCTCTTTTACCCAATCTTTGCGGTCGTCCTCATAGTCCAAAAGCAAATCCAATCCAAAAAGCAACTGTCCACGAAAGATTTCAACTAATTTATCAGGTAGAGAAATGTCCCCCTCATCTGTAATGTCGTTGATATCCCAATAAAAATCCAAATGAGCGGTGTTTTCCAAGAGTACTTCACGGAAATGCGTAGGCAATGTATAGCCTAATTGCTCCTCTACTGCTTTGATTTCCTCTTCGGTAGCTGGTTTTCCTATTGTTAAAGGGTCTATATTACCACCAAGGGTTTCTATCTTTTCTAAAAATAGGTTTAACCGCTTTTTAAAAAGCTCAAAATTGAAAATTGATGTCATGATAATATTTATTTTATGAAATTAATTGTTTGTCCTCTCCAAAGTGCAATTCAAAGTGCAAATTTTGCCCTTTGGAATTTGCTCTTTTGCACTTTGAAATTCTTCACCTACTAATAAATACCTGTTTTTAAGCTCGTTATCTTCGCCTAAAAGTAGGTTTCTAAAGAAACGTTCTATATATTCGGTAGTTGCTGTTATCCCTTTAGCAAGGTTGTTGTAATTGGCACGGACTAATTAAATAATCACTATTTGCCTTTCTTATATTACTTTCCTATGCAGAATATGAAGTTTAACATATAATTTTTTGTTTATCAATCAATTAAGATGCTTTTTGAGGTGAAAAAATGTAAAAAAGCAACCAAAATAAAGAAATTAAGGTGAAATAAGAGAAAAAATGCTTTGTTTTTGAGTACTTAAGAATGTACTTCCTCTTTGTGCAAAAGTATGTTACTTTGCAATTTTAAATCAGGAAATATAGCATTGATTATTTCATTATATCTCTCATCTTGTTTAGGATTATCCTTCTTCATTTTCTCTAATTTGTTCAAGAAAGTATTCTTTTTATCTTCTTGCTCTATAAAATTATTTACACCTTTATAATAGACCTCTATTGCTTTTAGAATTATTCCACTATATGGATAATATTCATCCTTATTTTGAAAGAATAGATGAGCAATTTGAATTATTCCTTTAAAATTATAGCCAATAACTTTCTTTTGTTTAATAGATAATATTGCTAATAGGAGTCTTCCTTTTTTTGAAATCAGAGATAGGTCTAAACTTGATTCTAATGCCTTTATATAGAATGTTATATAAGACAGATGTTCTAATATAGAATTACAACCTGTTTTTCCTGTACTAAATTCTCTATTATACTCTTCTTTTAAAAAGAATTTATCTTCTTTTGATAGTATGTATTTTTCAATAAGAAATAGTTCCTCTATCTTTGAAGAAATATTTATTTCATAAAAAACCTTTTGAAGGGGAGAATGATTAGGATAATTTTTTAGTCTATCAAAAAAAGGAGAATATTTCTCTCTATATTCTAATAGTTTTTTTCTTCTTTTTCTAACATTAATAAGCGTGGATTATTTCTTTTTTTCTCTTCTTCTATACATTTCTCTTCCTCTTCTCTATATCTTAACAACCGTTCTTCTTCTCGTTTTTTCTTCTCTAAAATATTTTGACGAATCTTCTGTTCTGCCTTATCTACATCGTAATAGTAGACTTTGTAAGTTGTTTCATCAAAAATTAATTCACTTAAACATACATATTTTTCTCTCCATTCATAGATAAGTCTTTCTCCACGAGCTATTGGCTCTTGATACTGGCACAACAAATATAAATCTTTATGCTCTTCTGATAATCGTATTGCTTCATCATTCAATATGAAAGCATTTCTATTATTGGAATAGAAAACATCTTTTTGAGTGAATCGTTGTTTATCTTCCTCTATTTCAAATTTTCTAAAGACCCATAAGATAAACATCTGTTTTTCTTTATAGAAATGTTGTCGCTCACAAATTACATCTAAGAAAGTTGTTGAAAGCTGAATTTCAAATACTAATGTTTTATCCTTAAAAAGGGAAGTAATATCAGGTTTTCTCCACTCTAAAAAATCTCTATTACCTTTGATTACTTTTTCTAAATCACAACGAGAGATTTCTCCTTTGGTTAATTTATTTAGTTCTAAAAATGATGCAATTAGTCTTTTAGTTTCAATATGTTCTTTCCCTTCTTTCTGACCATTATATTTTCCTCTTAAAATATCTTCTCTGCTTGAGTTACTATCTGTTTTTATAGGACAATCTTTACTATCTTTAAGGTGTTTGAAATAAGTTACTTTTTTTCGCACTCCTCTTCCTCCGCTAATTTGGACTAATTGCCCACAAGTAGAACAAACAAGAAAAGGGTCTCTTCTTCTCTTTATAGCCTCTTGACATAACTCTCTATACTTCCATATTATGTTTTCATCTTGTAGAAAGAAATCGTCAGCATAGATTAATTCTCTTGTGTCAAGATTCATAACTTCTTTAATTGTTCTTTCTTGCATATCTCTAAAATTTTAGTCTATTTCTTTTATCTCCCAAATTTCTCTATTTATTTGAGATAAATATTGAGTGAATCTATCTTTATGAATAGCTACACAAAGTAGATTTGCAGGTCTTGAAAAGCCCACATAAACCATTTTTAAAGATTGTTGAACTCTTTTAGTAGGACTTTGTATGACATTCCCTAAAAAGGCTTCCTTTAATCTTTCTGATTCATAAGATTTAGTACCATCTTTATAGAAAAAAGATTCTAAGTATAATGTAGCGCAATGAGTTTGCCCTTTCACAGAGTGTACAGTTGCTATCTCAATATTTATATCTCCTTCTGTATATAAATTGTTGTCTTTTAGCTCTTCTATATTATCAGAAACTTGTAATACTTGACTTTCTTGGTTGAAGAAATTTGAACCTATAGTAAGATTTTTAGTTTCGTCAAATATCTTGATAAAGTCATTCATATAGGACTTAATTTCATTATAAGCCTCATCAAGTTTCCCTTTTAAAATAAGCATAGACCAATGATATAACTTCAAATTAAACTCCTGATATTTGTCAAAATATTTCTCTTTTAAGGTTTTAAACAAAATGTATTTTGTAAAATATCTTTCATTATCATCAAGTATATTTTCAAAACGCAATACTTTTAAAAAAGCATTGATGATATTATTTTTGATTGATTTTAATGTTTTTGAATTTCTGTCATAAAATAACAAATAGTCCTTTAAAGTATCATAATCCTGTTTACTTTTAGTATTATCTTTTTTATAGGAAGGAAAATAATTTATTATCCTTAATTCTGTTTCACTCTTCCACTTGGCATTCCAACATATTACTTTTATTGGATATTTTCCATAGTCAATCAATCTATCTTCTTCTTTGAACCCTTTTACAAGTTCCGCAAATTTAGGAATAACTCTTTCTTTTGAGGCGTCATCAAAAAGAATAATATGAGGCTTAATATCACATTCATTTAATCCTATAATATCAAAATTATTAGAATTATTCAAAGCAAAACTTTTCACTACATTTGCTATTTTAGAGCTTAAACGATGGCTATTAGTTAAAACTAAATTATTCCCCCTATCAATCCAATTAACCTCATTACTTTCTATATTATTGAAAATTGCTTGATTCTTATCTCCTATTCTCTGAAATATTGATGTACTATTTCCATCATCATAAAATAGTTTCTCCAATAAATCATATTGATGAGTCTCCATATCTTGCATTTCATCTACAAATACATACGAAAAACGCTTTTGTATAATTTCTTTGATTTTTGGGAAATGAAATAAATATGCTTTAGCTAAAAAATAAGCATCATCAAAATGTAATATGCCTTCTTTTAAGATGTTCTGTTTAAAAGATAAGAACCATTTATATAATTTTTCTTTTTCTTCATCTGTATAGTCTTGATAATTTTGAAGCTTAGTTTTTCCTATTGGTTTTTTAACACTAAACTCTTCTCCATTTAATCTATTTACTAATATAGGGTTGCTATCTTTTATATCAAGTCTAACATCATAAAATATATTAGGGTTACTATTCTTTATATGAAGAATTTTTTTAAAATCATTTTTAGAAAGTCCAAATTTATAATAATAAAAAAGTTCTAATATTTTTGCCACCTTTTCTTGATAAAGTTCATTATCAATCCTAACAGGTTTCTTCTTACAAATTGTTGTATAATATGGAATAGCTAAGAACTCATCAACAAAACTTTGAATCGTACCAATAAAATTAGGGTAGCTAAATAACTTAGGACAATATGGTTTTATCTTATGTTTTATTTCATCAATAGCTACATTAGTATGAGATAAAACTAAAATACCTGAGTTATTAGTAAAAGGTAATTTACACTCTAAAATTAATAATTTAGCTAACAAGGCTGTAGTTTTTCCACTGCCAGGCACTGCTTGTAAATCAATCACTTCAAGATTTTTGATAAAAGCTCTTCTTTCATCATCAAAGTTTTGTCCTTCTGCCAAAAGTATTTTTTCGGCATACTCTATATCACTCTCTGTAATGTCAATTGCCTGCTGCATATTCAATAGCTTTTTTTAGATAACATATAGTATCGCTTTCTTCAAGAGGAATATTCTCTAAACTATCAAGGTAATTAGCTAATTTGTAAGCTATTTCTGTTTTTTCTAATTTTCCTATTATAAGTTTCCTTGCCAGCTCTTTCTCAAAATCAGAATTCCAACCACCCCTCGTATGAATTGATTTTACGATTTTTTGAAATTCCTGTTTCAAAGTATCAGATAAATTCAAGCAATACTCTAATGTCCAATGAGGAGCAACAAAATATTTCACATTTTCAAAGGATTTTGATTCTATTTCATTTATTTTGCTTTTTCTTTCACTATCTATATTATCCTTTCTTTCATATTCATTGCCATCCAATTCATACTCCCTCACATCGCAATCTGTTACTACAGCCACAGGAATATCCATAAAAGGAGCATTTTTCCTCAGAAATATTTTAGAATAATGGTCAAACCCTACATTACCAATATTAACAACAGAAACTCCTTTTGCTGTTAAATCAATTCCAATAGCCTTAGCTAAACTTGGAATTAAAATTTCTTCAGCCCAACCTTCTACTAAAATAACTCCCTTTGCAAAAAACAAATTAGACTTGGTTACATCAAGAAATTTTTCTAAAAACACATAACTATCCTCCTTTAATTTTGTGTAGTCTTTCCCCATAGGGAAAGCATTGTTCCCGCTGCAAATAATGAGATTTCCAAGTTTAATTTTTGATGCTAAATTGGGGCTATGTGTAGTGATAATAAGTTGTACCTTCTCTTGTTTTTGCAAAGTTTCTATAACCTGCATTTGAGCTTGTGGATGAAGATGTGCTTCCAATTCTTCTATTAAACCCAATCGTAATCCTTCCCTATTTTCTTTGTCCAAGTGAAGCAACTCCGTTGCCATAAAAATCCTATTCAAAGTTCCTAACCCAACATTATCTTCACCTGATAATAAAAGGCTTAATTTTTCAAGAATACTTTTTATATCATTGGATGCTGTTTCAAAAATAACCTCTTTTTCTTGTCCATAAAACCCTTTAATATATTTATTTATATTCTCTTTAATAGGGCTTCCGTCTCCTTCGTTAAAATATTTCTTTAATTCATCATTAATATCTCTAAACTTACTCACAAGGAAATGGTTATCCACTTTAAATATATCATCTCCTAATAATATTTGAGAAAGCCTTGAGTTGCGTTTAGGAACTAAACCACTTTCAGCATCTCTAAGAGGACGTAAATAAGTTATCTTTAAAAACTCTTTTGCTTCAGCTGTTAATCTATTTCCCTCTGTATCCTCACCTGCTCTTACTTCTGAAGGAAGTATTTTATAATCTTTTCTTCTTACATCGTAAAAAACTCTCAGAATAGGAGTTAAATCTTCTCCTTGCCCTTCCCAAGTAAGCCATTCTATAAAATTCTTAGCTTCTTCATCCAAAAGTCCTTTGAACTCTAATTCTATCCTAAGTCTATCAGAGTTGTTATAGAAATCATCCGCTTCAATCTTGATATACTCATAGCTATGGGTCTTTAATACTATTTTTATAGCATCAATAATAGCTGTTTTCCCTGAATCATTTTCACCAATAAGCACATTAAGCCTTTCGGTAAAATTCAGGTCTAAATTAGGCTTATTTATATCAAAAGTATCACTACCATACTTCCGAAAGTTCCAAAGTTTTATATTTGATAGGTACATAATTATCTAAATAATTCTATTTTATACTGATTATCAACTATTTGATTTAAAAAATATTGCCCAAAGGTAATAAAAATATCTGAGATGAGAAAATAAATTCACAAATAAAAAAGCAAGCCTTTCAGCTTGCCTTTTGTTTAGGTATTTATTGACTACTCTAAAATCTTGCATTTATGGAGTACAACATCTCCTAATGTCATCCCTTTACAAGTTCCTACAATAGTGATTTCATCCCCTTTTGAAAGATTTGAGATTTCATTATTACTATCTTTTGAGAAGTAGAATCTCACATCTTTAATAAAAGTCCCTTTAAAAACAATAATAGGGTCATCTGAAAAACCACTTTTTATGATTCGTTCAATAGTTCCTGTAATAGCTACTTTCTTACCTTTATACTTATTGTCAGCAGACACCTCATTGTCCTCATACTCACTACAAATTTCTTGTGGAGTAGTTTCTATATCTATATCAATATAGTAAGGACTATCAGGATATTTCTCTTTTAGATAGCTATTGTATCTATCTTTTCTTAGTAAATAAGAATATTGATTTTCAGGAATATTCCAGCTTGAGATACCCTTTTGTCTTGCTTCATAAATAGCATCTAACAGTTTCTTATTTTCAGTGTTAGGGTCTAACATTACGAATATTGGTGTCAAGTCGTAAGGGGGTATTTTTTTATCAGTAACACCATTTTTATCGGATACAATTCCTCCTTCACCATAGTAACCATATTGCTTTTGGTATCTATCCATAACCTCAACCAATTCTCTTGTTAAACCTCCTTCTCCTTCTAATACGAATACATTCAATACAAAGTCTCTACTATCGGGAATAGCTTGCATTTTATCATCTATATCCATACTAAGATTGGATGATTTTCCCTCATTATACTGATTTGAAAGTAATTGAGATACTGCGTGCAAGACTAATAAATAATCTTTAGAAACAGTTTTCTTATCTACTAATTCTTTATATATACTGTTCTTTTTCAGATTAGTAATAGTGGTATCTCTATTTTTCTTAGTAACATCAGAAAGAGCTGAAATATCCTTTTCTGATTGTGATAGATATTTCTCATAAGGTGTTTTAGAAATATCTGATTCTGAAGATGAACCACTACCTATATTATCCATATCAGGTGCAGTAGCTCCTATGATAGCTAATAAGGCTACGTATGAAACGTACCTAACAGGTTTCTTTTGCCAAAAGCTGAATTTTTCTTTCAGTTTGTCGGAAATAGGAGGCAAAATAACCAAACCAAGAATAATAGAGCTTAAACCAGCCCCAACTGAACTTTCTGCAAAAGCTGCAAAACTACAGAGTAAAATTAATACTCCTAAAACATACTTAAATGTTTTCATAAGCTAAAAAACAATTTTTCTAATGCTTTTCAGCCCCTAAAAGCGGTTAATAATATGGAATAAAAAAGCGTGGGACTGTATAACCTTATTCATTTATCGGGTATCGCCAAACACCCACACCTAAAATAAGTACAGCCCACGCCGAAGCGTGAGCGTTTTTACTTATTATTCAGTAGGTGTACAAAATTGGCGATTTTGATAAATCTGAATAATAGCTAAACGCTAATATGTCTTTATGTTAAAAAATAATTTTTCTGTTATATATACTTCTCTTTTAAAATGATGGGACAAAAGTAGTATTATTTTGTGATATTACAAAATTTTTAACAGCTGTATTTTTTTAATCCTTCGCTGAAGGTTCGCTCATCTAATAAATAAAGAAAACTAAAGACCCCCACTAATAGCCATATACCATTTTATTCCTCCTCTATAAGTCTTTACCCAATTTGCATATACTAAACTATCTGCATAGTCAGGGCTTCTACCTAAGAGCTTTTTAATAGCTTCTTTGCTGATAACCTTCACTTTCTTATCTGAATAGATTTCATACTGAATAGACTGCAATTCTAACTTTAGAGTTTCATCAGTGAGGTTACCTATTTGTCCGTTCATCATATCTCTTCGCAATTCATAGTACATTTGTGAGCGCAAATTAAAAGGTAAAAAGGCTTCTTCATATTGGCTTTCTTCAGGCTTTGAACCGCCCTGTAATTCAATCACATCATAGCCTGCTGACTTTAAATTATCAACTACACCAGCACCCACTCCCACGCTATCTATTCCTACATAATTAGGGTCTATGTTATAGTCGTGAATAAGCTGTATGCTTCGTGTTACTATCTCTGTTATAGAAGTCTGTTCATAGCTCTCTATTAGCTCAATATTGCTGTTTTTAAGGATTGTAAAGACGGTTTTATCATCTCCATACCTTGCCACATCAATCCCCATAGAAGTAACTTCTAAACCATTTTCTATTCGTTCTGCACTACTTATGATTACTTCACTTGAAATAAGCTGATTAATCATATCTACAGCACTCCAATCAGCATAAAGATACTTCCTCAAAAACTTAGGATTATCCTTGAAGGCTTCCTTTAGAGTGATAACATACTCACTGTTCTCATCATAGTTATCTGTAGTTAGACTTTGGATATATACCTCATCAGGATTAGTAGACTGAATAAAAGTAGGAATAAGCCAACAAGGTTCAGGATTGCTGGTTAATCGCCCTTCATAGCGAGGTTTCTGCTTGTTTGGCAATACCCAGCGCAAACGAGTTTTGAGCATATTATACACCTCAACAGATACTTCATTAGCTTCATCAATCCCAAACCAACCTATCTCTAAACCTTTTATCTTTTGAAGCATTGGGTCTTTGGCTATATTGGCATCAAGAAACAGCAGCTTTGAATCATTGATGAAGGTTACTTCTAAACTCGTTTGATTAAAGCTCTTAATAATTTCCTTTGGACAGATAGAAAAGAAAGTAACCAATGTAGTCCTACGGAGAACAGAAAGTTCCTTTCTCACAAGTACTAATCGGTTACCTTTGAATTTCATTGCATTTTTGATAGCCTCTGCACAAAGGAAATAGCTTTTTCCACCACCTAAAGCCCCTCCAAAGAGCATATACTTAGCTCTACATTTATGAGCAATTAGTTGCTTAGGTTTAGGCTGATAATAAAGTGAAAAGTCTATTCTCATAACGATTAATTTTAATCAGGTATATTACAGATAAACTCTATATTACCTGAGTGTTCTACTTCTATTTTAAACAACCCTTGTAGGGTAGTTAATTCTTTATTCACTGACAAGGCGGTTTTATAATCCTTCTTCTCTATGCTCAATCTGTATAACTCTTCATATCTTCTAACTGCCTTTGCATAATCATAAGCTACTTGCTTCTTTACTGATTGCTCTATGAGAGTTCTTGCCTTGCTGATATACTTATCTGCTTGCCTTTCTCCTATATTCCAATTTTCAGAACAATATAGAACTATAAATTCTCTATTATTACCATTAATGAGCATTGAGGATATGGACTTTATCCGCCTTTCTATCGTGTTCTTATCTGATTTTGGCATACCCATATTTCTCTTGTTTTAAATAATCTTCCTACTATATTACAAGTTTGATAATTTATGAGCAATAAAGCTCTATATACTTGTTTTCCAGCAAATTAATAAAATTCTTTTTAAACTCTTTACTAAGACATCTTTCTTTTAGTTGTCTTATTTTTGACTTTATTATTTTTACATTGTTTTTATTTAGCTTTTCTTCAACTTTTATGAAATCAGGGTGTAAAGAAGCATAAAAAAGTATTCTATCTTCGTCAGACATTGAACTAAAATCTACTTCTTCACTAAAGATAACTTTTGAGAAGCTATCTTTCAAATCCTTGTATAAATCCCTGATTTTATTATTATTTGTTAAGTCAAAAAGGGTTCTTATTGTATTAGGTAGCTTCCTTTTCTGATTATAACAAAATTCTACTCTAAGTGTATTTGCTGGGATTAAGACATTATTCATTATCTTAACCTGTTGGGACTTATCATATACTTTCAAAGCATACTCACTCATCACACATTTTCTTCCATAGAAAATATGTTTATGTTTCATTTTCTCAAATTCTCGGCTATGATATTCAGCAAATAGGTTGAGGTATTCTTTTGCTGGTTGGGGTGTAGTTATATTGAAACCATATTCTAATTTTCTAATTACAAATTGACTTGCTTCTATTTCAAAATAATTTGTAATTAGATTAATACTATCAGTAAGTTCAGAAAAGGTGAAATCAGAATAGTTATTTCCTTTGCAGAATTTATGCAAAGAATTTGTAATCCGTATTTTATCCTCATACAGAATAACTTTCAATCCTTTAAATTCACTTTCAAAACCATTTAAAAAGCCTTTCTTGAATTTCGGTGTAAAACACAAATCTTTCCAATAGAAAGGCTCATATGATTCTGAAGAAATTTCATAAGAGAAAGGAGCTTCAATATCTACAAAATCAATCATTTTTAAAATCGTTTTTGTGCCAAAACTGATTTTGTAGCTATTTCCCTTTCTATTTCCTGATTAGTCTTATTCCTATTAGTAAGTAGCCATTCATCTATTTCGGTTCTCTTGAAATATAGTTGCTTTCCATTTGGTTTATAATAAGGAATATCTCCTTTACTTGTAAGTTTATAGACATAACTTTTAGAAAGATGTGTATATTCAGCCACCTCTTCTAAAGTTAGAATATTTTTAGCTTCTTGGGCTTGAATATCAAGTTTTCTTTCAATATTCGCTAATCTCTCTTCTATGCTTTGCATTGATTCTAAATTTGTCATAACTAATTCATTTAATTATGGCGCAAAATTAGAAAGGAAGGGAAAGAATCATTAAATACCTTTTTGAAAGGTAAACATTAAGGTAAACAATTACTTTGTAAGTTTATTTACTATATCTTCTGTAATCAACTTGAAATCAGCACTTATCTTTATCTCAATATCTGTTTTAAGAGACTTAGCTTTTTCGGTGAAAATTTCATCATTATTCTTCACAAAACAAGAGTAAAGTTGCTTATAATCAAAATTAGTTTTAGTTGAATCTATAACTTTACTCTTCTTTAGCTGCATTATGAGGTAAATAAGTTGAGTTACATTTTCATTTTTCCAAGTGATAGCTTTTTTAATTTGAGTAATTGGAGTTTCAGAAAATATAGCTTTGAAACTCTGAAAATCTATGCTATCTATTAGTTCATAGTCTATCAAAAGTTTTTTTAATTCATATATTTTGTCTTCTTTAAGCAACCATTTATAGGTAAGTTTAGAGTTTATCTTTCGTTTGGTAGGTTGAGGTTTATTGCCACCTTCCTGAATTAACTCTTTTATAGTTTGCTTGACATTAAAAATAAGGTCTAATAAGCTACTATTACTTATTCCATATATTTTTTGAAATTTAAGAACTCCTGATTCTATATCATTTAGTTCTTTAATTAAAGAATTATAAAATTCTATTTCAGTAACAAGTTTTCCTTCTTGCAGTTGACACTTATAGAAATTTCGATATTCCGAGTCAAATGTTCCATAATGCATTTTTTCTTCTCCTGCTTCAATAAATATAGGAGGACAAATACTCTCTTTAATTTCAAGAACTCTTTCATTTAAAGGTTCTACTGCAGTTCTAAATAGTAGATAGTTTTCCATAGCTTATTATTTCTTAAAATCCTCATCAAAAATACTTGCTGCTTCTCTCTTCTTTTGGTCAATAATTTTAGCGTAAACCTGTGTTGTTTTCAATTCTCTGTGTCCTAACATTTTTGAGACGGTATATATTTCTACTCCTTTGGTCAATAGAAAGGTAGCATAAGTATGTCTTGCACAGTGAAAAGTAATTAGTTTAGTAATACCTGCTTCTAAAACCCAACGAGCTAAAGCAGTATTCATATAAGCACTATATTTAAGCCCTACAAAAACTCTATCATCAGGTTCACCCTTTTCTCCTATATACTCAAGAGCAATGTCAGGAATATCTAAATACTCTACTCCTTTTGTTTTCTTTTGAGAGAAGTGTACTCTATAACCATCTTCAGACTTACGTACATATCTCCAAGTTAATTGATTAATATCAGACCAACGCATACCTGTAAAGCAACTAAATAAGAAAGCTCTTTTTAGAACTTCATACCTACAATCTGTTTCCATAAGAGCTTTAACTTCTTCTTTTGTTAGATACTCTCTATTTGACTCATCTGGTTTAATGTTCTTGATTCTCTTTGCAGGATTTTCATTAATAATTTTATCATCAAATGCTTGGTTTAAAGCTGCTTTTAGTTTGTTGAGATATGAGATGACTGAATTTTTAGCCAAAGGTTTCCCTGCCTTAGTTTTATTAGTCAATAAAAACTCCTTAAATCTTTCACAAAATTCAGTAGTAACATCTTTGAAGGGAACTATCTTCCCTGCATATTTTATAAGTTGCTTTAGAGCACTATCCCAATTACCATAATTTCCGTTACTTTCTTTTCGTTCATCTGTAAGTTTTTGGAAATACTCTATGAAGTTAGCATTTAGTAAATGAAGATTATTGAAACCATAAGTTCCATTTTGAATTTCTAAAATTCTTTGTGCTTTTACAGCTTCTGCAAATTTCAATTGTTCAGCATTATGCTGTTTTTCTGCTTGATTTTTTGGCTTCTCATACAAGAAATAATCTAAATATTCATAGTCTCTTATATGTTTAATCTTTCCTTCTTCTCTAATATATCCTTTATATATTTCTAAATACAAGGATATTCTCCCTGTTTTTTTAGATGCTCTTTGTCTTAGATGTATATTCATAATATTTACTATCTTTACATTTTTGGTTGCAAAGGTAGTAAAAAAATGTAAATACACAGTAAAAAATGTAAAAATAAAATCAAACAAGAGAAAACAAAATGACTAAATTATAATATAACTAACTGATTTATTTTACTTTAGTTTGATGTTATTTTCTCTTGTTTGACTACTTTACTTTCCAATACAGAATCGTGAAAATATATTTCCCAAGACTTCGTCATTGCTCACCGCTCCTGTGATACTGCCTAAGTGATAGAGCATCTCTCGTATATCTATAGCCAACAAATCTCCTGAGAGCTGTGTAGCAAGTCCTTCCTCTACCCTATCAAGAGCTATAAGGGTTTGCTGAAGCGCTTCCAGATGACGAATATTGGTAATAATGGTAGCACTTTCTGTTGTGGTGAGTTCTTTGGCATAGAAAGAAAGGATCTCTTTGAGTGCTTCTATATTGATTTTTTCTTTAGCCGATATTCTTAGCTGACCATAATCATATTTTTGTTCTCTATGGTTTAGTTTTTCTTCTATTTCTTTATCAAAATCAGACAGACCTATATATTCATTATCTGTTTTGTTATGTAAAAGTAACATTTTTAATCCTTTTCGGTAATTCTCTTGTACAAATTGGACTACTTCATCGGTAGTATTCTCTTTTTCGTTATACAAATAGAGTACGATTTGTGCCTTTTTTATCTTTTCCTTGGCCTTTTCTACCCCAATCGCTTCTATTTTATCTTGTGTATCACGGATTCCTGCAGTATCTATAAAGCGGAAAGTTACTCCTGCTATATGGAGTGTTTCTTCTATGGTGTCGCGTGTTGTCCCTGCAATGTCCGACACTATGGCGCGCTCTTCATTGAGCAGCGTATTAAGCAGAGTTGATTTGCCTGCATTGGGTTTGCCTACAATAGCAACAGGTATCCCATTCTTGATCGCATTGCCTGCGGAGAAAGATTGCACAAGTCTTTGCAGAGTTGTTTTTATCCTTTGCAAAAGTTGTTCCAATTGACGTCTATCGGCAAAGGCAACATCTTCCTCTGAAAAATCTAATTCCAATTCTATCAGCGAGGCAAAGTTAAGCAATTCTTGTCTAAGTCCTTCTATCTCGGAGGTAAAACCTCCGCGCATCTGTTGCAAAGCTACTTGGTGAGCCGCCTCGCTATCCGAGGCAATCAGGTCAGCCACCGCTTCGGCTTGGTTAAGAGCTAATTTTCCATTGAGAAAAGCGCGCTTGGTAAATTCTCCTGCTTCTGCCAGTCTTGCTCCGTGAGACAAACATAGTTTGATCACTTCCTGAATGATATAAGGACTACCATGACAGGAGAACTCTACCACTGGTTCACCTGTATAGGATTTCTTTCCCTTGAAAATCGTTGCCAAACACTCATCTATCACTTGGTCTTCACTTTTGATAGTTCCCAAATGGACGGTATGAGAAGGCGCCTCGGATAAAGGTTTTCCACTTAGTGTTTTGAATATTTTGTCAGAGAGTGTTATCGCTTCTTTTCCTGATAGGCGAATAACAGCAATAGCTCCCACACCTGTGGCAGTAGCTAAAGCAACAATAGTATCATCGGTATAAGGTGTTTTTTTGTGATTCATAGGTGAAATATTCTTTTTTACAGCTATTCTTTTTTATTTTTGATTATAAATAACCTGTAACTCGTCGAGAAAAAATAATTTTTATAAACGAATAAAGCATAATCCCACTTAGGATGGGTATATACCAGATAGTTTTCGTATTGTTCTAAGGTTCCTCCTGAGATAGAAAAGTAGGAAGTATTATTATCCAAGAGGTTTTCTCCATCGAACATAGTCATTTCTTCTTTCAGATGAAAGGTTTTTCCATTTACCTCAATAGAAAGGAAAAGAATACCTTCTTCCCAAGTGGTACGATAAGAGATTGATCCTCCTCCAATTCCTGAGCCTATATTACTTCCTGAACCTTTTTTTTTGAAATATTGAGGAATGATTTTATCACGTCTTTGGCTTTCTTCTTTAGGAATATTTTCATCTTTGTAAGAGAATAAGTCCATTCTTTTTCCTTTTAACATCTTATCATCATCAATGATATTCTCTTTTTCATAATCAGAAAGCTGTTCCATAGACTGAAAAGACTTATTGCCATCTATTGCCCAAGAACAATACCGTTTCCCTTTGAAATCCATCAAATAATCCCCGTAGAATCCATCAAAAAGATTCTCTATCCCATCTATTTTTTCTATTTTCAATGTATCAATCCTGTTTCCTTTCGTATCATATTTGGATAAATAACCTAAAGGTTCATCATCACTTATAATAAGTTCATTTTTCTGATTGACAAAAGCAAATTCTATTAATTTGTTTTCTCCTTCAGGAAGCATCTTCATCGTATTTCCTTCATAAGAAACGGTATTTCCACTAAGTGTTACATATTTTTCATATTTAGAAGGAAGTGTCATATTTGAAAATGTTTTTACTATAGAGTTATAAAGTCCATCATAACCAAAGAGACTTGCTATTAATGGAATGGCAAAAATTCCCGAAATAAAAAGTCCTATTTTGGCTATTTTTCTAATTTTCTCTGATTTATAAAAGAAAGAAAAATAGATAAGTACTCCTATCACTAAGGTAAATATTATAGAAAGACATAACATAGCAATTATGATAAAGAAAAATAACATATATTTTGCTATGTCAGAATAAAATGCATAGTAAATCAAAAGCCCCAATACTAAAAGAAAAGGGCTTATAAGCACAAGAAATAGTTTTTCATTTATATAAGTATCAATATCATAGGTTACAATAGTAAGATATAAAGCATATAGTAAGATACTAACAAGAAAAACTTTCCAAAAGCGTGGTTTTTTATTTTTCATAAGTGTAAAATTATTTTATAAGAGATGAATTATGTACTTTAATAGATTTTCACATAGAGATATATAGCCGAAACCATATTATTGACATTGCGAATAAAATACTTGTTATCCAAAGTCCTTTCTTTGCCCATCTGTAGAAAAAACTATAAAATAAAAAGAATAATAAAGCTATCAATAAAGGAACCGCTATAAGATTCATATAGAAATACATCATCGAAACTCTGAAATTACTAAAATCAAGATAATCCAAATCGGTAATGTGTGCCATTATAGCGTAATAGAAATTGATAAGTAAGAGAATCAAACTTATAACGATGCCTACTGAGATACTTGGTTTCTTTTTCATAAACTAATATCTTATCTTATAAATAAAACAAAGCTGCCATTAATAACGTAATAATCAATCCTATTCTTGCCCATTTATAGAAAAAACTATAAAATAAAAAGAATAATAAATTGACCCCAATGATAAAAGGGAATATATAGAACAGAAAAAGATAAATGAAAAATTCCAAACTATTATAATTAAATTCGAAACCATTTCTTTCTATATAATATACAAACATATAAACAATAGATAACACAGTAAGTGCTATGTTTATAATAATTCCTATTTTGATATTCGGTTTTTTCTTCATATAATTAATTTTTAATTAGTAAAACGGTTATATTTTAAACATTTATACTGTATAATACACAAAAACAAGACTATATAATAGAATAACCAACCAATGATAGCGCTTGACATAAGAGAGCACATTAGCAAGTGAGACAAGCCAAGCAATCATCCCTACTGAAATATAGATAAAAAGCTTAATAGGTACGTCAATATTAATATCTGATGAATATTTTATCTTTGCTAAAACAATAAAAATTACTATCGGAAGCCAAGCCAATATAGGAAATCCCTTTTTATTTTTCGTATATTCTTTCATAATCTTCAAGATTTGTTTTTTATTAGGTAATATTTGTATCCTATGCCGAGCAAAGCATAGGATAAGTGTCTGTTAGTATATAATCGTATATCATTGTATATTTCCAGTGTTTCATTCTGATTCTGATAATAGCGAATATCATCTGTATGGCCAAAAGGAAAAAGATTTTGATAATAGAAAGTCTTTAGGTGTAGCTGCTGTTCATTCAAGAGCAACTTGAAATATACATCACCTCGATATTTTTCTTCTTCAAAAGATTCTCTTTCTCCCAGTAGTTGAAGTCCAGAATTATAGGTTTGTTTTTTCAAATAATACACAGGTTCTATATGGCGCTCTTTTTGGGCTTCTCCTATTTCAGAAGTAGGATTTTTGAAAGTTGTAAACAAATAAAAATGAGCTGGAAAAGAAAAATCTATATCTTTTGAAGAGAAGAAACCTTTCGTATAGGAATAATACAATTCATTTTCTTTTTTGATAATAACAATTTGGTTCTCTTCCCCATATATGTGTATAATAGTTATCAAATCGGTAGGATTCTCAAACAAATAGGCTTTTATATCTTTTTCTGAGAGTTGAGCTTCCTCTTTTAGTTCTTTCATAGGTAGAAAATCCTTCTTACCATCTATCATAAAAGAAGAATAGGATTTTTCAACAAAATCTATCAAATAGCCTTCTTTAAGTGCGATGTTTCTCTTCTCTTTCTGATGATTCTCCAAATATAAGGTATCCGAAAGGTTCCCTCCAGTATCATATTTTACTATATAATCCACAGGTGCCTTGGTATCTTCCGCATCATATTTGTAATACACTAACAAATTATCATTTGGGTCAAAGAACAAATCAGTATAAGCATATATGTCACTTTGAGGAATAGGCATAATTATTTTTCCTGCTTGTCTTACCTCTTTGTCATCTAACAAATCATATCCTCTAAGCTCTTTGGGCATTTCTATATAAGAAATAAGATATTTGTAATAGGAATATACCACAGATGAATGCTTAACAAGAGAAAACACAAGCATACAAATAGGAAATATACGTATAAAACGCTTAGTTACGCTATTCTTTTGATAGTAATAATAGGAAAATACACCTATAAAGAAAGATAACACATACAAAGTATATAATAATATTTCTTTTTTTATAAATACAGTTCCATAATCTCCTGATAAGATTAAAAAATATACCAATAAAAAAATAACCCCTGTAAGAAAAGCAAAAAACAAATGTGGTAATTTCTTTTTCATAGCTGTGAAATATTTATTTTATCATATAAACATATTCCCCATCATAGAAAATAGCATAAGATAGATGCTTATTCGTATAAAAGAACATATCTTTGTACTTCTCTAAGGTTTCTTCTTCATTTTCTATATAATAAGTAGGGGTTTTAAGTTGGTCGTATCCTTTATAGTTAGATACTTTTTCTTTTTTAAAGTGAAAAGTATCTTTTCCTATTTTAAGGTCAAATAACAATTGTATATCAGAATAAGTCACCTCACAATTTTCCCCTTCGTCATTCCTAAAAAAGCCATTCATAGTAAGATACTCATAATAAAAATCTTGTGGAAGAATATTTTTCCGCTCGAAGGAATACGCTCCCTTTTCTTCCTCTTTTTCCAATATGGAAAACAGATTACTTATAAGCATATTTTGATCCTGATCATCTCTGTACTGAGTATTCTTTTCTGATGTAGGAGGAAAAAAGTAATAGGCTTGGCCATCCTCTACAAATATTCCTATTATTGCAGGATATCCTCCACATTCTCCTTCATCAGAGAGGAATGTTTCGTAATAAGATATAGGAGCCCTCGTTTCTCTATGAGCAGGATCATATCCCTTCAAATATTCCATAGGTTGCATAATAAATGATCCGTCATAGGTATGATTTGCATATTCATAAGTACTAAGATCTATAATATAGTTTCCTTTTAGCAAAAACTCTCCTATTGGTTCTTCCTCTGGATGTGCCAAGAAGACAATATACTTAACTTTTCCTATTGTATCATACACAACCATATAAGGAGGTGTCTCAAAAGAATCATCACCTACAAGTTCCCCTGATATATAGAAAGGATTTTCCACTTGATGTTTTTCTGTATATAGTACTACTAACTCGTGATTTTCATTAAGCAAACATTGTTTTATATGATATCCTTCTTTAGTGGAAAGTAGCGAAAATCTCCTATTAGCTGTAACTCTTGTCGTATCTGCTAAGGAAAGGAAACGGCGTGCTTCCTCTTGCTTCCCAATACGTGAATATTGCAGAAACACTTCTTGGCATATATTTGGCGAATAAAGTACAAAGAGTACAAAAGCTGTAAACACCCCTATTCCATAGAAAAAAAGTCTTTTAGCCCAACGATAATGAAAGCTATAAAACACCAACATTCCCAAGACAAAAGGAATAAGAACAAACTTTGCTAAGAACTTACCTCCCATTTGTGTAACTAAAGTATATATCTCATACACTATAAAAGCATAAGCTACAGCAAAAGCAATTCCTGTAAGAGAGGCAAAAAACAAGTGTAATAATTTCTTTTTCATAGCTGTAAATACTTTTAATTATGCCAAATAGGAAATAGAATATAATATAATGCAAACAAAAGAGGTGAATAATGGAATAATAAAATACAAACTATAAGAATAACTCCGGAAGCAGCTAATATCTTCCATAATTTAGGATATATAAATACATAAATACCCAAAAATAACATTGATATTTCCGATATACATCCCAGCATACCAAAGATTCCAAACCAAAATTCAAAGAATGATGAGGTATCAAAATAAGGAAAAAGAAAAGGAAAGGTAACAATAGAACAAATAATAATTCCCGTTTGGTTTTTCTTATATATATTATATCCTAACAGATTTACCATCAGGCAAAAGAAAAAAAGATATAGCACCTGAGGGACAAAATAGAAAATGGTATATCCCGAACTATCTGTACGGAACATCCATAAGGAGAGAGCTACTAAAATAGCCAATAGTATAACCATTGTGATGGTCATAACTCTTAAAAAAGGAGGCTTTTCCATAGGATTACATTTTATATTCTATAATTATTTCATTTAAGATTTGTACAAAAGAGTACTTTTTCTTATGTCGCTGCTTCAATTTTTCTATTAATTTTCTTATTTTTTCTTTTTCTTCAGGCGCATCCTCTATCATTTTACGAATAAACGAAGCTACTTTTTCATATTCAGAACGATAATAGGCATTTTCTGCATAAGCAACCACATCTTTATAAAGTTTGTCCATGATTTCAGTATCATGATTTTTCTTCAGATAATGTAGATAATTTAGGATGGTAGGTATATCCGTATTTTTTACCTTTCCCCATAGAACTTCGTGCATATCTTCTTTTTGGTAGATAAGAAAAAGAATAGGAGATATCACAGCAACATTCCTATAAGCACTCAATCTCTTCTTTTTCTCATTATAGTAGGTTTCTTGTTTCTTTATTTCTTCACCTATTACCTTTTCCCATTCTTCAGCGGTATAAGTGCTTTTCCAATTATCATAGTATTGACTATCTCCATCTCCATAAAAAGCAAATTTCTTGTAATATTTCCGCATTGTATCAAAGTCTCCTTCCTCTTTAGCTATCTGTAACAGCAATTCTTCCCATTCTCTTACAATATTTTCTGTTCCATATCTCTGTTTTAGTTCTATAATCCCTTCTTTTAGACATATTTTTGCCGCTTTATAATCCTTTTTCTCTATAAGCATATCTACTTTCATCTTTCTAAAGAGAGGATGTGCTATATTTTTATCTATGATTTTATCTGCTTCTTTTTGTTTTCCTAATTGCGATAACAATTTTATCTTTTCAATTGTATAAAATCTCCTTATACTACCTGATATTCTATTTTTATCAAGTACTTTATCTATTGCTTGTAAATAATCTCCCTCTTTTTGTAATGTAATACTAAGTTTCCTACCTGCTTGAGAAAATTTGTTATCATAATAATCTTCATAAAGTTCTACATTTTTAACCATCTGCTCTAAGAGAAAAGAAAATAGTACCTCTTTTAGACTCAGCGGCACTTTTTCATCCTCTGCTAAGAAGATAATAACATCTAGTACCTTATTAGTATTACTGATAAAGGTATTAATTAGATAGCTTGACTTAACGATTATCTCATGTAACTTGACAAAAAGACATTTAGCGAATATAAAAGCATCACGATAGTTACTATTTCCTATATAGGTATTAATAGTTTTAAGGTGTTTCTTAATTTCTTTGTTCAGGTCTGGTAGATTTTGAGGCTCACCACCACGATAACGAGGCTTGATGGTTTGGTCTATAATATCTGTTATCTTCTTTTCAAAATCATTATTCTCATTTTTATCTATAAAATAAAGTTCAAAATCACTTTTGAAAACCTTATTCTTAGTCATATAAGTTTTAATAAATTCCTCCAGCTCTGTACGGGATATTTTTTCGAATAAACTCTTAAGGCTATCTCTCTTACCTTTAGTTCCCTGTTTTCCTTTAGCCGCTTCTTGTTGTTTTTTAGCCTCTATAGCCAAGAAAACGGCTACCATATGCGAGCAAACACCTTTTTTCTTGTGCTCACAAGAGCAAGAAGTCTCCCTGATAGTATTCTTATGCAGTAGTATTTCCACTTCATAAGTAGTAGCCCCCTCTACCGAGGCGACCCATAGGCCGTCCTCAAGTTCCTCTAAGGAAGATACTTTACCTTGTTCAAAGGCTTCTTCGCCTTGTTTTACCAAGATTTTATCTACAAACTTATCAAAATTCTGAATAGTCATGATTTTTTTACTCTTTTATGAGGATTATTTTATAATATAAGTACCCACAGGGGTATATAGTAAATGATATTTCAGGTTTTTATTACTATATAAATAGATATATTTACACATTTCAAGAGACTCTGTGCCATTTTCCCAATAGTAAGTAGGGAACTTTACACTTCTTCCATGATAAACAAAGGATAAGAGCAATTTACTCGGCAAAGATAGTGAAAACATTTGTTAATTGTTAATTGTTAATTGTTAATTGTTACACCCGCATTTTATTGATATTGTTATCATCAAAATTTACTTTTACCTATCATATAAACTCATTGACAATCAATATTTTAAAAATATATTTTAGTGCTTATTTGTTATTTAAAAGTACTTGCGAAATTGGAATGAATAATTAATGTTTAAAATATTTTATTTTCTCAGATAAACGAAGTATATTTGCACTCTGATTAAAAAACAGCGAACAATGATTAGGAAAATCTTATTTTTTCTTCTTTTAAGTGTAGGTTTCTCCCTTTCACTTTCTGCACAAGTACAGAATCTTAACTTAGAGCAACTTGCCTATATCAATGTAGATCAACTCTCTGACGAACAAATTCAATCCTTCTGGGAAAAAGCACAAGCACAAGGCTACTCCATCACTGACTTAGAGACTGCTGCTCGTGTAAAAGGCGTTCCTGTCTCTCAGATTACTAAGCTCAGACAACGTATCATGACCCTTTCTACTACTGCCAAAAGGAAAACAACTACCCCAAGTAGTAAGCCTACCTCTTCTGAGCAAGAAGTATTTGGCCGTACAGGAAAAGAAAGAGATTCTATCATGGTTATGAAAAAAAGTAGAGTTTTTGGCTACGATTTTTTCCAAAATCCTAAAATCTCCTTTACTCCAACGATCAATGTACCTACCCCTGAGAGTTACATCATCAATACAGGAGACGAACTCTTGGTAGAGGTATGGGGCGCTGCCGAAAGTAGCACTACCCAAAAGGTAGATAATCAAGGAAATATTATTCTCCCTATGGCTGGAAAGGTACATGTAGGAGGCCTCAACTTTGTAGAAGCCAAAGCTCGTATCAATACCGCTTTGCGTAAGATATATGCAGGTATCTCGGCCCCTGAGGGTAGTTATGCTAAGGTATATACAGGCGTTTCCATTGCCAATATCCGTACCGTAAAAGTCAATATCATAGGAGAAGTAGAAGCCCCTGGCACTTACTCTCTTAGTGCCCTTTCTACAGTAATCAATGCGCTCTATGCCAGTGGAGGCCCTACTGAAAATGGTTCTTTTAGAAATATACAAGTGGTTCGAGGAGGAAAAACCATCGCCCACTTAGATATTTATAACTTCTTACTCAAGGGTTCTCAAGAAGGGAATATCAACCTCAATGACCAAGATGTCATCATTGTACCTCCTTATAAAAACCAAGTAGAGGTAATCGGCTTTGTCAAGAGGGAAGGTCTCTATGAAGTCAAAGATGGTGAAAAACTCTCTGCTTTAGAGGATTATTTTGGAGGATTCAAATCCAATGCCTACAAAGATGTAATGGTAGTAGAGCGTATCATAGGTGCCAAGCGCGAAGTAAAGGAAGTCCCCTATAATGAAGCCAGCAAATTTACTATGCAAGCAGGTGACAAACTCCTAGTACATAAGCTCTCCGATGTATATCACAACCGAATCAGTATCACAGGGGCGGTATATCAACCAGGTAACTATGCTTACTCAGAAGGTATGACCGTCTTAGACCTTATACAAAAAGCCGCAGGTGTAAGGGAAGAAGCTTATCTGAATCGTGCTATTCTCTTCCGCTCTATAGACCATGTAGATAAGCAAAGTCTTAATTTTTCACTCAAAGATCTCTTAGAAAAGAAACAAAGTATTACCCTACAACCCAATGATAGTCTGCATATATATGGCAGAGATAGTCTCATTGCCAAGCCTATGGTACGTATAGAAGGGGCTGTGCGCAAACCACAGAAGTTTGCCTATGCCAAGGGACTACTCCCTGCCGACCTTATCATCATGGCAGGCGGCTTTATAGAAGGCGCCGACCAAACACAAGTGGAGGTAGCCCGCCAACTAAATGATGCCAATTTCAAGACCATCAGCAAAGTATATACTGTATCCCTCTCTAAAGAAGGAGGGGAAAGTATCGCCTTAGAACCCAATGATATAGTAACCGTCCGCTATCAAAAGGGCTATATACCCCAACAAGTGGTTAAGATAGAAGGAGAAGTCTCTTTCCCTGGTTTTTATGCTATCCTTACTAAAGAAGAGCGTATCTCAAGCCTTATAGAACGCTCTGGTGGATTGGCTCCTTATGCCTATGTGGAAGGTGCCACCTTAGTAAGAAGGAAAGATAAGGACGAAAAAGATCAGAAAGCCCAAGAAAAACAACTTAAGAAACTTAAAAAGACGGACAAGGATCTCACTCTTATTGAAACTAAAGAGGAAGAAAACACCCCTGAAGCGTCTGAATACCGTGTAGGTATCAATCTTAAAAAAATCATGGAGAATAAAAACTCTTATCAAGATCTTATCCTAAAAGACGGGGATGTACTTATTGTTCCTTCTGAAAAACAAACCGTTGAGGTAAAGGGATTGGTGCTTGCTCCCTCCTTAGTGCGTTACGAAAAAGGAAAATCTACTAGATCTTATATCAATAGTGCAGGAGGATTCTCCGACAATGCTCAGAAAAAATCAGTTTATGTAGTATATGCCAATGGAGATGTAAAAGGCACCAACCGCTTCCTTTTCTTTAGAAGCTATCCTAAAGTCGCTCCAGGAGCATTGGTAATTGTTCCTGAAAAACCAGAGAAAAAACAAGTCTCTACAGCTGAAACGGTTAGTATAATGACCGCAATAACTACCTTAGCTATACTTATTTACAACGCTTTTAAATAATAGAAATATGAATCAAGAGATACAAAAAGATGATGAGATAGATTTGCTTGCCCTATTGCTGAAAATATGGAATGGAAAGAAAACTATTTTAAAATATTTTATCATATTCCTACTTATAGGTATTTTTATTGCTATTTTTTCTAAAAAGGAATATACTGCTACTTCATTAGTATTGGCTCAAGAAAGTGGTTCCTCCTCTGGAGGAGGCTTATCAGGCTTGGCTTCCTTAGCTGGTATTAGTCTGGGTTCTTCCTCTGGAGAGTTGATTTCTCCTAAGCTCTATACAAGTATTGCCACTAGTATTCCTTTCCAAAGGAAGATGACACAAGTTTCTATACAAACTTCCAAAGATAGTACTCCTATTACTTATGAGCAATATTGCCAAAAATACCAAAAAGCAGGAGTCTTGGATGTGGTAAAGAAATATACCATTGGCTTACCTGGAGTTATCATAGGAGTCTTTTCCTCCAAAGATAAAGAGGTTGTACCTGAGCCAACTGCCGATGGTTCCTTAGAAGTATATAGTATTACTCCTGAAGAAAAAGAATTATTTTCTCTACTAAGCAGCCAACTACAGATTACTAATAACGAGAAAGACAATACTATTTCTTTCTCTTTCTCCATGGGTGATCCTGTAGCTGCTGCTCAGATGCTAAGTCAGGCTAAAAAAACACTACAAGAGACTATCATAGAGTTCAAAACTCGTAAGGCTAAAAGCCAATTGGAGTTTATAGAAAGACAGTATGAAGAGGCCGAAAAGAACTTTAAAGAAAAACAAATGAGATTGGCAGCTTTCCAGGATAGTAATAGAGGTCTTATCACTGCGGTACCTATGACCCGCCAAACACAATTACAAGCCGAATATAGCTTGGCCAATAATGTATATATAGAACTGGCCAAACAGCTTGAAAACCAAAAAATCAAACTACAAGAGGACACCCCTGCTTTTATTGACATAGAACCTGTCAGTATTCCCTTAGAAAAATCAAAACCTAAAAGAGGCATGATTATTGCCATTTGGGGATTTTTGGGTGTCGTTGTAGGAATTGGCATTATTTTTGGTAGAGACTTCATCAAGAGTATAAAAAATAAATCTACTTCTGAGGGAGATATATAAATAGTATCTTTAAAATATTGATTATTATGGGTTTAAATAAAAATTCTGTTTTAGGATATGCTACCTTGATTATGATCCTCTTTGGATTAATACTCATAGGGCTTGGTATCTTCCGTTATGAAGATGTAGCTGGATGGGGATTTGCTTCCACTGGGGTGGGATTTCTGGCTATTGCTTGGGTGTTTGATGCACTAAAAGGCAGAGTATAAAACAACTTAACTATAAAATAATGAACGAATTTCAACCTATACCTAAGGCTTATGTTTGTAACCCTTTACATCATAAGACTTATCTTATAAATGGAGAACTCAGAGAGTGGAAAGGAGCCTGTGATGAGGTGTATTCCACTATTTCCTCTACAGAACAATATGCTCCTACCTTGGTAGGAAGTGTTCCTCACTTGACTGAAAAAGAAGCGCTTGAAGCCCTTGAAGCAGCAGCAAATGCCTATGGAAAGGGTAACGGCCTATGGGCTACTATGCGTGTAAAGGATCGTGTAGAGATCTTGGAACGCTTTACCAAAGAGATCCAGCACAAGCGTGATGAGGTGGTACAGCTGATGATGTGGGAGATTGGTAAAACAATTCTTGAATGTCAAAAAGAGTTTGATCGCACCATAGAATACTTATACAATACCTTGGAGGAGTATAAGAAATTAGATCGTGATAGTGCCCATTTCCAAAAAAAAGATGGTATCTATGCTCATATTCGTCGTGGCCCTCTGGGAATTGTCCTCTGCTTGGGGCCTTATAACTACCCTCTTAATGAATCATTTGCGCTGCTGATTCCTGCACTGCTGATGGGAAATACGGTTATCTACAAACCCCCAAAATATGGCGTATTGCTTATTACCCCTCTATTGGAAGCCTTTAGAGATTGTTTCCCTAAAGGAGTTATCAATATTGTTTTTGGGCGCGGTAGAGAAATAGCCTCTCCTATTATGGAAACTGGCCGCATAGATGTTTTAGCACTTATAGGTAATAGTCGCTCGGCTATAGCCCTACAAGACAAACACCCTCACAAGAATCGTTTGCGCTTGGTACTAGGCTTGGAAGCTAAAAATCCTGCCATTGTCCTACCCGATGCAGATATAGATCTTGCTGTAAAAGAATGTGTGGCAGGAGCGCTTACCTTCAATGGGCAACGTTGTACCGCCTTGAAAATACTCTATCTACATGAGGATGTAAAAGAGGCTTTCTTGTCCAAATTCTCTGAGGAGGTAGACAAACTCCCCTTCGGAAACCCTTGGGAGGTGGACGTAAAACTCACTCCCCTACCCGAGCCTGATAAACCACAATATATCCAAGACCTTATAGATGATGCCCTACAGAAAGGAGCTAAGATTCTCAACAAGAAAGGTGGTGAGCGTTGTGAGAACTTTATCTTCCCTGCGGTACTTGCTCCTATAAGCCCCGATATGCGTGTCTATCAGGAAGAACAATTTGGCCCTGTGGTACCTGTACGTTTCTTTACTGATAGCGACCAAGTAAGAGAAGAGATTGCCGACTCTCACTATGGCCAACAGGTGAGTATCTTTGGACATGATGTCTATACATTGGCACCACTGATCGATGCTATGGTAAACCTTGTATGCAGGGTGAACCTCAACAGCTTATGTCAGCGAGGTCCCGATGTTTTTCCTTTCACAGGCCGCAAGGATTCGGCTGTGGGTACTCTTAGTGTGTATGATGCACTTCGCTCGTTCTCTATACGTACTTTTGTAGCTTCTAAGGATAATCCATATAATAATGAAATCCTTGAAAACTTACTAAAAACAGAAACGTCCAACTTCATCAATACTACTTATATACTATAGGATTTTAATTTTTTAATATATATCATATGAAACTATTTGTCATCGTATTGATTATCTTAGGCCTATGTGTTGTAGGCATGGCAATAAAAATATGGGGTAAAAAAGGAGGTCGATTCTCCGGTACTTGTGCCAGCCAAAGTCCTTATTTGAACCCTGAAGGGACGCCTTGCAGTTTTTGTGGAAAGCTCCCCGATGAGGCGGAATGTAAAAAATAATATTCAACAAGTCAGTTATCCTAAGGGGTAACTGACTTTTTTGTATATCAGATGAAGCCTACTCCCTTTAATTTTCCCTTGTGTATCCTTATTTTGGGTATGATCCTTGGTATTATAGGACAAGACCTACTCAATAAGATAGGAATAGCCATGAGCCTGCTGTTGAGCGGAATAGCAGTAGGGGGTATTTATTACTGCCATTTTAGACTAAAAAAGTTCCTAAAAGAGACCGTATTTTTAGCAGGAATGAGCTTGGGTATTTTGGCCTACAATATACATTATGAACCCAACGATAGCAAGCATTACCTACATAAGCTCTCCCCTGAGAAAGCATATAACCTTGTGGGAAGGATAGAACACATCAAGAATAGGCAGGTGATCGTTGCGCTACAACCTACAGAAACGGCGAATTATAGAGGGAAACTCGTACTTTACCTAAAGGATACCCTAAGGGAAAATGCTTTAGGACAAGCAATTCTCTTTCATAGTAAGCTCTCCCCTATTGCTGCTGCTCAAAATCCCTATCAGTTTGATTACAAACGCTATATGGAACACCAAGGGATCTATTGGCAAGGCTACCCTACCTGCTATGAAATCAAGGATGCTCCTTGCTTTTCTCCTTTTATAAAAGCCAAACAGCTACAAGGCTACTTGGCAGCTACCCTCTCCCACTATCCATTCTCTAAAGAGACTGTGGGAGTACTCAAAGCCTTAGTCTTGGGGGTTCGCTCGGATATTACTCCAGAGCTCTACCAACAATATATCAATGCGGGAGCTGTCCATATCTTAGCTATTTCAGGGCTTCACATAGGTATTATTACCTATTTACTAACGCTTTTTATCTCTTTAGTAGTACCTGCACATAGAAAAGGGGTAAAAATAGCACTCCTCTTAGTCTTTTTACTTACTTATGCGGCTATTACAGGATTTTCTGCTTCTGTTTTAAGAGCTGTAGTCATGTTTGGCGGCTATAGTATTGCTTATTTGGCAGAAAGTAGAAGAGCTCGCTATGATAGTCTGCTACTTTCAGCTTTTATACTACTGCTTTGCAAACCCACTTTTCTTTTTGAGGTAGGATTTCAGTTGAGTTATATGGCGGTACTCTCTATTGCTTTGTTTTTACCGCTAGGAGAGAACTACCGATTTGAAAATAGATTTCTTAACTTTTTTTGGGACATTATCAAGGTGAGTATCGCTGCACAGATAGGTGTGTTACCTCTCTCCTTGTACTACTTTCACCAATTTGCGGGATTGTTTTTAGTAACCAATGTACTTATTTTACCTCTTCTAGGAATTATCTTATCCGTAGGAATAGGCGTTGTCCTTTTAGCTAATATACAGCTACTCCCCTATTGGCTTTTAGTCTGTTATGAAAAAGCCCTTTCGCTGATGAACCATATCATAGGCTATATAGCTTCGGTGGAACAGCTGGTTATTCGTGATGTGTATTTTGACACTATCTGCTTGTGCTTGTGTTACTTAGCTATTGTATGGGCTGTCATATACCTAAGGGCTAGAAAGATAAAATTTGTCTATTTTTTCTTTCTAACGCTACTGTCTTTGCAGACCTATTTCTTTTACCTGAAATATGAAAGTGGAAAGAAAGAGCAACTTATTGTCTTTCACCAATATAAAAAGACTATTATTGCTTTACAGCAGGGCAGAGAAGCTACTTTTTATCTTTCTGACACTTTGTCAGTACCTCAAACTCTTATTAAGAATTTCTGTACTCAACAACAAGTGTCAAACCTTCATTATAAGGCCTTTGAGAATATAGTCCCTTTTAAAGAAGATTTTCTCACCATCATTGATGATAAATTCTATTTGGATACCTCCTACCCGACTCATTACCTATTGCTAAGAAATAATCCTAAAATTCACTTAGAGAAATTTTTGAGTAATATCCGCCCTAAAATGCTCATTGCCGATGGTAGTAACTACCCTTTTATCATAGAAAAATGGAAATATACCTGTCAGAGACTGCAAATTCCCTTCTATGATACGAAAATAAAACCAATAATAGTGACGAGTGACTAATGACTAATGACTAATGACTAATGACTAATGACTAATGACTAATGACTAATGACTAATGACTA
>ERZ773056.141-NODE-141-length-34736-cov-6.266486_pt1 | contig 34736 bp, 39 predicted proteins | sample MGYA00580857_ERZ773056 | MGnify/ENA primary metagenome ERZ773056 (study PRJEB29015, sample SAMEA2737996) | human oral metagenome | biome: human oral; feature: human-associated habitat; material: dental | place: China | collected 2114 ... | reverse complement strand
ACAAAACTTCTCCAAGCTATTGCTAATATTAGGAACGTAAACTATTTAAAAAGAAATGGCAAATAACATAGAAATTAAAGATTTATTAGATGCAGGCGTACATTTCGGTCACCTTACCCGCAAATGGAATCCTAATATGGCTCCCTACATCTATATGGAACGCAACGGTATCCACGTAATCAACTTGTACAAAACCGCTGCTAAAATTGAAGAGGCTGCCGAAGCCCTCAAAAAAATCGTAGCCTCTGGCAAAAAAGTGCTTTTCGTGGCTACTAAAAAACAAGCAAAAGACGTAGTTGCCGAAAAAGCAACGTCAGTAAAAATGCCTTACATCACTGAGCGTTGGCCTGGTGGTATGCTTACTAACTTTGTAACTATCCGTAAGGCTGTAAAGAAAATGTCGTCTATCGATAAAATGAAAAAAGACGGTACTTTCGATACCCTTTCAAAACGTGAAAAACTACACGTAGAACGTATGCGCGAAAAACTCGAAAAGAACTTAGGGTCTATCGCCGATATGTCTCGCCTCCCTGGTGCTCTATTTGTAGTCGATACACTCCGTGAACACATCGCTGTAAAAGAAGCGCAAAAATTAAACATTCCTATTTTCGCAATGGTAGATACAAACTCCGACCCTCGTGAGGTGGATTTTGCTATCCCTGCCAACGACGACGCTTCAAAAGCTATCGAAAAAGTACTTTCTTACATCACCGAAGCTGTAAACGAAGGTCTTTCAGGTAGAACAGCCGAAGCTAATAAAGAAGCTGAAGCAGCTGAATAAATCAAATAAGCTTTGACAAAGTTTGGGACTTGGTCAAAGCCTTAAAATTATTTTTTAACTCACTTTCACCGGCTTCTCCCTCCCCTCGGGGGAGGGCTGGGGAGAGGATAAACATTAATAAAAATGGCAAATATTACCGCCGCAGACGTAAATAAACTCCGCCAAGCTACCGGCGCAGGTATGATGGACTGTAAAGCTGCCCTCATCGAAGCCGAAGGCGATTTCGATAAAGCAATAGAAGTATTGCGCAAAAAAGGTCAAAAAGTAGCTGCTAAACGTGCCGACCGCGATTCTAAAGAAGGGGCTGCTATCGCTCAAGTAAATGCTAACCACACTGTAGGTGCTATCATCTCTCTCAACTGTGAGACTGACTTTGTAGCCAAAAACGCCGATTTCGTAGCTCTCGCTAAAGATTTAGCTGATCTCGCTCTTACTGTAAATAGCAAAGACGAACTTCTTGCCCTTAACTACAAAGGTATTACCGTAGCCGAAAAACTCCTCGAACAAACAGGTGTGATCGGTGAGAAAATAGAACTCGGGGCTTTCGAAAAAGTAGAAGCTCCTTTCGTAGGTTCTTATATTCACCACGGTAACAAAATCGCTGCAATCGTAGGCTTATCAGCTGCTATCGCCGATGCTACCGAAGTAGGTAAAAACTTGGCAATGCAAATCGCTGCTATGGGTGCTGAAACCCTTTCTTACAAAGATTTCTCTCCTGAGTACATCGTTAAAGAAACTGAAGCACGCATCGCTATTATCGAAAAAGAAAACGAAGAACTACACCGCTTGGGCAAACCGCTCAAACACGTACCTCAATACGTTTCACAAGCACAACTCACTCCCGAAGTATTAGCTAAAGCTGAAGCTGATGCTAAAGCTGAATTGAAAGCTGAAGGTAAACCAGAACAAATTTGGGATAAAATCCTTCCTGGTAAGATACAACGCTTCATCTCCGATAACACTACTCTCGACCAAGAGAAAGCTCTCCTCGACCAAGTGTACATCTACGATGAAAGCAAAAAAGTATCAGATTTTGTAAAATCTAAAAACATAGAGATTACTGCTTTCAAACGTGTAGCTTTGTAATTTATATATTTAAATGACATAGTTAAAACTCCTCTTACTATCAAGTAGGGGGAGTTTTTCTTTAACTACTAATCGCTAGAAGGAGCAGAAGCTAATAGTCCTATTCATCTCCTCATCTTTGATAAAACGAGGTTAAAAGTAATATGAAAACGAGCGTTATAGCAAAAAAGAAGATTATTTTAGAGGCTATGCCAATACCAAAGGTTTTATAGGGAATAACAAAGCCCTTCACGGCACTTATTTCTATATCGTTCGTTACAGCAAGTACGGAAAAGAAGAACAGCAAAAAGGCTTTTTATGTGTGAGGTAAAACTTCATTTTCTTTTGAAAATAAATCTTTTTAATAAAAATTTCTTTCGTTTTCTTTGTACATTTCAATAATATTAACTACTTTTGTCGCTCATTAATATATTTGCGTAACTAAATAATTCATTAACACATAATTCATAACTAATTAAATATATTATGGACGTAAAAAAAATAATGACCTCCTTAGAGGCAAAACACCCAGGAGAAAAAGAGTACTTGCAAGCAGTACACGAAGTGCTTGAATCAGTACAAGAGGTGTACAACCAGCACCCCGAATTTGCCAAAGCTAAAATTATAGAGCGCATCGTAGAGCCCGACCGCATTCACACCTTCCGCGTGGATTGGGTAGACGATAAAGGTGAAGTGCAAAGCAACCTCGGTTACCGCGTGCAGTTCAACGCTGCCATAGGTCCTTATAAAGGTGGTATCCGCTTCCACAAAGCTGTAAACCCTTCAATGCTTAAATTCCTTGGCTTCGAACAAACTTTCAAAAACGCACTCACTACCCTGCCTATGGGAGGCGCTAAAGGGGGTTCTGACTTCGACCCTACCGGTAAATCCGATGCCGAAATTATGCGTTTCTGCCAAGCCTTTATGCTTGAACTTTGGAAATACATAGGGCCTGATACCGACGTGCCTGCTGGCGACGTGGGTGTAGGCGGACGTGAAATAGGCTATATGTACGGTATGTACAAAAAATTAGCCCACGAGTATAACACTGGGGTACTCACCGGTAAAGGTATCAACTGGGGTGGTTCACTCATTCGCCCTGAAGCTACAGGTTATGGGGCACTCTATTTTGTAGACCATATGCTTAAAAAACTCGGCAGAGACATCAAAGGACAACGCGTAGTAGTATCGGGTTTTGGTAACGTAGCGTGGGGTGCTTCACAAAAAGCAACTCAGTTGGGTGCCAAAGTTATCGGACTTTCAGGTCCTGATGGTTGTGTAGAAGTACCTAATGGTATGACTCACGAAATGATTAACTACTTATTGGAGCTTCGTGCTTCTAACCGCAATATTGTAGCTCCTTTTGCCGAAAAATTTGCTAAAGAAAGTAAGTTTACCGCAGGTAAAAAAGCGTGGACTATCCCTTGCGATATTGCCTTGCCTTGTGCATTCCAAAACGAATTAGACGGCAATGATGCTCAAATGCTTATCAAAAATGGTGTAAAACTCGTAGCCGAAGTGTCGAATATGGGTTGTACTCCTGAGGCTATCAAAGTGTTCCAAGATGCTAAATTGCCTTTTGCCCCAGGTAAAGCAGTGAATGCAGGAGGGGTAGCTACTTCAGGTCTTGAAATGACCCAAAACGCAGCGCACCTCGCGTGGAGAGCTGAAGAAGTGGATGCTAAGTTGCACCAAATTATGGAGTCTATCCACAACGCTTGCCTCAAATATGGTCAGGAAAATGGTTATATTAACTACGTGAAAGGTGCTAACATCGCAGGCTTTATGAAAGTAGCTCACGCAATGCTCGACCAAGGCGTGGTTTAATTTAATGAACAATTGATAATGAACAATCAACAAAAAGCTGCTTCTTAAAATGAGGCAGCTTTTTTTAATCCATTTACTTCTTATGAATAATCTTTATATATAAATACTGATTTCTTTCGATTTTCTTCTCACTTTTCACCCTCTAACCACTCACTTTTAACTATTCACTATCAACTATTTATGTGAAGTTGGTGTTTTAGTAGTTGATATAGCTTACAGTGAAAGATATGGAAGAAATTTTGCTATTATAAACCCAGATTTTTATTCTCCAATTTCATTTAAAAGAGATTTTGTTTGTAAAGCAATAAATGATGAAGAAATTTTATTTGAAGCCCCAGGAGTTGGATTTACTGGAATTATAAATATGGATACAGGAACTACATATATATTTAATCCAAATAGTAGATATTATTTAAATGATTTAGAAGTTAGTAAAAGAGAATCAATTACTTTAGAAGAAGCTGCTGAATATTGTAGAGAGATTGTAAAGGAAAATCCTGAATATATAAGAGAAATATATAAGGCTGAAGAAAGATATAAAAAAAGAAGTGGATATAATAGTAGAATAATGTATTAAATTATTTATATAATTATAACCAAATTCTAAAAAACTTTAAGATAAAATAATTTAATTTATTACAAAGAAAAGAATGATAGGAGAGATAATAAATGAAGAGGAAAATAAAAAAATTATTGATTATAATGAAAAAAATACTAATATTATTTCTTACTTCAGTTTTAATAGCTTGTGTTAAAGAAGTAGAAAATAAAAATGAGATTAATACTGTAAATAAAGTAGAGAAAAATGAATCAAAAGAAAGTGAGACTTCCTTTCAAAATAATGAAAATAAAGTAGAGAAAATAGAAGAAAAACCTGATATAAAAAAAGAAGAAGAAACACCAAAACAAGAAAAGAAATCTAAGAATCAAGGTATTATCAAATTATCTGATAATGAAAATGAAATAAAGATAGAATCTAGTAATGCAACCAATGGTATAGCAACTCTTTATTATAATGAAAATGGAGTTTACTTAAGTATACTTACAACTGATGTCCCTAAAGGTGAAAAAATTTATCCTGACGAGATTGGCTCAGAAGATATAGATGTATTGGATGAAATTGAAAATTATAGTTCAATAAACAAATCAAATTCTCCAGTTGGTTTTAAAGTTGTGAGAGAAATATATTTAGTTAATATAGATAATAAAAATCAAGGTTTCGTTATTCAACTTAAGTTAGATGGGAAATTATATGCTGTTTTTTGTTATTATAATAACAATGCTAGATCTTTTTATTCAGAGCTTTTAGGTGACTACAGTATATGGGATGACAATGCTCCATCTATAAAAAATATAGAAGTTAAAGATAATAAATTAATTGAACTTGACTATGGTCCTGATATTAAAAGTGACTATAATGTAAAAAAATATAATATTACTAAAGATAAATATGGAAATGTTTTTGCTCAAGAAATCTAAATAAAAATAAAAGGGGAGAAAAATGGAAGAAAATACTATTGATAAAGAATATTTACTTGAAAAAACTGTTAAGTTACAAGAAACAGAAATAGAAAGAAAAACTGAAGAAATTAAAAGATTAACTGATGAACTAGAACTAGCAAAAAAATATATAAAAATGTTAGAAGAAAAATCAACAGATCAAATCACTAATCCTTCAAATGAGAATAAAAATACAGAAGAGAAGGTTTTAACTGAAGAAATTGTAGCAGAGAAAAAGGAGATAAAAGAAGATAATACTAATAATGTTATAGTCGAGGAAGTAAAAAATGAGATAGAAGATCCCCTTTATTATGAGAATTTTAAAAATAGAGTAAATCAATTTGAACGGGATGAATCAGGCTCTCATATATGGCTTAATATATTATCAGGAATTCCAGCACTTATAATACTTATAATGCTTAATTTAGTTGATGGTATATGGTTTAATTATAGAACTTATGAATTTATATATCTTAGAGGTTCAAATATAGAAGCTAGAATTTTTGGATTTTTTATAGGACTTGTTATAGTTAGATTACTTATTAATAAATTTATTATATCTGTAAGTACAAAAAATAAAATAGCAAAAGCTAATGAACTTATAAAAAAACATGAAATATTAAAAGACAATATTCCAGAAAACGAATTTTATGAACTTATTCCAAAGATGAGAAAACCATTATTTGTAGTATTTTTAATAAATGTATGTTGGGATTTAGGTTACTGGTTTTTATTGATACAAGGAAATGCATTTAGTATATAATAAGATATTTTAATCTATAAAAAATAAGTGATTAAAATAAAAAATTATATAGAAATAATAATTGCTATTGTAATACTATTGTAATACTATTTTAATATTATTTAGTAATATTATGATTCTTCATAGAAAATTATTAAAAAACTATTATTGTGTCCCCTTTAAGTAAAGGGGATAACAATATACAAATGTAATATAAATTATTGAAATTAAATAGAAAATTAAGTAAAAATAAGCATTTTTATTAAAATTTGCTTATTTTTTTATTATTTTTAAGTAATTTTAATGATCTTTATTAATCAGTGAGTTTTAAAATTCTAAAAGAATTTTTGAAACTCACTGAAATGTTTAAGTTTTTATAATAATTTTTAGGAGGTCTTAGTATGGATACAATTTCAATAAGGTTAGAATTTACAGATAAGGAAAAAGTTTATCTGAAAGATATTGAAAGAATAAAAAATGATTTGAATCTTTTTAAAAGTAGGTTAGGATATACTTATGTAGATGTACTAGAGTATAATGAGGAACGTATAATTATAAAAATATCTTATCCTAGATTCTTTAAAGGACATAATGCTTTCTTAATAACTAATATAGATGAATGCTTGGATGTACAAGAATACTTTGTAAATACATTATTTTTATATGGATATGATAAATTTTTTTCAAGAATTAATTTAATTAGAGTAGATATTCCATTCACTTATTATATGGAAGAAGGAGAGTATTTCTGTTATTATCAAAATATTTTTAAAATATTTGCATATATTTACAAAATAAATGAGATTAATGCTTCTCCTAAAGCTATTCAAGATATTCTTTCAGGAAAGCAAGAAACTCTTTATTATGCAGATACAAAAGTTATTGCTAATTATAATTCAAGAGTTATGATTTATAATCAAGCTCAAAATATAGAAGATAAGATGGGATATAAGACTTATAAAGAAATTTTAAACGAGTTTCCTGATCTAAGAAAAAGGATTAGAATAGAAGTTTCCAAAAGAATAAAAAGAGATTCCATGCTTATAAAAGAATTTGCTAGGTTTAATATTTTTGGACATTATTTTCCTAGGTTTAAAAGATATTTATTAGATAATTTATTGAATGTTGATAATCTAGAGACGATTTATAGAGAAAAAATTGAAAATTTAACTAATTTGTTAGTTGAAGAAAGAGATGAAAAAAGAAACTTTACATATGAAGCTTTTTTACTAGAACATATCCATGATATATGGGATTATGAAATTTTAAGAAAAGCTTTAAAAAAAGCTATTCCTAATGTAAAAACATATGAAAATGCAATTACAGCTATTCGTAAAATTTTAAAGAAGTATGAGGAAAGAAATAGTATTATGATTTTAGAAGTTTATGATACTTTTTATAAAATTTTTGAAAATATCAGTAATATTTTTTAAAGAAAATTATATACCATTTATAAAATTAATACTTGACAAAGCAGATAAATTTGATATACTTGCGTTAGCAAGTATATCAAAAGTCTAAAATATGGGGTAGAATTTTATAAATTTAATTTAAATTTATGTCAAATAAACATAATTTAAAATTAAAATTCTACTTTTTTATTTTTAAATCATTAGAAAAAAAATATAGATATGGTATAATGTATAAAAATATAAGGAGGAGAACAGATGATTAGATTAATAAATCCATATACACCAGGTGCTGGACTTATGCCAACATATTTAGCTGGAAGAGAAAAATTAATAAAAGAAGCTAAAGAATCAATATTATCTTTAAAATCTGGTTATCCTCAAAGACCTACTGCCTATTATGGATTAAGAGGTGTAGGAAAAACTGTGCTATTAAATACAATAGAAGAATTTGCTTTAGAAAATAATATAATATATGAACACATAGAAATAATTGAAAAAAGAGATTTTTTATTGCAACTTACTAATATATGTAGAAAATTTATTAGCAGACTAAATAAAATAGAACAAGCAAAATCATTAATTGATAAAGCATTAAGTGTTTTGGAAAATTTTAGATTAACATATACTATAGGAGATAGTTCTATTTCAGCAGAAGTAAATAGAAAGAATATTGAGCTTCTATCAGATGACTTGACAGAATTATTTGTAATAATGGGAAATGCAGCTAAAAAATCAGGTGATTGTATTATATTTTTCATAGATGAAATTCAGTATGCAAAAGAAGAAGAACTTTCTTCAATAATAAATGCTTTGCATAGAACAGGTCAATTAAGGCTACCTATTACTTTTTTTGTAGCTGGCTTAAATAAAATATTGAAGCAATTTTCAGAAATAAAGACATATAGTGAAAGAATGTTTGATTTTAAAGAGATAACATCTTTAAATTATGAAGAAACAAAAAAAGCAATTATAGAACCTGTAAAAGATTTAAGTGTAGACTATAATGAAGAAGCTGTAAAAAAGATATATGATCTTACAGGAGGATATCCTTATTTTATTCAATTCTTTTGTGATAATTTATGGGGAAATATAGATAAAGTAAATAATATCACTATCAATGATGTAAATTCAACTATTAATAGTTATTTTAAAAGATTAGATGAAGGATTTTTTAAATCTAGGTTTGATAGATGTACAGACAAAGAAAAAGAATTTATACAAGCAATGGTTAAATGTGGAGAGCTTCCATGTACTATAAATAATGTAGCAAAGATACTAAAGAAATCAGTTGGAAGTATTTCACCTATTAGAGCACAATTAATAAATAAAGGTATAGTTTATTCAGTTAAATATGGTGAAATTGATTTTACAGTCCCACAGTTTGATTTATTTTTGAAAAGAGTTATGAAAGATATAATTTAAAATAATTTATATTGGAGTTTTCATGAAAATAAAGAAATTGGTTATAAAAAATATAGAGATATTTCTATTGAACTAAATTCAGGTGTAAATATTTTTGTTGGGGATAATAATTCAGAAAAAAGTACAATTTTAGAAGCAATCTCAATGGTTTTAACTGGAAAAATAAATGGAATTCCTATTACAAATAAACTACTAGTTAATAATAAAAAAGTTATACAAACTCAAAGGTATTTTCTAAAATATTTCAAAAAATATATAGGTAGAACCCATACAGATACCAAATTTAAAAATAACTTATTAATATCAATATTTTGTAATTCTCAAAACGTTAATTACAAAAGTATATACAATATTTTCCCACAGAAATTTCTGTGGGATTTTTATTAAAAAACTTATAGAAATAAGTGATACTTATGATATAATATATATGTAAAAGAATATTAAAGGAGTTATAATATGCAAGAACAAGAATTTCCATTGATTCAAGAAAATCAATTAGTAGATAAAATTGAAAAAGAAAGAGAGATAATAGCCCTTATAAATTCAAAAGGAACTTTTACTTCAGAAATAACCTCTGAAAATAAAAGTTTGTTAGTTGCAAATGCCGAACTTATAGCATATATTGATTGTACAACTAATGAATTACATAAAAATAAAACTAAAATAGAATGGTTAGTTACAGTAGAGGATAGTAAGAAAAACTTTATTTATAACATAGAAAAATATCATATTTATCGTTTAAAAGTTAAAGAAGCAGATTCTGATAATTTTTTACTTATAGATGTTTTAGAAAGAGATCTTAAAAATGAATTATTAAAAGAAACATTAAAAGAATGTGAAAAAAAAGCTGCTATTGTAATTGAAGAACCAGATTTAGGAAAATTTATTTTAGATAAAAATTTAAAAGCCTTTTTATCTAAAATGGATTGGTTAAATCCTAAAAGACAAATAGATGTTTCTTTAAATATTGGAGAAAATACTCGTATTAAAGCATTAGAAAAGGTAGGAGCGTTTTTTAATACACTTGAAAAATTATTTGCTAATAAAAAAGAGTGGGATAAGAAATTAAAAGTCTATGCTGCTGAAAATCTAGTTGATTTGGCTAATGAATTAAGAAAAAATTTAAAGGGAATATTTAAGTTTATAAAAATATGGAAATGGCGTTTTATTGGAAAAATTGAGCTTATTAGTTTAGCTATTAATCCTAATGGAGAGTTTGTAGCTACTTTTGATGATAAAAAGTTATTTGTAGGACATAAAATTGTTGTAAATGGAAATATTAATGGAGAGATTTTAAATTCTGTTGTAGTTGAAAATTTTAATATTGAAGATTATAAGAAAGTTGAAGTTTCTCCAGTTATTCCTGAGAATACTGAAAATAAAGAAGCTACTTTAGAAAATACACTTACTGGTGATAATAGTAATACAAGTGATAAAGAAAATAAAGAATAAAAATTGAAATGGTTTTAGAAAACTTAAATAAGTTTCTAAAACCATTTTTTCTTTTTAAAGTAAATAATCATTAAAATAACAAGTCCTGCCATCAAGCCTAAAGTTATAAAGTAACCATAGTGCCATTTAAGTTCTGGCATATACTCAAAATTCATTCCATAAAGTCCAACAATAAAACTTAAAGGCATAAATACTGTTGAGATAATAGCTAGAATTTTCATAACTTCATTCATAGTATTACTAATCATTGAATGGTATAGCTGTATAAGTTCAGTTGCTCTATTGTTTAGCATATCAACAGTATCAAAAACTATAATTCCATGGTCATTTAAGTCACCTAGATAATATTTCATATCTTCATGGAAATAATTTAACATACTTCTTGTTTGTAGTTTTGAAATTAGTTCTCTGATTGGAGAAATAAATTTTTTTAAAATAGCTATATTTTGTTTTAAAGTTAAAATATTTTCTAAATCTTCTCTATCAGCACTTTCAACTAGCTTATTTTCAATGTCATCTATTTCAGTTTCAACTTCATCTAAGATTAATAAATAGTTATCAACAATTGTATCTATTAAGATATATGCTAAGTAACTAACATCTTTTGAAGCTAATTTTGTTCTAGGATTCTCTAATCTACTCCTAATAGATTCAAACAAATCATAAGGTGTTTCTTGAAAGGTAATTAGGATATTGTCTTTTATTATTAAAGACATTTGTTCATATTGAACATCTTTTGTAAGTAGCTCCATTTGTAACATCTTCAATATTATATGAATATATGAGTCTCTATCATCTATTTTTACTCTTTGTTCAGGGTTAGCTATATCTTCCAAAGATAAAGAGTCTATATTAAATATTTTACCTATTCTTTTTATAAGACCTACATCATTAATACCATCTATATTAATCCAGATATTTCCGTCAAATTCTAAGTCTATATCTATTTTATCATCAGCTGAAAAAACAACTCTCTTATGGAAAGTTTTTGAATAATAAATTACAGTAACAGTTATATTGTAATTAGGATTTTCTCCAGTATACACAACACTTCCTGGTAGTAAACCTAATTTTCTATTTGAATTTGACAATTTGAACTACCTCCATTAATCTTCCCATAATTTTACTTCTGTGGTTGAAACTGATAATGCTCCAGCATTTATAGCATTTATTACATCTTCTTTCTCTTTTATTAGACCACCAGTAATTATTGGTATATGTGTTTCTTGAGAAAGTTTTTTAATAATTTTAGGCATAAGTCCAGGCATAATTTCAACTGCAACAACTTTATTTTCTTTAATATTTAAAAGTGCTTTTTCATAAGATAAACTATCAAGTATAAAAAATCTTTGAATTACATTTATATTATTTTTATAAGCATGTGCAACAACATTAGATTTTGTTGTTAGAATTCCATCAGGTTTAACAGTATTAACTATATAATCTATACCATTATTAGTACTATTTAAACCATCTATCATATCAACATGAATATATACTTTTTTATTTAATTTTTTTAACTTATCAGTATAGTCTTTTATATTTATTATATTAGATACAATAATAAAAACTAACTCACTATTTGAATTTAAAGCTTTTTCAAGAGTTATATTGTCTTTTATAGCAGGTATAACAGGATTTCTTTCTAAAATACTTTTTATTCCCATAGTTTCCTTATTAATTTTTAGACTTGTCAATAGATTCTTTTATTTTTTTAGCAAGCCCTTTAATTTTTTTCTTTGGAACACTACATAATCCTATTCTTATACCAGTATCAAATTTTATAACAAATATATTTTTATTTTCTAAATCTTCTATAACTTTATCTACAGTTTTTCCCACTGGAACAGTTACAAAAAAACCACTTTTATATGGTAAAAGTTCTAAATTTACTTCTTTAGCTTCTGCTAAAAATATATTAGCTCTTTCATTTAATAAATCCATATAACCTTGTTTTTCATTTAAAAAGTTAGCTTTTAATTCAGGATTTTTCATGATAGTAGCAAATAATCTCATTCCACCTTTTGGTATATTAGACCAAGTTGTTCTACAAGAAAATGGTAATGCATCTTTAAATTCTTGTATAACTTCTTCATCAGATGAAACTGCAATTTGTGCTCCTATTCTCATTCCATATATAGATAAAGATTTTGATAAACTAAAAGCATACATAAATAATATATTTTTAGGTAAACCAACTAGTAATTTTCTAATTTTTTTAGTTTCTTCTTCACCTCTATCATCATATTCAAAGTAAGCAACATCTCTTATTACAATTATGTTAGTATCTCTTATGCTTTTAAAGAAGTCCATAAGATTTACCCATTCTTCATAAGTCATTCTAAAACCTGTTGGATTATGACTAGGCTCATTTATTACAAGAACGACATTCTTTTGAATTTTTACTAGTTCTAAAACTTTATTTTTAAAATCTTCAAAGTTAAAATTACCATTTTCATCAAATAGCTGATAAGTTTCAACTTTTCCACCATTTTCAATAACAATATTCTTATATGTTCCCCACATCCAATTTGGCAATAATACTTTATCACCTGTATCCATATAGTTTTTGATTGTGTTAGAGATTGCACCTGTTCCACCTGTTGTTGCAATAGAAGAAATATATAATCCTTTTAATGCTTCTTTATAGTCATCATAAAAAACTACCTTTATAACTTCTTCAAGATAATCATCTTCACCTATTACATTAGTAGCATAAGCATATAAGTCTTCTGGTGGAAGATTCCTATACACACTTTCAACTACATCATATACAGCTAATTTTTCATCCTCATTATAAAGTGAACCAATAGTTGCATTTATTACATTTTCTTTTCCAAATTTTACAATAGCTTGTTTTGCCTTTTTACTTGTTGCAAATATGTTGTCAACTAATTTTTTCCCTGTATATCTTTTTGCTAACATGATATAACTCCCCTTTATTTAATAAAGACTAAGAAAAAGTTTGAGTAAAATTAACACTTTCTCTTAGTCTAAAAATTTAACTATTTATCTTATCCTCTTGATATAATGAATTCAACTCTTCTATTTTTTGATCTTCCAGCTTCAGTTTGGTTTGTAGCAGCTGGATTTTGTTCTCCATAACCTTCTATTGAGATATTAGATCCAATAGCACCTTTAGAAATTAAGAAATCTTTGATTGCTCTTGCTCTCTTTACAGATAAGTCTAAGTTGTATGCTTCAGTTCCTATAAAATCTGTATATCCATCTATTTTTATATGAATATCTTTATTTTCTCCTAAAGCTTTTGCCAAAGTTGAAAGTGAAGGTTTTATACCATCCTTAACAGCATACTTATCAAAATCAAATAGTATCAATTCAGGCATTGATAATATTAGATTATTACCTTCTCTTCTTATTGTAACTCCTTCTTCATTGAAAACTATAATGTCTTCTAATGGTTTTTTGTTAGCTTCAGTATCTTCAACAGCATATTTGTTAGTTGAATCAACACCTACATTTGTCTTTTTTGTTGTTTTTGTACTACTACAAGCTGTAACTAAAAGAGCCAATAAAAGTACCGCAGTTAATTTTTTCTTCATATTTCCTCCATTTCTTCACTAAATTTATTTATTTTAATAAAATTAAAATACAATAAAGTATGCATCCTCTGATAATCTTTGATCATTAGAGTCTTTGTTAGGGCTACCTACTAACCAATCAAATAAGAATTTTGCATGTCCTTCACTTGTTCTAACACATTTTCTTGTTCCTGTGTATGTTCCTAAAGTAAATTCTTTTTGTCTTAAGAAAAATTCTTTATTAACTTCTTCTTGTACATTGATTGGAGTTCCATGTAAGTATCCTCCACCACAGAATCTTATAGCAAATTTAGCAGTTCCTGCTTTTTGACCTGTTTCATCTGTGTAAGGCATTACATATTTTACAACTGGCACAGTAAAGAAACCTTTTGGAGTTTCATAACCTAATTCACTATCTATACCAGTTTTTGTATATACATAACTAATTAATTCCCATTCATTAGTTTGTCTTGATTTTTCAAAGACCATAAAGTTTTGATTTTCAATATCTATTGCAACAACTTTTCTAAATCCTTTTTTTATTGAAGGGAAAGTTGAAAGTTTTGCTTTAGGCACTTCAAGTTCTTCTGGAATTGATAAAGCTTTTACAAGAGCTTTATCCCCTCTATTTTCAATTATTTTAACAACAGATCTATCAGGTATTATTATTTGTTCACCTTTTTGACTAATACCTAATAGGTTTTGGTCTAAACTTGTTCCATATTTATCTTTTTGTCTTTTAGGATTTATATTACTTGGATTTGGTGCATAAGTATTAACACTCATTAAAGTTGCACCATCATCAAGAGATTTATTTATAAAAGCTTCTAAATCATGAATTTTATCAAGAGCCATTTGGAATCTAAAATCTCTTTTTTCAGTTTGGCTTGCTGCAATGTATCCTTTAACACCATTTTCATCTTGAGCTAAATACCATATATTTCCTTGATATTTTATTTTTTCTAAAAGTTTCAATTTGCTATCATAAGTATATTTTCCAACAATTTGAGAGTTTGGATCAGGTTTTTCTCTTAAATTTGATACTCTTGCTTTAATAAAAATATAATCAAGGTATGAAACACCTTCTCCTGTATGTTTGGGTTTATAAACTTTCTTTATTTCTTGTGGCATTTCATTATCATAAGTAGCAATGACTTCAATATTTTCATTATTTATTGTTTCAGCAAACGATCCAGTTTGTGCTGCATTTATATTAAAAGACATAGCCATCATTAAGATAAATAATAAAATTTTCTTTTTATTCATTTCTCCTCCAGATTTATAGTTTAAATTTATTTACTATTCATATATTTTAACATAGTTATCAAAATCGTTCAATTATAAAAATTTTTTTTAATTTGATATTTTTTAGACTTTTTTAATATATTATTTATAAAAATTATAAACTGTATTTTCAGTAATAAAACATCTTTCTTAATTTAATGTGATATTATTTAAATCTTCATCAGAAATATTTATAACACTTCTTTTATCAGCAACAAGTTGGTTAAGTTCAAGGATAAGAGTCAGTAAACTTTGATTGTTAGATTCATTTTGTACTGAAAATTTTAATTCTAATATACTATTTTCTTTTATTTCAATGCTAACAGGATATAAAGTAAAAACCCTTTTAATTTGTTTAGTATTTTCAAAGAATTCAATTGCAAAAAATATTCCATTTGTATTTACATCTCTGATTACTAAATCATTTTTACTTGCATTATATTCCATAGTAGCATTTTGAAATCTTCTCATATCATTTCCTTCTTTCAATTAATACATAATCAAAAATTCTTTTTTAATGATTTTTTATTATATAATATTTTTTTATTTTTTACAAATTTTATCAGATATACTTTTTTAAAATTTGTGATATAATTGGAGTGTATTTAAGAATAAGAGAGGTGTTTATTATGGTTAATAAAGGGATAATTACTAAAATTAATGGTGATACAGTTGCTGTAAGATTATATAAAAGTTCTTCTTGTTCACATTGTAGTTGTTGTAGTGAAACTAATAAAATGGGAAGTAACTTTGAATTTAAAATAAATCAAAAGGTTGAATTAGGGGATTTAGTAACTTTGGAAATTTCTGAAAGAGATGTTGTTAAAGCAGCTTTTATAGCATATATTTTCCCACCAATATTTATGATTTTAGGTTATATAGTGGCTGATCATTTAGGATTTTCAGAGATGAAGTCCATAATTGGAAGTTTTTTAGGATTAGGGCTAGGTTTTATTTTTCTTGCTATCTATGATAGGTTTTTTGCAAAGAAAACAATAGATGAAGAAATAAAAGTTGTTGCTGTTGAAAAGTATGATCCAAATGCTTGTACTGATTTAACTGAATCTTGTGAAGACTTCTTTTAAAATAAAAATTGTTACAGATATAACAATTATATCTGTAACAATTTTTTTATATTAAAACTTTTACTAAGTAAATTAATGGTATAGAAACTAAAATTGAAAGTACAACTCTTTCAAACCAAATTATTAAATAGTCTTTAAAACTTATAGGAATATCTGTTGCCATCATACAAGGTATTGAAGCAGAGAAGAATAAAACTTCTGATACACAAGTTATTGCAACTAACATTTTAACTTCAAAACTTAATTTTGTAACTAAAACAGCAGGTAAAAACATTTCAGCAATTCCTAATGCTAATGCTTTTGCAGTTAAAAGAGGTTCTTCAAATCCAGATATTAAAGTGAATGGATATACTAAATATCCTATCCAGTCAAATATAGGAGTATGGTTAGCTAAAACTATTCCTAGAGTTCCTACTGCCATAAGAGAAGGTCCTATATTAAAAGCCAACATAACCCCATCTTTTAAATTTATAATAACATTTTCTAAGATAGAGCCACTATTTGCACAAACTTCCATTCCTTCATTAAATGCTACTTTAAATTTATCTTTTGGGATATCCTTTTCAATATCTCCTTCTTGATTTTCAAAATAAGCATCAGACTTATTCCTAATTGGATAAATTCTTGCAGTTATTGCAGTAACTAAAAATGTAACTATTACTGTAAGCCAGAAATATAAATTCCAACTATCCATTAAATCTAATGTTTTTGCAACAATTACCATAAATGTAGCTGAAACTGTTGAAAATCCTGTTGCAATAATTACAGCTTCTTTTGCTGTATATTTTCCTTCTTTATAAACTCTATTTGTTATAAGAAGTGCCAATGAATAACTTCCAACAAATGAAGCAACAGCATCTATTGCTGATCTACCTGGAGTTTTCCAAATAGGTTTCATAACAGGTCTCATAAATACCCCAACAAATTCCATAAGTCCATAACTTATTATTAAACTTAAAAATATTGAACCAACAGGAACTATTGTTGTTACAGGAATAACAATTTTATTCCATATAAATGGAATAACATCTTTATTCATTAAAAATTCAGGTCCTTTATTAAATAGAACCATAAATAAAAATGGAAGTGCCAATATTTTTAACAATGAGAATATAATAGCAGTGGTATTTTTATTCCAAGTTTTTTTATAAAAAGGCAAAAATACTCCCACTAAAATAACAATTGTTCCGTATACTTCTTTAAAATAAGGAACTTTTAAAACAAGATTCACTATATGGTCTAATGGTATTGTTGATTTTCCATTAAAACTTACAGGAACAAAGAATAAAAATATTCCTACCAAACTACAGACTAAAAATTTAATTAAAACAGAACTTGGATATTTTTTATTTTCCATGTATCACACCTCCATAAGTAAGAAGGACTGTTACACAATAAGCTGTAACAGTCCAAGTATTATAAGTTTATTTGTGTAAAATAATTAAGTAAGAATCAATTTTAGAAGAACATTCCTCCTACAAATCCACCTATTAAAAGTAGAATATTATAGTGTATGAATGTTGGAACACAAGTATCCATTATATGATCATGTTGACCATCAGCATTAAGTCCAGATGTTGGTCCTAATGTTGAGTCTGATGCAGGTGATCCAGCGTCTCCTAATGCTGCTGCTGCTGCAAGAACAACAATTGATCCAGGAATTGATATACCAAGTTTTATACATAGAGGAATATAGATAGCTGCAACAACTGGAATAGTACCAAATGATGTTCCGATTCCCATAGTTATTAAAAGTCCAACTAATAACATTACAGAGATTCCTAGAGCTTTACTTCCACCTATTAATCCATGGATACTATCAACTAATTCTCCAACTGCACCAGTTTCTCTGATTATACTTCCATAACCAGCAGCAACTAGCATTATGAAAGCTATAAGACCCATAAGTCCAACTCCACCATTAATAAATTCATCTAAACTCTTCCATTTAATAACACCAAATACTAACATTATTGCTAATGCAACAACAGCTCCTAGTGGTAAAGATCCTGAACTTATATTTATAACTTCAAATGCTGATAAAGCTTGTATTACAAAAGCTGCAGATGCTGCAAGTAAAGCTAACCAATGTTTAGCTTCCATTTTTTCGGCTTGAACTTCTTCTATTCCTATTAAAGGTAAATCTTTATATTCTCTATCCTTATTATAAGTAACAAAAATAGCTAATAATAAACCTATTATCATAAACAGTCCTAAAATCCAAGTAGATTTCCAAACATCACCTTGTGCAACTGTCATACCATTGTTAGTCATTTCTCCAGCAATGATTCCTTGGAAAATTGCTCCAAAACCAACTGGTAAAGCAATATAAGGTGCTTTTAAACCAAAAGTTAATGAGCAGGCCATAGCTCTTCTATCCAATTTTAAAGAGTTCATTAATTTTAGTAAAGGCGGAATTAAAATAGGGATAAAAGCTATATGTACTGGTATTAAGTTTTGTGAAAAACATGCAAAAAATGCAATTAATAATAATAAGAGTTTTTTCTTACCATCAACTAAAGAAGCTATTTTTTTAGAAACTATACTTGTAACTCCTGTACTATTGATAGCAACTGCAAGAGTTCCTAATAAAATATAACTAAGTGCTGTTTCTGAGTTTCCACCCATACCACCAATAAGAGTCTTCATAATATCATTTATTGGCATACCTGCAGAAAAACCAGCAACTAGTGCTGAAACCATTAAAGCTAAAAGAACATTAAGCTTTAATAGACATAGAACTGTCATAACAATAACTGAAAGAACAACTGGATTTAATAAAATCATAAAACTACCTCCACATATATTAATACATTTTGATTTTTAGATTTTTAGAAAATTCTTTAATTGTGTGTAAAATTCTTTGTTATCTTCTATTAATCTATCTGTGTTTCCTACTATAATTACTTCATTCATTGTATCGTTTTGCTTAATACTGTCTACAACATCTTGATCTTTTTGAGAAACTACTTCTCCAAAAATAGTATGTTTGTAGTTTAACCACTCTGTTGGAACATGAGTGATAAAAAATTGTGAACCATTTGTGTTTGGACCTGCATTTGCCATAGCAAGCAAACCTTTTTTATTAAATACTACTCCTTCTTTAAATTCGTCTCCAAATTGGTAACCTGGACCACCTGCACCAGTCCCTGTTGGATCTCCACCCTGTATCATAAAATCTTCAATAACTCTATGGAATTTTAAACCATTATAATAACCAGTTTTAGCAAGAGTTATAAAATTAAGTACAGTTACAGGAGCTACATCTGAAAATAAATTTAGGTTTATCTCCCCCTTATTTGTTTTGATAATAGCTTGTAAACTCATCTTTCCCTCCTTTCCCATTGGATTTTTTATATAAATTAATTTTTATAATTAATTCCTACTGTGAATTATATGCTTTTAAAAGTATTTCTTTATCTGTTGTTCCATATATTTCATAATACCATTTTTTTAAAAGCTTGTTTTCTGTTTCTTCTAATTCTTTTTGATATTTATCTAGCTGTAAAGATAAATTCCTAAATTCTGCTCTAATAGGCTGTAATTTTTCTATTATTTCTAATTGCTCCACCTCCTGAATAGCATTTGATAAATCTAAGTTTAATTTTTCTTCCTTATCTAATAATTTGTTTAATTTTTGTAATAAATTACCTTTAATTTTTTTTAGTTCTTTAATTTTATATTTAAAAAATTTTTCTACTACTTCTGCTCCTGAATTACCTTTTAATTCTATTCTTTTTTTAATTTGAGTTTTTATATATTCATCTTTTAAATTAGCATCTTTTTTCATTTTTTCTATTGTTTCTTCTAGTTGCTCAAAAGCTTTTTTATTTTCTTTATAGAGATTTAATAAAAATTCTTTATCAAGTGATAAATATATATTTTCATATACAGAGATAACTTCTTTTTCTATTCTCTCAACTTCATATAGATTATCCTGATTTTTTAAGTCCACTTTAATATTATCTGCCAAAAAAAGATTTTGAAGACATATTTCCTTGGCATAGTTTATAAAATTTTTTATTTTAGTGTTTATATCCATTTTTTCTATCTCCAAAATATTGATAGTAGTAACATTTTATTCCACCATTGTATAGTTTACGATTTTTAGTTGATTCTTTATCAAAAGCTTTTTCAAAATCTTCATAAGAAGTAATTATATAGTAAGACCATTTAGCTAATTTCTTTTTACAAAAATTTCCAAAATCTCTATATAATTCTTCAATATTTTCATCTCCCATAAGTCTTTCACCATAAGGAGGATTTACTATCATAGCTCCATATTTAGCAGGACTTTCAATATCTTTAAAATCTTTTACCTCAAAAATAATATCATCTTCAACCCCAGCTTTTTCAGAGTTTTCTTTTGCAATCTCTATACTTCTTTCATCTATATCTGAGGCATAAATTTTTAACTCTTTTGATAAATCTTCATTTGAAAAAGCTTCATCTCTTATATCAGTCCAAAGATTTTTATCAATGATAGACCATTTTTCAGCTGCAAAATTTCTATTTGCTCCTGGGGCAATATTTCTAGCCATCATAGCTGCTTCTATTGCAATAGTACCTGTTCCACACATAGGGTCAAGTAAAACTTCATCAGCTTTCCATTTTGATAAATACACAAGTGCTGCTGCCAGAGTTTCTTTAATAGGAGCAAGCATTTTTAAAGCTCTATATCCTCTCTTTGTTAAAGACTCTCCAGAACTATCAAGCATAATAATGAATATATCTTTATGACATTGAATTTTTATTGAGTATAAAGCACCATTTTCTAAAAAGATTTCTCTTTTATATTTTTCTTTTAACTTTTCAACAATAGCTTTTTTACTAATTCTTTGTATATCAGATTTTGAATATAACTTAGATTTAACAGAACTTACCCAAGAAATAGGGAATTCTCCATTTTCATCTATATAATCTTGCCAGTTAATAGCTTTTATATTTTGAAATAATTCTTCATAAGTCAAAGCTTTAAATTCTGCCATTTTAATAAATACTCTATCAGAACATCTTAAATATATATTAGCCTTAACTAAATCTTTGAAATCTCCTTCAAATTCAACTCTACCATCAAAAACCTTTATATTTTTAAAACCTAAGGCAAGGCATTCATCTTTAACAACACTTTCTAAACCCATAGTTGTAGATGCTACAAATATCACTGTTCTCCTCCTTGCTTAGCTTTTAATAAATCTATATAAAATAATCTAATTATTGACAATATTGGAGTTCCTAAGAACATTCCAACTAAACCAAATAAATTTCCAAATATTATCATAGATACCATAACCCAAAATGTGTTAAGACCAACTTTATCACCTATTATTTTTGGACCAACTATAAAGCCATCAACTAATTGTGATATTATTATTGCTATCAATAAAATAATAGTTTTTATTGGAGCTACTAATAAAATTAAGAAAAATGCTATTATTCCTCCAATAATAGAACCAACATAAGGTATCATATTTCCTACTCCTAATAAAATTGCACTTAAAGCTGCATAAGGAGTTCCTGTTATTAATAGAATAATATATACACATAAACCAACAATTGCTGATACTATTAATTTACCTGAGACATAACTTAAAAATATATCTTTTGATAATTTTAATTTTTTCATAACATAAGGAGTATTTTTTACTCCAAATATGATTATTATGATATTTTCTAATGTTTTTATAAGATGTTTTTTATCTAATAAAATTAAAAAGGCTAATACAAAAGCTAGAAATAAATTTGTAAATCCTATTGTCCAATCAACTAGACTACCTAAAAAAGAAGAAACAAATTTTGTTATATTTGTAGTATTATTAGTTATAAAATTAGTAAAATAATTATCTATTTCATTCATATCTAAGGTATAAATATTTTTTTCTGATAAATAATTTACTATACTATTTCCTATTGTTATTGCCTTTTCTGAAATATATGGATAAATATTATTTAATGTTTTTATTGATGAAATTATTTCTGGAACAATTATCAATGATAAAATAATAAATATTAATATTACAAAGACTATGGATAAGCTTATTGCTAATATATCATTTATTTTGCTCTTTCTTTTTAAAAATTTAACTATTGGTTCTAAAAGGATAGCTATAAAAATTGACATTATTACTGTCATAAAATAATTTTTCCAATTTTCAATTATAGCTCCAAATCTTTCTGGGGTTGTAAAATATGACTGCAATATTACAAAAATCAATATTATTCCAATAATTTTTAACATGTTTTTTGAATTCATTTAATTAATTAACCTCTTTTTACTACCTTGCTACAAAATCTACATCTGAATCATTTTCAGAATCTCCAACAACTTTTACTACAAGTCTGTCTGGAATACCAATTATAACCTCACCAGGAGATTTTATAAAACCTTGTTTTACAGCTATTTTAAGTGGAGAGTTGGAAGTTGTTACTCTTACCATATTATCTTTAAATTGTACATTACAACCACCTAAATTAGTTTCAACAAAAATATTTTTTTCTTCTTCTTGTAAAGGATAGACATACTTTAGTTCACCATCAACCCATATTTCTGCCTTAGCTCCTTTAACATCTTTAAAACTACCTATTTTAAAAATAAGTACAGAGAAAAAAATTATCAAGAAGATATATATAACTAAATCTCCTATTTTAAAGTATTTAGTTTTTTTCATTTCCAAATTTTTCTCCCATATAAATTCTTGTTTCTATTTTATTTTGAGTATTTTTTATTATATCTTCATCTATAACAACTTTATCCTTTTCAAGGACTAAGATACAAGTTGAGCCTCCAAATAAGAAATAACCCTTCTCTTCTCCTTTTTTTACAGAAGAATTAGCCTTATATGTTTGGACTATTCCACCAACCATAGTAGCTCCTATATCAAACATTGCAATATCTCCAAATTTTTCTGTTTTTAATATAGCATATTCTCTTTTATTTTCACAAAAAATTCTAAAATTTGTTTTTATAGCATGAGTTGACACAGAATAATAATCCCCAGAAATTTTTTTGATTTCTGAAATTTCTCCATCTACTGGAAAATGAAATCTATGGTAATCAGCTGGTGCAAGTCTAATTATTACAAAAGTACCATCTTCATATTTTTTGGCTAATTCTTTATCATTAAAAAACTCTTCTAAGGTAAATTCAGAACCTTTTACAAAGAATTTATCAATTTCTTTTATATTTTGATAAGCTAAAATCTTTCCATCTGCCGGGGAAACAATTACATTTTCATTATAATCTATTTTTCTAGCACCATCTTTTAATTCACGATAAAAGAAGTCATTAAAACTTGTATAATCCTCTATTGGTCTTTTGTATTCACTCATATCTATTCCCATTTCTTCCACAAAAGATTTTATTTTTTCTTTTGACTCAGGTTTAGACATCTTTCTTCCATACCAATCAGATAGAAATTTTCTTTTTACTATTGTGTGCAAAGCTAATTTTCCAAAAGGATTATAATATAAAAATTTTAATGCTCCTTCTCCCATTACCTTTTCAGTTTTTATTTCACCAGTTTTTCTCTCTATATATTGTATTTTTTCAAACTCCATTTCACTTTCCTTGTTATATATTATAAAACATATTATTATCAAGAAAATTAATATTTTTTTCTTAGACATTTTTAATCTTATTTATTAAGCCATATTTTAAATTTATTAAATCAGAAGATAAGTCAACCTTATAACTATGAGGATTTTCTAATCTCTTTCTTTCTGGTGAAACCTTAGCTAAAGAATCGAAATAATGTTTTTGAGATTTCATGATATCAAATAGTTCATCATGCAATTTTTTATCAATAACACCATCTTTGATATAAAGTTTTGTAAGTTTTTTATAAGTATATTCATCTTTTTTCAATATACTATTTTTAAACTCATATTTTTCATCTCTTATCATAAGTTCTTCATTATTTAGCAATTTTTCTTTATCATTATCATCTTTAACAAGGCTTATTAAATCAGCATAAGCAAAACCATCTTTATCAAATATTCTATATACTTCTTTAAATCCAGGATTAGAAATCTTTATAACATCTCCTGATATTTTTATTAAAGGTTCTTCATCAAGTTCAACTATTTTATATACTCCTCCAAAACAAGGATAAGATTTACTTACTGCTATAGCATCACCAACACCATACATATCTACACAAGCTCCTTGTTCACGAAGTGATCTTATAAGTTTTTCATCAAGAGAGTTAGTCAAAGTTATTTTTGCCTTTGTAAAACCTTCTTCATCAAATCTTTTACGACATTTTTTAGATTGATAAGCTAAGTCTCCTGAATCAAGTCTTACTCCATAAATTCCTTCATAACTATCATCTATTCCACACTCTTTAAATGCTTTTATTGCATTTTCAATTCCAATATGAATAGTGTCATAAGTATCAACTAAAAGAATTAAAGAGTTACTTTTTCTTTGCCTTCTATGTTTTATAAAAGTAACAAAAGCTTCTTTTTCTGCTTCTGCTCCAACACCAAAAGATTGGATATATGAATGTGACATAGTTCCATTAGATGGTATTCCATATTTATATTCAGTAACTAAATTTGAATGTCCATAACAACCACCAATTATAGCTGCTTTATTCCCTTCAACAGCACTATCAAAACCATGAGCTCTTCTACTTCCAAAAGCTAAAACTTTTATTGGATCTGCAGCTCTTGTAACCATAGATGCCTTTGTTGCAATAGCCATATTCATATTCATTATATTTAAAATAGGGGTTTCTAATATTTTTGCTTCTATCAAAGGTGCTTTTATAGTTATTACAGGCTCATTTGGATAAACAATTTCTCCATCTTGTATTGCATATAAATCTCCTGTAAACTTCATTTTAGATAAAAAATTTATAAGATGTTCTTCTTCTAAAATTTTAGAAAAATATTTTCTTTTTTCTTCTTCTGATGTAGTATTTAAAACTTCTATAAGGTGTATAACTTCTTGTATTCCTGACACAACTGCAAAACCACCATCTTCTGTTTTTCTAAAAAACATATCAAAGACAGCTATTTTATTTTGCATACTTTCCATAAGAAAAATATCACTTTCTGTATATTGATATCTATCTGAGTTGATAACTCTTGCAAATTCTGTTAAAATAAAATTATTATTCATAATATTTATAAATACCTACCTTTAAAAATTATTTGATTAATTATATCATATTTTTATTTTTTTCCAAAATAATAATTTGTCTATATAAGTGAACTTTATATATCTAAAATAATACGAGGTGATTTTTATGAGAACAGTTATACAAAGAGTTAAATATGCAAAAGTGAGTGTTGATGGAAAAGTTATAGGGGAAATTGATAAAGGACTTCTAATTCTTTTGGGAATTACACATGAAGATACTATTAAAGAAGTCAAGTGGCTTGCTAATAAAACTAAAAATTTAAGAATTTTTGAAGATGAAGAAGGAAAAATGAATTTATCTTTAGAGGATGTAAAAGGAAAAGCTTTAATAATTTCTCAATTTACTCTTTATGGAAATTCAATAAAAGGAAATAGACCTTCTTTTATTGATGCTGCAAAACCAGACTTAGCAAAAGATTTATATTTAAAATTTATAGAAGAATTTAAATCTTTTGGTATAGAAACAAAAGAGGGAGAATTTGGTGCGGATATGAAAGTAGAACTTTTAAATGATGGACCAGTAACAATTATTATTGATACGAAGGATGCAAATATAAAATAAGAAGATTAGAAATATATTGAAATTATTGATATTTTCTAAAACTATGTTATACTTTATTGTGTATTTTTACTAAATAAGGGGGAGGTGAAAATAGTTGGAAAAAATCTATAAAAGTAGGATATATAGAATAATTTTTAATCTTTTATGTGGTGCTGCACTTTCATTTTTTGTCTTTTACATAGCACAAATCTGGTTAACACAATTAACTTCAATTATCATAACAGCTTTAATTTTCTTATCTTATATATGGTTAGTAATCTGGGGAAATTTTATTACTATAATTGTAACTGATAAAGAACTCATTGTTAAAAATGGAAAAAAAGAAGATAGATATGAATTTAGTAAATATCATTTTCGTGCCAAAACGATTTCTTCAAGAGGAGATACAGAATGTACTTTGTACGCCATTGATGAAAATGGAAATGAAACTATTATTGATTGTGAATTAATTGGAATTGGGCAATTTATGGAACTAATAAATGATTTAAAATTAGATGGTAGTGAAAAAGTAAATAAAATAAACACAATAAAAAAAGATAAGTAATAAAAATTAAAGGAGAGAAAAATTATGAGAAATATATATCTTTATGTTGCTGTATTTATTATTTTTGGAGTTGGATATCAAATTTTTATGTATATGTATGCAAACAGAAGAAAAAAGGAATTACTTGAATGGTTAGAAAAAAATCCTAAGGCTGCCAAAGTGTATATTGCAAAAACTTCAAGTTTACTTGGGTCTATATTTACTCCAAGTAGTATAAGGCTTATTGCTATTGATGATAATTATCCAATGACTTCTTTTGCAGAAGGTTTTAAACAAGGATTCTATCTTGCACCTGGAAAACATAGAATAACTTCATCTTTTGAAAAAACTAGACCTGGTTTTTTCTCTAAAACAGTTACTACACAATATGCTCCTTCTACTCAAGAAGTTGAAGTGGAAGCAGAAAAAACATATATCTATTCTTTTGATAAGAAAAATGAACAATATACTTTTACAGAAGTAAATCAATAATAAAAATTACTTGTATAATAAATGGTGTTGATAGAAGAATTTTCTATTGATACCATTTTTTAATAAAAAAGTTGAGATAATAAAGTTTTCCTATAAAAATGGCGACCCCGATGTGGCTTGAACACACAACCTACTCCTTAGGAGGGAGTCACTCTATCCAATTGAGCTACGGGGTCATCCTTTAAGATTATACAATATTTTATTTAAGATTTCCACTTTTTATGTTAAAATGAATTCATATTCTATTAAAGGGGGATAAAGAGAGAAATGGATTTTAAAGAAATATACAAAAAATTAACAGCAAAAAAATGTGCTTTTATTGCAATCTTTTTTTGGGCAACAGCATTTATTTTAACAAAAGTTGTTTTAAAAGAGGTTGATGCAACAAGTGTTGGGGTTCTAAGGTACTTTTTTTCTTCTATTATAGTTATTTTTATTTTAATAAAACAAAAAATTTCTCTTCCAGCATTAAAAGATATTCCAGCTTTTATATTTGCAGGTTTTTCAGGATATGCAGGTTATATTGCATTTTTTAATATGGCTACTTTACTTTCAAGTCCTTCCACTTTAAGTGTTATAAATGCGCTTGCTCCTGCAATAACAGCTATAGTTGCATATTTCATATTTAATGAAAGAATAAAATTAATTGGTTGGTTTTCAATGGGAATATCATTTTGTGGAATTTTAATACTTACTCTTTGGGATGGTGTCTTGACAGTAAATAAAGGTATTTTATATATGTTAGCTGGTTGTTTACTATTAAGTTTATATAATATTTCTCAAAGATATTTAACTAAAAAATATTCTTCTTTTGATGTCAGTATGTATTCTATGTTAATTGGTGGAATTTTACTTGTTATCTATTCTCCAAGCTCTATAACAAATATGTTCTCTATAAGCTTAACTTCTTTAATTCTGATTATATATATGTCAATTTTTCCTAGTATAATTTCTTATTTTTTCTGGACAAAGGCATTTGAACTTGCAAAATCTACAACAGAAGTTACATCTTTTATGTTTGTAACACCAGTTCTTGCAACTTTTATGGGAATGATAATTTTAGGAGATATTCCAAAATTATCAACACTTATTGGAGGAGTAGTAATTATTTTAGGAATGATATTGTTTAATAAAACAAAATAATACTTGATTTTTTCTTAAAATTAGGTTATTATATCTCAATTAATAAAAAAAGGAGAAATTTATGTTTGTTTTAACTAATTTAGTCATTATTAGTATAGTCCTACTTATATTGATCATTACACTAAATATAATCAATAATTTTTTATATACTAATAATTAAACTTTAAATTAGGTACAAATAGAAATATATTTAATTTATTATTTTATAGCAACCTAAGGGGTTGCTTTTTTTATAAGGAGTGATATAAATGATTAACACAGAAAAAATTTGGATGAATGGAAAATTAGTAGGGCATGATGATGCTAATATACATATATTATCTCATGTAGTTCACTATGGTAGTTCAGTATTTGAAGGAATAAGAATTTATAAGACAGAAAATGGTCCTGCAATTTTTAGGTTGAGAGAACATGTAAAAAGACTTTTTGATTCTGCAAAAGTTTATAGAATGGATATTCCATATTCAATAGAAGAAATTGAACAAGCTATTATAGAAACTGTAAAAGCTAATAAATTAGAACAAGGTTATATCCGTCCAATAGCTTATCGTGGATACTTTGAATTAGGAGTTACTCCAACAAGATGTCCAGTAGATGTTGCAATAGCTGCTTGGGCTTGGGGAGCATATCTAGGAGAAGAAGCTCTTAATAAAGGGATAAGAGTACAAGTTTCTAGCTGGAGAAGACCTGCTTTAAATACTTTACCTTCTCTTGCAAAAGCTGGAGGAAATTATTTAAGTTCACAACTTATTAGATTAGAAGCACTTAATAATGGATATGAAGAAGGAATAGCTCTTGACTATTTAGGAAATATTAGTGAAGGAAGTGGAGAAAATTTATTTGTAGTTTTAAATGGTAAAATAATAACTCCAAACTTATCTTCTTCTGCACTTGGTGGAATAACAAAAGATACAGTTATTCAACTTGCTAAAAAGTTAGGTTATGAAGTTGTAGAACAAGCTATACCAAGAGAACTTTTATATATCTGTGATGAATTATTCTTAACAGGGACTGCTGCTGAAGTTACTCCTGTTTACTCTGTTGATGATATAGTGGTTGGAAATGGAGATAAAACTATAACTAAAGCACTACAAAAAGAATTCTTTGATCTTGCTCATGGTAGACATGAACTTTCAGAAAAATATTTAACTTATGTGAAATAAAAAAGATTTTTTTCTGGAGGATTTATCTTATAAAACCAATAATTTCAATATTTTATAGATAAATAGTAGATATATTTTAAAATATTTTTCTTGTGTTTTGTTAACAAATAATATATAATGTAATTAGTTATAACATTTATATTTTTTTAATTATATATAAATGTTATAAAATAATACACTTTATTGGAGGTAAAAATATGGGATTAATAAGTTATATTGAAGAAAAACGTCTTGAAAGAGAAAGAGCAATTAGAAATGAAAAATTAATTAGTACAATGAAAATTCTTGCAAGTATTGGAGCAGGATTTACATTAGGTATATTATTCGCTCCAAAATCAGGAAAAGAAACTAGAAAAGATATTTCAAAAGCAACTAAAGAAGGACTTAATTTTGTAAGTGAAAATCTTAATAATGCAAAAAATTATGTTAAAGATAAAGCTAACAATATGAAAGAAGCTGTTGCTGAGAAATATGATGAGCTTAGAAATGAAACTATTCCAGAAAAAATTGAAGATTTTGAAGAAGATGTAGAGGATACAGCTGATATTATTGAAGAAAAAGCTGAAGATGTAAAAGAAAAAGTAAAAAAATAGTGAAAAACTAGGAGGAAAATATGGTAACAATTAATTTGGATCTAATTATAAAAATTCTTCTAAGTATAGCACTTACAATATTTTTTATATTACTTTTTGTTACATTAATAAAGATTATTTCATTTTTTTCAAAAATAAATTCTCTATTAAAGAAAAATAAAGAACAATTGGAAAAAAGTATCACTGAAATTCCTAATCTAGTAAGAAACAGTGAAAAAATATTGGAAAATACCAATAGTAATTTAGAAAAAATAAATATTTTAGTAGAAGATATTACTAGTATATTAAAAGTTTCTAGAAAAAATATTGTTGACAGTTCTAGTAATGTGTCTACTACATTAGAAAATATTAAAAATGTTTCTAGTAATGTTGCTGAATCTAGTAAATTTATCACTCAAAATTTTATTGATAAAACTACTGGTGCTAAGAAAAATATTGGTGGTTTCATTGGTGCACTAGACACAGCCTTAGATTGTTGGGATATATTTAAAACAATCTTCAAAAAGAAAAAATAATTACTCATAATTAGGAAGAAGGTGAAAAATATGGGAATAATAGCTTGGATAATACTTGGTGCACTTTCTGGATGGATAGCTAGTATAATAATGGACAAAAATGCATCAATGGGAGCAATAGCTAATATAGTAACTGGAATTGTTGGTGCTTTCATTGGTGGAATAGTTTTTAATTTTATAGGTGCTCAAAAAGTAACTGGTCTAAATCTTCATAGTATTTTAGTTTCTGTAGTAGGAGCTTGTATTTTACTTTGGATAGTTGGAGTAATTAACAAAAAATAAAAAAATTAAATTTTTTAAAGGAATATGATAAAATACTAAAATTTTTAATAATAATTGCATTAATATTAGTCATTATTTTTTTAGTAAAAACTTTAGGATTTATCTAATATATTATCAAGTGAAACTCTTAATAAAATTGATGAACTATTAAATTTATAAAAAAATTAAAAACTGCACCTCTAATCTTGTACCTAAGATTTTTGGTGCAGTATATTATTTTTATTAGTTAATAGACTTTTTTAATTCATCAACTTTATTTAATCTTTCCCAAGGAGTATCTATATCAGTTCTTCCAATATGTCCAAATGCAGCTAAATCTTGATATTTAAATTTTCCTTCTCTCAATTCAAGAGCTTTTTCAATTCCTCTAGGAGATAAATCAAATACTTTTGATACAGCTTCTGAAATTTTATCTTCATCAACTTTTGAAGTTCCAAAAGTATCAACTTTAATTGAAACAGGTTTAGGAACTCCTATTGCATAAGATAATTGAATTTCACATTTATCAGCAAGTCCTGCTGCAACAATATTTTTAGCTACCCATCTAGCAGCATAGGCAGCTGATCTATCAACTTTTGAAGGGTCTTTACCAGAGAAAGCTCCTCCACCATGTCTAAAATATCCACCATAAGTATCAACTATAATTTTTCTACCAGTAAGTCCTGTATCCCCATGAGGTCCTCCAATTACAAATCTTCCAGTAGGATTAATATAGTATTTTATATTTTCAGAACTTAAGTTATATTTTTCTAAAACAGGTTTTACAACTTTTTCTATAACTGTTTTCTCAATTTCATCATGGCTAACATCTTCATCATGTTGTACTGATACAACGATAGAATCAACATGGTCAACTTTTCCATTTTCATCATAAGCTAAAGTAACTTGTGATTTTTGATCTGGCCTTGCCCATTTAATTTCATTATTCTTCATCATATTAGTAAGTTTTACTAATATTTCTCTTGATAATACAAGTGCTAATGGCATAAGTTCTTCTGTTTCTCTAACAGCTCCACCAAACATTATACCTTGATCTCCAGCCCCACCAATATCTACTCCCATAGCGATATCAGGTGATTGTGCATGGATACAACTTAAAGTACCACAGTTAGAATCAAATCCCATTCCAGGTCTATAACCAATCTCATCAATTTTTTTTCTAACTATATCTTGCACATCAATATATGTTGATGTTGTTATTTCTCCTCCAACAACAACTAATCCAGTAGTACAAAAAACCTCACAAGCAACTCTTGAATTAGGATCATCTTTTAAACATGCATCTAATACTGCATCTGATATTTGATCTGAAACTTTATCTGGATGTCCTGGTGAAACAAATTCAGAAGTAAAGTATGTAAACTTTTTCATTTTTTTCCTCCTTAAAAATAAATAAAATGTTAAAATAAAAAAACTCTATCCAATTCCAGATAGAGAGATGTATTATAATTCTTTCCATCTATCAGGAATTAGCACCACACAAAATTATATGTAGGTTGCTGAGATCTCAACGGGCCTGTCCCTCAATCTCTCTTGATGGTTTAATCCAACATGATTCTAACATTTTTTATAAATTTTGTCAATATTTAAAAAATGAGGCTATCTTAAATAATAGCCTCATATGTTTTATTTTTTAGGTGGCAAAATTTCTAACCAGTATCCATCAGGGTCTGTTATAAAATAAATTCCCATCTTTTCATTTACAAAAACAACACAACCCATTTCTGTATGCTTTTTAAAAGCTTCATCATAGTTGTCTACTTCAAAAGCTAAATGGAATTCTTCATCACCCAAATCATATTTTTCTGTTCTATCAGCAAGCCAAGTTAATTCTAATTGGAAATGAGTTACACCATCACCTAAATAGACTATCTTATAGCTTCCATCTTCTGCAAATTTTTCTCTTACAACTTTTAGCCCAAGAGCTTCATCATAAAATTTTATACTTTTTTCTAAGTCTAAGACATTAAAATTTTCATGTAAAAAATGAAATTTCATAAAACCTCCTTACTAAGAACTAACTATTCTTAGCATCTATTTTTGCTAAAGAAATTTTTAATTTTTTTTGAAGTTTTTTCTTTTCTTCATCAGTTTCAAGTTTTTCTAATTCTTTTTTTAAATTATCAACTAGAGTTTGTTCACTTTCAACATCAATTTCTTCTATTGAGAAAATTTCATCAGCAATTATAGTTGCTTGATTATTAGAAATTTCTAAAAATCCACCTGATAAAAAATAGATATCTCTTCTATCTTTATTAGGACTTTCAATCTCCATTTTTCCCATTGAAAGTTCAGCTACAAAAGGAGCATGATTGGGTAAGATTCCTATATCTCCCTCAGAAGTTCTAAGTCTTAAATACCCTGCTTCTTGTTCTAATATTTTTTTAACTTGTGTTACTACACTTACACTAAAACTAGGCATATTCCCTCCTTATTTTGCCAAATCTTTTGATTTAGCAACTGCTTCTTCTATTGTACCAACATATAGGAATGCTTGTTCAGGAATATCGTCATGTTTTCCTTCTAAAATTTCTCTGAATCCTCTTATTGTTTCTTTTACAGGAACATATTTACCTTCCATTCCAGTAAATTGTTCAGCAACAGAGAATGGTTGAGAGAAAAATCTTTGAATTTTTCTAGCTCTCGATACAGTAAGTTTATCTTCATCAGATAGTTCATCCATACCTAAGATAGCTATTATATCTTGAAGCTCTTTATATCTCTGTAAAACTTCTTGTACTTCTCTAGCCACTTCATAGTGTTCTTTTCCAACTACATCTTCTGATAGAGCCTTAGATGTTGAATCTAATGGGTCAACAGCTGGATATATTCCTAGTGATGCAATATTTCTTGAAAGAACTGTTGTTGCATCCAAGTGAGAGAAAGTTGTAGCTGGTGCTGGGTCTGTTAGGTCATCTGCTGGTACATATACAGCTTGTACTGATGTAATTGAACCAGATTTTGTAGATGTTATTCTTTCTTGTAAAGCACCCATTTCAGTTGCTAGGTTTGGTTGATATCCAACAGCTGATGGTATTCTTCCAAGTAAAGCTGAAACTTCTGAACCTGCTTGTGTAAATCTAAATATATTGTCTATAAATAGAAGAACATCTTGCCCATCTTTATCTCTAAAATTTTCTGCAACAGTAAGCCCTGTTAATGCAACTCTAAGTCTTGCTCCAGGTGGCTCATTCATTTGTCCATAAACAAGAGCTGTTTTTGTGATAACTCCTGATTCAGTCATTTCACCATATAAGTCTCTACCTTCTCTTGTTCTTTCTCCAACTCCTGCAAAAACTGAAATTCCTCCATGTCCTTTTGCAATGTTGTTAATAAGTTCCATTATTAAAACTGTTTTTCCTACTCCAGCTCCACCAAATAATCCTATTTTTCCACCTTTAATATATGGTGCTAATAAGTCTATAACCTTTATTCCTGTTTCAAATATTTCAGTTTCAGTTTCTAAGTCATCAAACTCTGGTGCTTCTCTATGAATAGGTAAAAATGTTTCAGCATTTATAGGACCTTGATTATCAACAGGTTCTCCTAAAACATTTAATATTCTACCAAGAACAGTTTTACCAACTGGTACTGTAATTGGTTTACCTGTATCTATAACTTCCATTCCTCTTTTTAATCCATCAGTTGAATCCATAGCAACAGTTCTTACAACATTGTTACCAAGATGTTGTTCAACTTCTAGAACAAGTTCTTTATCTTCTAATTTTACTTTTAAAGCATTATATATTGCAGGCAACTCATCTTTAAAAGCAACGTCTACAACGGCACTTATAATTTGTGTTATAGTTCCTTTGTTCACCTATTATTGCCTCCTTACCTTTTTTATTTCTGACTTTATAAAAATATAGATAATTCTTGAGTATTATCTTTTAAGATTGTACAAGTAAAAATGAGTGAATTACATTCTAAATTTTAGATAAAAAATCAAATAGAATGAGCCGAGCAAATTTCGCTATGTTTGAACGAAGTGAGTTTGCCGAATTTCTTAGAAACACTTAGCAATTTATTGCTTAGAGTTTCTTATGATGCGAACGTCAATTTTTCAGCGTTAAGAAATTTAGCTAGCAATGAACTATTTTTTATTATATTTTGTTTAGTAAGTAATGAACTGTTTTTACTATATTAATAATGGGAGTGAGAATAAATACCCAAAAGATCACTAAAGCGATGCAAATGGTGTCAACC
>ERZ773056.139-NODE-139-length-34916-cov-3.721723_pt1 | contig 34916 bp, 30 predicted proteins | sample MGYA00580857_ERZ773056 | MGnify/ENA primary metagenome ERZ773056 (study PRJEB29015, sample SAMEA2737996) | human oral metagenome | biome: human oral; feature: human-associated habitat; material: dental | place: China | collected 2114 ... | reverse complement strand
CAAGTTTTATTTTACTATATCCTGCAAAACTGCCCTTATTAAGCCATCTTGAAGCTGTTATCATATCACTTGGATACTTCTTTCCCATAGTAATAAAATCTTTTACATTATGTGGATCTGTTTCCAAATCAGGTGCCATCATAAGCAGGTGACTTCCTGTTGCCTCCAAAAATCCGTCTGCTACAGCTCCTCCTGCAAATGGTCTTTTTTGATAAAGTATATGTAATGGAATTCCGGCCTCTTCACATACCGATTTTGATTTTTTTATAGCTTCTATACTTTCAGGCAACGTACGATTACATACTACTGCAATAAACTCTTTGATATCCTCATGATTACATTCTTCCAAGATAATATCAATCGTCTGATTAAATGAAAAAGATTCATTTAAGGTTGGAAGAATAATTGATACATTTTTAAATTCTTTAACTTTCACAATCCCTCCTAAATCTCCAAGCGAATCTCATCCACATCAAAAATAGATTTTAAAAGCTTATTGTCCATCATAGTGGAACTTGCTCTCTTTGCAACAAAAATCCCCTCTGAATCCTCCACCTTGACAGGTCTGACAAGACTCTCATCCAATCCCAGTTTTTTTGCAATTATTAAACCAACTTCATACTTTGATAATGCTTTATCAGAAGATATATTTACTATTGGATGTTTATCATTCATTTCTATCAATTCTACAATATAGTCTGCAGCCTGCTTAAACGATATCGTAGAACGATATGAATCGCTAAACATATCCATCCCCACCTTTGATTTTAAACTTTCCACAATATGGTCATAAAAATGTTTTTTACTGGACAGAAGGCTTGTCCCTATCAAAAACGGATACCTCACCACCTGATATCCATATGTAGTAACAATTCTTTCTGCCAAAGCCTTCTGTTTTCCATATGTATTTACAGGATTCGTATCATCATCTTCCTCAAAAACCTTACCATCTATACTATTTCCATATACACTGTCTGATGATGGATAATAAAATGCACTTACATTATCCATTTCATTGATGAAAAAAGACAAAGATATTATATTTGTATTCCAAGCTGTCTTCGGATTCTTCTCAACCAGGTCAGGATTATGGTAAGCGGCGAGATAGACAACCTTTTTGTTTTCCCTATTATATTCTTTACAAAAACTGCTCACCGCCTTAAAATCGCAAATATCCAAACTTTTCCAAGTTGTCCTTTCATCCTTTAGAGAATCTCCAACTAATGATATATCCCTACAACAGGCAACTATATTTTCGTTCGTTTTTTTTAAAATAGATTTTATAATATATGATCCTAAAAAACCATTTGCACCGATAATACAATACATACTAACACCTACAGATCTTTTGTAAGTTCCATTGCGTCGAGCATACATAAATCCATATTCTTATAATTCCATGTAGCCCATCTACCAAGAAGATTAAATGTAGGATCCCCCCTAAAATACTCCTTAATTCCATTAACATTTGTATCATAGGCTTTATCATGAATAACATAAGCATACTCTGAAAACTGTTGATCTAAAATTTTCTCAAAACCAAGTTCTTTTGGAAGTGTATTATCATTCACAATATCGTCTGTTACTTTAAAGCTTGTACCGATAACTTCAAGTGCTCCACATCCTCTTGTAGTATCAGGATTGGCATATGGTGTTAAAGCACTTTGATATCCTACACGATGGCACTTATAATCATGAGACGGTATATATAACCAAGTGATATCAGTTTTTGGGCAATCAAACAATACCGTTGTCAAGCTGTTGTATTTTAGTCCCTTAATCAAGTTTACTACCTTTTCAGGAAGCTCCATTACATTTGGCAACTCTGGAAGTGGAATTGTACTGATTATCTTATCATACTCACCTTCACCATTCACATTCCACTTATCATTTATCTTTTCTAGTGATTTAATTGTAAAGTCGGTATGTATATTTAATCCCTCGCCAATAGCATTAACCATAGACTGTATACCACCATGAAGTGGATAATAGAATGATGAATGTGGCATCTTTCTTTCCTTAGGGTCTTTCAGAATAACTGATCGGATTATTTCTTTTTTAGTCGGAAGCGGCATCTTTCCTCTCATCCATCCTGTTCCCATGTCTTCCAACGGATAAGCCCAAATTTTCTCATTATATGGAATCATATAGAAATCTGCTATGCTCTTTCCAAAATTCCATGTAAGCCAGTCCTTGAAATTGTCGGGTTCCGGTCCCATCTGTGAAAGCACAAAATCATGTACACAATCTACGGCATCATCTGCATCCAACTCACAAAGAGAAAGTTCAAAAGGATATGAAACATATTTGCCCGAAAAGAAAATTTTAGCGTTACGATCAGTATACTTCCAGTTCTCCTTTGGATAGATGGAAAAAACCCAATCCATAACTTCTTTATGTTTTGAATTTAAAATATGACCACCATGAGGATCATAAAGCATTCCATCTACATAACGGCTTCTTGCCAAACCTCCGATAGTAGGATTCTTCTCATATACTACCACCTCATGTCCCTTATCTTTTAATATTCTTGCAGCACTTAATCCTGATACACCGGCACCTAAAACAGCTATTTTCATTATCGCTCCTATCTAAAACTAATATTATATAAAATCAATACTTAATACATCCTTCTTTATGCAAACAAAGGAAATGTATCGGTCCATGACCAATACATTTCCACATATTTTATCTTGTTAAGAACTCATGTCCACCTTTTACTCTATCTCTCCAATAATTCAAAAGATCTTCCATAGTCTGCTCGAATGGAATCACCGGCTCCCATCCTGTATGTGCAGTAAACTTTCTACAATCTGGAACCTGTAAATCTGCATCAATAGGACGAAGTCTTTCCGGATCTTCCTCGACTTTAATCTGATCTTTCATTGGTGACATATTGATAAGAGCCTCTAAAGTATCTCCAACCTCACAAGTGTACCTACCACCAATATTATAATATTCTCCCGCAACAGGATTCTTTGTTACAAGTATATAGTATGCTCTAACCGCATCTCTTACATCTGCATAAGTACGCAGAGACTTGAGATTTCCAACCTTTACAACAGGAGGAAGCATACCTGCTTCAATCATAGCAATCTGCTTTGCAAATGTAGACTCATGGAATACGTCTCCCCTTCTTGGACCTGTATGTGTAAACATTCTTGTAGTCATTACAACCATGCCAAATGCTTCTGCATAATATCTTCCGACAAGATCTGTTCCAACCTTTGAAATAGCATATGGGGATGCTGGATGAAATGGACAATCCTCATTAATTCCATCCTCAGGCTTTTTATCTGCCGGAATCTTTCCGAACACCTCAGAAGAAGCACAAACATGAATCACCGGCTTATACTTATCATCCGCTTTCATTGCAACATGTACGGCCTCAAGTAATCTGCATGTTCCCAATATATTAGTGTTCAAAGTATCTATAGGTGCTGTAAAGCTTGTCTGTGGATAACTTTGCGCAGCTAAATGAAATATGTACTCAGGCTTAATCTCTGACACAACGCGATATAAAGACATCTGATCATTTAAATCAGCATACTCAAAGAAAACCCTGTCTTTTCTATTTACTCTTTCTAAAAGGTGGTCAACATTATCAAGAGGACTTCTCCATCTACACACACCATAAATTTCCCAATCTGTCTCCTCCAGCAGAAAATCAGCCAAATGAGAACCTACCATTCCTGTAATTCCTGTAATTAACGCTTTTGTAGCCATACTACTCCTTTCCTATGAACCTTCCTTAACAGATTCCAAGTCAAAATACTCAGGTCTGAAATACATAATTCTTGTTCCCTCATTTTCAAACTCAAAAGGAACATACACCAGATCCTCAAGAGCTTTCTTTACATTCTCTTGATACTCAGGCTCTACATAAAACAACAAGAAACCACCACCACCGGCACCAAGTAACTTGCCTCCGGTTGCTCCGGAATCTATTGCTTTTTTATATAACAAATCTATGTCGTTATTACTAATGTCTGATGTAATACCTCTTTTTAATTTCCAAGTATAATCAAGAAGCTTTCCAAACTCTCTCAAATCAGCCTTCGAAACAAGCAGTTTCTGTACTTCATCCACAAGTGCCTTCATTTCCAGCAACTCGGCAGTCTTATCCTTTGTCGCCTTTACTTGATTTTTTGCAATATCACTTGAAAATCTTGAAAAACCTGTAAAAAACAGCATCAGCCTATCATTCAAGTCTTTTTTTCTATCAGTAGAAAATACCAACGGTTTTACCGTATATCCATCATCTCTGAAATCAATTCTATTAAATCCTCCAAATGAAGCTGCTATTTGGTCTTGAATACCACCTGCTTCATTACAAAGTACTCTTTCAACATAAATGGCATCATCTGCCAGTCTTCTTTTATCTGCATATTTACCCTTCAATGCATAACAGGCATTTAACAAACCTACTGCAAATGAAGAACTGGTACCAAGCCCTGATCTTGCCGGAAGGTCCGCTTCATAAACTACCCTGAGCTCATGCATATCTAAATACTTCATGATATTCCTAACAGCAGGGTGCTGTATCTCATCAATAGTCTTTGTTCTTTCAATTATCCCATAAGTGATCTGATTGGAATAGTCAAAGAATCTAGGGAGATGACGCACTGTTGTATAACAATACTTATCAAAAGTAGTTGAAATGACAGCACCTCCATGTTCTTTATAAAATCCCTCATAATCTGTCCCTCCGCCAAAAAATGACATTCTAAATGGTGTCTGTGCAATAATCATAAATCTTTTTGCATAAAATATGCACTCCTTTTTTTATTTTAAAAACTCTATATTCTCATGTTACATTATATCAACAATAAACTATCATAAAAAGCAATAATAATCAAGTTTAGCAAATAAATAATTGAGAATTGTAAGTTTTATTAGTTACGAATATATGTTGTGACCGTAGATTTTTCATCTTTATATATTTGATGAAAGTTTTCCTCTAAAGCCATTCTATCTGCATCATTCAACAGTATATGTATATCCAACAAATATATCTTCTTATATTTCTTTATATTTTCTCTATCAAAATCCCCCTGAAATGTTTTCTGATATTTTATAGGCTCAAACTTACCATTGTGTGTCAAATAGTAGTCCCACCCTATAGAATATGTTGAACTAATTAATACTAATGTATCCGGACTGTTTGCATCAGGTTGATTTATCAGATATTCTGCAGCCTCTCTGTATGGCTGATAAAAACTTGATTCCATATCTCTTTTTGTATATAAAGTAACATTACTGTTTATAAAAATAAAGCAGGACATTACCAAATATACAAATCCAATTCTTTTTATCCTTCCATTTGTAAAGAAAGATATAATTTCTTCCAAACCAAAACTTGCTATAATGAGCATATATGGCAATAAATTGAGGAAGTATCTATTAGTCCATACAGATGACTTTGGATTAAGATACTTAGAGTAAAAGAACACAATGAATATCTCAACAATAATTGTTATAATCATTGCTAAATTCAAATCAATACACAGCTTTGCTTCTCTGATTCTATAAATTGTAACAAAAAAACCGATCATTACGCATAAAATCGCAAATTCTTGAGATGATACAAGCCAATTCAGTATATCTATAATACTTCCGAAGGTGGGTGGACTAATCCAAAATGCATTACCCCACTGTTCTCTTGTTATTAAATAATTTATAATAAGCCATGGCAAATAAACGGCACCTGCTACCATATATGAAAATATAAATTTATATGAATATCTTTTCTTTATAAACAAATAACATTCATACAAAAATAATCCAAAACAAGTGAGAATTCCAAAGTAATGTGTATAACATATGGCTAAAATTGCTGATATATGAACTACTGTTGTTTTAGTTTTGTTTTCTTTTCCATCTTCCAGGCGAAGAATAATAGCATAGAGCAAAAATAAAGGCATCAATATCATAAAACCATATGACCTAACTGCAAAACCCGAATTTACTATCAAAGCATTTGATGTTATCAAAAAAAGCTCAAATATTATTCCAACATATTTATTCCATCCTCTTCTTACTACCATAGCACCAACATAAAATCCGATAGTATTTGCTATAATTGACAACATTCTGGCCCACAATGCCAAAGCTCCTGTTCCAACAGGAATAAGCTTTGAAAAATAGTGCCATGCAACAGTGTATAAAGGTGGTGTTGTTGACTCCTCCCTAAGGATAAGCTCTATCACTTCTCCCAGGCTTCTGTTTTTTGCCGCTATCCCCATAGTTGCCGAATCGTCCATCCATGTTGATTTATAATTTCCCAAAGAAATCATAATTGTGAATCCGACTAATGCTATTACTATTGCTACCAACTCATATTGGTGTTCTGTAATTAAATTTAAAATCTTTATCCTGTGTATATATAGACAAAATATAACTATTCCTAAAATAATACATTCCAAAACAATAGCAAATATATTTATTATGCCAAAACCTATAATTCCACCTGTATTGGGCAAAGGAATAGATACACTGTCATTATCAGAATCAACATAAGAAGATAGTACCTTTTCAGATGAACCGTTAAAACTAAGGGCAGCCTTTCCTCCCCATCTTGTGGCATGGAAGTTTATACTTCTATCATTGCCTTTTCGTAATTTTATAGTAATGGTATCTGTAAGTCCTGTAACAGATACTCCCCCCCAACGCTGTCCACCATTGGTATCTAACCATTTCCCGTCTACAACACTATACTTTAAAACAGTATCATTATTATCTGTTATATTCTGCATAGTAATATATGTTGCAGCTGAAGACGAATCTTTTTCATCCAAAGCTCTAATGGTAACAGTATCTGCCGGAAAAACAATAAATAGGTTCAATATTATTACAAATATTACAGTGGCCCCTCCCATTATTGGTGCATAGATCCACCTTCTTATATCTTTTTTTATCAAAAAAAGATATAAGAAGGTAAATACAACAAATAATAAACTATAAATAAAAGTCATTTAATTACCTCTCATGTTCAATAAAAATTACATATTTATGGAATATAAAGTATTACTCATAATATTTAATATTATCTTAATACTTCAATACATAAATAATACTTAGTCCCCTTACTTATTTTTTCAAAACTACTATTCTAATCTAAAATCTGTTGCTAGCAATAATTATTAAATCCAGCTAAAGTAAACTCTGTTACTTTAGCTCAGTTTTACTATAACAATAACACATATTCTGTACAGTATTTATTCCTTTTCATTACGGTTTACAAACTTTACTACCAAAACATCTCCAAGTTTAAATACTGAACCCTTCTCCACAACAAAACTCTATAGTAGTATAATGATTAACATATGAACTCATTATATATTGACATTTATAATTTCCATCTGTAGGTTTTTCAAAAATTACAACTTTTTTCCATATCTATTTCTCATTATTACCGGTTCTTTATAAAAATAGATATATTATCTTTATACCATTGTTCAATATTGTAATTATCTTTAAATTCATTTCTTATATCATTCCAAATATAGCCTCTTTTTTCAAACTTTTCTACCCAATAACTTATAGGTTGCTCATTCACATGGCCATCTCCTCCCTGACCTACATGAGCTGCAGAAAACAAAACGATATCTGAGTGCCTGCACAATGTATCTATAAAAGTATCTGCGTACTTTTCATTTAAATGCTCAGCCACCTCTAATGAAATTACCATGTCGAATTTCTTATGTAAATCCAGATTTTCTGTCAAATCTCTTGCTAAAAATTCCTCTTTTTTTACCATTAACATATTTCGGTCTACATAATCACCATCTACTCCTGTAACCTGTATATCCCTATTAATCTGTTTAGCTGCTGCCAACCATGTCCCGGTTCCACATCCGAAATCTACTATACTGCTCGGATTATATATGGGTATCAAATACTTTAAAACTTCAATTGCAGACATGAACGAACCATATTGATTATCTTCATAAAAATTTGCTCCATATATAGATGTGGTGGAAAGTTTATCTTTATGGTTTTGAGAGTTTTCAATATTAGCCAGCATTCTATTTAACAACCAAATTCTTGCTAAAATTTCTTTCTTTAAGTATAATTCCGCTTTCCAAACTCTATTGTCAAAAGATTGGCTTAAATTCTTCTCTGCGTCATAGATTCTACTATCAAAAGTCTGGCTTAAATTCTTCTCTGCGTCATAGATTCTACTATCAAAAGTCTGACTAAAATTCTTCTCTGCGTCATAGATTCTACTATCAAAAGTCTGACTCAAATTCTTCTCTGCGTCATAGATTCTACTATCAAAAGTCTGGCTCAAATTCTTCTCTGCGTCATAGATTCTACTATCAAAAGTCTGGCTCAGGTTTGTTTCCGCTTTATAAATTCTGTTGTCCAGAATTTCTCTTAATGATGTATTCTGCGAATCTATGAACACTTTTATAGATTCAAATCTCTCTTCCAGTTTTCTTAGAGAATAGTCAATATCGCTATTTTTTTCTGACAAGATATAGTTATATTGCTTCAATCTTATTTCAGAATCTCTAATATGATTTAAAATATCATATTTAACAGAGTTGATATGGTCTAAAATTTCAGCTTTACTATCCTTCAAATGACCATCCAAGTCCCAAAGTTGCCTTCTCAACTTATAAGTTATTCCATGTCTAAATGGAGTATAGAAGAATTTCAAAACACACTTTATACACTCCTTTAATGAAAATACCTTAGTGTTACTAATTGGTTCATGTTCTCTACTTGATTCAGTACTTGGATATTTTTTAAATAAATCATCTATACTTAGAACTTCTTCTAAATCATGTCCGTAAGCATATTTACCTAAAACCCATCTCCATCTTCTATTTATAGCCAACAGTAAGCTGGAATCTTTATAATTTTTATATATTACATTGTTTTTTGCCATTTCCCTTAAAAGGGTTTCTTCTTCTTTTAGTGCTTTTTGTCTTTCCTTTTCTTCAACCTGATCGAATCTGTTCTCCCATCCTGTCAAATATTCAAGATGCGCTTCAGATACAGGTACATTCAAATATTTTGAAATATTATTTGCCGCAATCAATGCCGACTCAGCTGAAAGTGCATTAAACTTGTTCTTTGTAATATTATCCGCTCCGACTCTATATTCTCCCAAAATCTTATTTATATTATGGAATTTGAATTTGTGTATTGCTCTTGTCCAAAGTTCATAATCTTCCGCCTTTTTTGTGTTATCATAAAAAAGATTGTTTTTTAAAAAATAATCTTTTCTAATCATAATAGTAGAGTGGCATATTTCGCAACCATAAATAAGTGCTGCCTTTATATCATCATGATTTTCCGCTACTTCGTGAACAAAATCAGTATCTACACCAAAATGATGTTGTCTACTTCCACATAATCCATATTCTTCATGTGAATCCAAAAAATTCTTCTGTATTTCAAAACGATCCTCTGTAGCCAAATCATCTGCATCAATTCTTGCAATGTACTTCCCCTTTGCAATTCTTATTCCCTCATTTAAGGATTCAGCAAGTCCAAGTCTTGTTTTATTTTGTACTAATCTTATACGATTATCCTCAAATAATTGAATCACTTCAATCGTTTCATTGCTACTCCCGGCTTCATTAATAATCAACACCTCAAAGTCCTGACAACTTTGATCAAATACCGACCATAAAGTCTCAGCAATATAGTTTTCACTATTATATGTAGGCAGCAAAACCGTTATCAATGGCTCAACATTGGCAAAGTTTTTTTGCGTATAGAATTCAGTATGGCTAAATAGTGAATTTTTGTATATTCTCTGTAGTTTGTTTTTTTCATAATCATTATTACATGCCAAACTCCAAAACTCAAAAGTATTTTTCATCTTTCTATAGCATAATCTAAAAAAATATCTTCCTTCTTCTTTTGATTTTTTCATTATTTGGAAGAAAAATTTCTTTAGCAAAAGATCTAAATCAACCAATGCTTGAAGTATTAGTTGATCAGACCTACCCACATAAGATTCTAAATAAGTAAGAGCTTTTATTTCTTTCTTTGTCATATTTAATCCACAACTTCTTATTTTCTCCACCAAAACATCTTCTTTATACATAATCCACTCCTAATGTATTTTTAATAATATCCTTCTCACATCTCGTATATTTTTTAAAATGTATGCTAAAAATTCTATTCTAAATTTTAAAAATATTTTCTTTCCGGGATTGTTGAGCGTAATTTCCTTATACAACGATTTTCTTATTCTGATGTACCTCTTCGCTTCATTTATTTCTTTTTTGTCAATATCATATATCATGACAAATGATAGAATATACTGCAAAGCCAGTCTATCTAACAATAATTCTTTTAGGCTGAACTTAGCTTTTTTTATCCTCTCTACGCTGACAGCCAACATATCCATTAAGTCTGTGATATGTTTCAAGGTAACCTTGTTCGCCAAAGAACCTTCTCTTCCAATCCTATAATAATAATAAGGTTTACCGAAAAAACCGAAACTTTTTGCAGTCAAAATCACTTTGGTTGCAAACTCTATATCTTCACTATGAACCCCTTCCAAAAAGAAAAGATTGTTATCCAATAGAAATTCTCTTCTAATAACATATTGCCAAACATTCCAGTAATTTCTCCTTTTCTTTAAAAAAGTTTCAAGATATGAATTATCACAGTTCAAATCATCTCCTTCTATTGTATCCAACTTAGCGATATTATTCGAATTACCTACTATATGGCAATCTGAAATAATCACCTCAGGAGAGTTTTTACTTCCCAGTTTCATCATCAAATCTGAAAATGAACTTGCTTCTATATAATCATCACTGTCAAAGAATACCACATATTCTCCCTTTGCATATCTAAGTCCTACATTTCTTGCATTAGACAGTCCGTCACTATCCTGCCCTATGATTTGAACTTTATCACTGTTTTCTTCCTGTATCTTCTTAGCAATAAGATCACTTCTATCTTCGGATGATTTGACCACCAGAATAATTTCATAAGAAAAACCATGGCAATCAAGCATTGATTTAATACAAGTTTCCAGATACTCTTCTACCTGATATACCGGCACAATAATACTTAAAAGCATGATTTCTCCTTTCCTAAAATAGTTCTTTTATTTTTTTACATATTTTTTTTAATTTTGCCTTTATTCCTTTATTTTCCTTCCAAAAGTAATAAAAGCGATTTATATATGGATTTGGATATCTGGTTCTAAAAATAGACTCAATGCCACCTACCACATCAACCATTCTGTTAAACGGTTCACCACCTCTTGCCCATGACCATTTAGCACGAATTGACCTAAGCAGTGCATCATCATCAAAAAAACCGATTTCCTGATTTTTTCCATATATCTTTCTAAGTGTATTGCTTAATAATATATAGGACTCTTTCTTTTTTTTATAATCTTTGATCTCAAAATAATCATTTTTCCAATTGTTAAAAAGAGCGCTCTCATCCTCTGAAAGTTCCAATCCTATTGTTCTCTTTAATGTTTTTGCAACGATCTTACCACTTTCTAAATGTAGTTTTGATTTTTTTTCAAGAGTTATATTATCCTCTCCAACACGATATTCTCCCAGTACTTCCGGAATATTAGCAATATCTCCAAAATCAATAACTCTGCTCCAAAGTTCAAAGTCTTCTGCCAAGTATGTATTATCATAATACAGAGCATTTTTCTCAAAAACACTTCTTCTTAGCATCAATGTAGAATGGCATAAATCACAAAAGAAAATAACATTGCTTTTACACTGTTGTGGATCGGTTGCCGGTGCATGCACCCAATCAATATCTTCACCAAAGTGATGTTGATAGGATCCTACTACTGCTATATTGGGATGGCGATCTAAAAAATCTACTTGTTTCTGAAATCTATCTTTCTTTGATATATCATCAGCATCCATCCTGGCTATATACTCTCCTCTCGCCTCTCTTATACCAAGATTAAGTGACTCTGCAAGCCCAAGCCTTTTTGTATTTTGAATAACCTTTATTCTGGAATCTTTACTTTCATATTCTTTTACAATACTTGTACATACCTCACTTGAACCATATTCATTTAAAATAAGCATATCCCAATCTGTAAAGCTTTGAGCAATAATACTGTCTATACTCTCTCTTATATACTTATCACTATTGTATACAGGTAGAAGAACTGTAATCTTAGACATGCTCCCCCCTCATATATGCTTCATAAGCATCGCACATTTCCTGAGTTTCTCCATATCCTCTCATATGCCCTTTTTCAAGCCAAAGTACCTTAGTACACATCTCTCTAATCTGCTCTATAGCATGTGAGACCAAAATGGTAGTAACACCACTGTCAAAAAGTTCCTTCATCCTCTGTTCGGATTTTGCCCTAAAAGACATATCTCCCACCGACAATACTTCGTCTAAAATAAGTATATCCGGTTTTACAAATGATGCAAGTGAAAAGGCAATCTTTGATTTCATACCTGAACTTAGCTTTCTGAATGCTACATTCTCAAAATCTCGTATCTCTGCAAAGTCAATTATTTCATCATATTTATCTTCAATAAATTTTTTTGTATAGCCAAGAAGAGCTCCACGAAGGTATACATTTTCTTTTACAGTCATTTCATCGTCAAATCCTGCCGTCAATTCCAAAAGTGGTGCTACCACTCCATTAACATTTACACTTCCTGATGAAGCCGGCATAATTTTAGACAACACTTTCAAAATAGTTGATTTGCCGGAACCGTTTGAACCGATAATACCCAGCAACTCACCTTTTTTCACATGAAAAGTAATATCATCAAGTGCCTTAAATTCCTTTGTAATAACCTCTCCGTGCATTTTTCTGATAAAAAACTCTTTCAATGATAATTCTTTTATATCTCCCAAGATATATGTCACAGAAACATTGTCAACTTCTATCATATTCATAGGAATACCTCTCTAAATATAATATAGGAACATATAATTATATTTTTTATACATCCACATACCTATACGAAGAATAAGCAGTGCATAAAAAACACAGTACAGATGATAGGTAAATGATGGAATTGTATTGTGCAGCACTATTTCACGAAGATAGTTTATGTAAACAAATACAGGATTTAAATAAATAAGTTTTGCCACAATACTTCCCTTAAAAATCTTCACATCATAAAAAATTGCTGTGAAGTACATTAAAGCGAGTGTAAATATATCATAAAGATATTGAATATCTTTAAAGAAAACAAACAGTGCTGACAGTATCAATCCTGTACCCACAATAAGTACAAACAAACATGCAATCGGAAAAATTACAAACACAAATTTCCAAGTGATCGTAATATGATATGCTATAACAAATATAAAGAAAATAACCAATGTCAATAGGAAATTTATTGATGCCGCCATTATCTTAGAAATCAGAAATAAATACTTAGGTGCATTTACCTTTGTAATGATTCCTGCGTTTGATGTAATAGACTGCATTCCATTATCAGTTGCCTCTCTGAAGTAGTTGAACATAAGCTGTCCGGCAAACATATATATAGTATAATGCTCCATACTGTCACCAAAAACCCTGTCAAATACAAAGCTCATAACAATAAGCTGAAATAGAGGAGCAATCATACTCCATAGTATACCAAGGACTGATCTCTTATACCTCTTATTAAAATCTCTTTTTACCAGCTCCGTAAACATGAACTGATACTGTTTTATTTTGTTTGTAAATACATCCATTCTTCACCACCTATGATATCTTGACCAGCTTTTTAAGGAACGGGATATTCCCAAGTGGTGCAATCATAACAATCGTACCTACAAAAGTAACAGCTACAAATATCAAACATTCTATAACGGAGTTCCCTACATTGATATCAACTCCGGAAACCTTTATGTTTTCTCCCATAGCCCACATCAAAAGTGAATGGCTGAAATAAATACCTAGTGATAATTCTGACAGCTTAATAATACACTTTTTAATAAAATTATCCTCACCTTTCCATTTTATCCTACTAAATAAAGCTACGATACCGGCAGCATAAATTACATTTGAAATTTGTGTTTCAAGAAAGAAAATATCTGTTGATGAGCCAAGTCTTTCTGTTATTCCGACTGATAAAACAACTGTACACAAAAAGCCTATAATGCTTAGTCCAAATGCAACAAAAGCACTTATGCTTTCTTTGTTTTCATAAATCATCCTACCAATAAAAATAGTTGCTATATATCCCAAATTAAGATAAATAAATGTAGGTCTTTCTAAGATAACGCCGTCTATAGAAAAATAGATCATCATCCCATCTATCACACTCGGAATAACTAATGCAAACAGCACGAAATACAACCTCATCTTTTTATTGAGGACATCATAGAAATACTGCAAAACCGGTAAGAATAAGTACATCCATACAAGTAAGTATCCATACCACAGATGACCGGACGGACCAACCTTAAATGGAATTATAATCATATCATAAAGCACATTACCCTCATTCCAAATTATTTTTTTTGCTATAATATAAGAAACGCTCCATATTACAAGAGCAAGTCCGGCGTAAAGAGCCTTTCTAACAGCTTTTCTAGGTTCTGTACTTCTACCAAGTAAAAGCGCACCTGATATCATCAAAAATGTCGGAACTGCAAATCTCGGAATAACATTAAGTATAAGTCCTCCAAACCAAACGGAAGAGCCGATATCATGATTATTATAAATATTTGCTGATGCATGAATTAAAATGATCATAAGTGCTGATATAATTTTTAAAAGATCCAGGCCAATAAGTCGTTCTGTATTTATTTTCTTTTCTTCAGGACAAAATCTTTTACAAGCCAAAGAAATTCCTAACAGAAAAATCCATGTGATAATAGCAAGCGCTACCAAATTCTTTTTAGTTGAATTTTTCACTGTGATTGATGGCATTTTTACTTCAAAATTTATCCAACTATCAGACTCACTGTCCACATATCCATCAAAGTCCTGTTCACCCTGTGACGATATAATTCCTGCCCTTCCCTGCCATTTATTCTGTTTTAAAACGAGTACTACATCATCACCACTTTTAAAATCAGCACTGATACTGTCCTTCATACCATCTATCTGATCATAGTTTCTCCAAAGAAGCCCACCATCCTTTTCGATCCACCCCTCCGAAAAAATATCAGCCGGATTTTTGCTCCCGCCATTGACAATGACTTCTTTTAAAAAAATCTCATTGCCTTCAGCTTTTTCATTTTGAGTATTGCTTGCTATTATTCTTATCTCACTATTTGTCTGATTTTTTACTAAAAAACCGATACCGAATACTGCTATAAAAAGCAATAACACGGGCATAGCTTTTTTTATTGTCCTAGAAACAGATTGTGGAATTGCCAAAATGACAATTCCTACAATCAATAATACTGTTAAAAAAAGATTTTCCATCTTCTCTTCCTATACTCTTAAATGGTCTTTTCCTGCCAAAGTTTTATAAAAAATACTCATAATAAGATGATCATAAATCATATGTATGTCCTCAGTAACCTGCATGCTCATAACATCTGCACATAAAGAAACATCTGACATTTCTTTTAACTTACCTCCATCATATCCTGTAATACCTATTATTTTATTACCACAGGATTTGGCATATTCTACTGCATTAAGAACATTCTTTGAATTTCCACTCCCTGAAATTGCCATCACGATATCTCCCTCTTTGATTACTCCTTCAAGCTGGAAACGAAATACCTCTTCAAATCCTATATCATTTGAGATTGCCATCATTGTAGCCACATTGTCATTTAGACAAAGAAGTTTAAACTTCGGCTCACCCTTCTTAAATAAATACTCGCTGACTCCCTTATTAAAATCATTTTGATAATGTGATGCGGTAGCTGAGCTTCCACCATTTCCGAACACAAAAATAGTACCTCCGGCTCTTCTTGTATCATCCATTAAATTCATAGCCTTATTAATATCTTCCACATTCAGCTTCTTTAATGTCTCTATCTCTAACTCAATATAATCTTTAATACTTTGTGTATAATCCATTTTCTACCTCTATTTCATTTTTAATACATTTTCTACAGTAAGAGCTACCGAATCATCAGATTCATGTTTTGCCTTCCATCCGGCTGCATGAATCCTTGAAAGGTCATATTGGAACTTAGGTACATCCCCCTTCCAACCGCCTTTTCCGCCTGTATATTCATAGGGTATTCCTGTAAGTCCCATCTTATCCACCACTATATCCGCAATTGTCTTTACACTGCTTTGTGTACTTACACCTACATTATATAATGTGATTCCTGTTTCTTCCACATCTTTAAACTGCATAATTGCTTCCACCAAGTCCAGAACATATACATACGGCTTGCACTGTGTTCCGTCTCCAAGTATCCTCAAATGACTCGGATCTACCTTAAGCCTTTTTACAAAGTCAAAAATAACGCCATGGGTAAGCCTCGGCCCTATAACATTTGGGAACCTGAATATAAGTGCCTTAATATCGTTCATATAACTATATGCAGATATAATTGCCTCAGAGCCCAGTTTTGCAGCACCATAATAAGATATAGGACGAAGGTTAGGCTCATCCTCTGATACATTTTTACCTTCTTTTTCTCCATACACTGCTGAAGTGGAAGCAAAGAAAAACTTCTTCACATCATATTTTCTCATAGCTTGAAGCAACTCAAATGTTGTGGAATATGTGTTTTCATATTCTATGGACGGATCATTTGCACTTGCCTGAATATCCGAATTGGCTGCCAAATGAAAAACATACTCAAACTTCTCTTTTTCAAATACAGCTTCCAGTTTTTCTCTATCACAAAGGTTTTGCTCATAAAAAGTGAACTTAGGATTATCCATCAAATGCTCAATATTTTCCTTTGTACCGATAAAAAAATTATCAATACACACTACCTCATTTCCCTCTGCCAGTAAGCTGTCAATCAAGTGACTGCCGATAAATCCGGCACCACCTGCAACTAATACTTTCATACTGTCTCCTTTATTCCCAATATTTATCTCCAATGTAGATTACGCTGGTACCGTCTCTCTCAAATGTAAATTCCAGCTCTCTCAATACAATAGCTTTTTTAAGTTGTTCCTGTTTTTCTTCTTCACAGTAAAATAAGAGGAATCCACCTCCTCCCGCTCCAAGAAGTTTACCACCCAGAGCACCGTTTTTCATAGCAATATCATATGCTTCATCTATTGCAGGATTGGCAATACCTGATGCCAACTCTTTTTTTAGCTGCCATCCCTCATCTAATATCTTTCCAAAGGAAGAGATGTCATTATTTTCCAACGCAACTTTCATATCTTTGGCAAGTCCGCACATCTTCAACAAATTTTTAGCCTTATCTTCCGATGTTATGTTCTTTGTCTGCTCTGCCAATATTGTATTTGCTGAACGGGTTGTTCCTGTATAGAACATAAGCAGGTTTTTTTGCAATTTTTTATAAGTCTTTCCTTCCATCAAAATCGGCTCATGTGAAACTGAACCGTCCTGATTAAACTTGATAAAATTTAATCCTCCAAGTGCTGCACCATACTGGTCCTGCTTTCATATAGGATTTCCCAGTTTCTCAATCTCAACTTCACAAGCAAGTCTTGCTAGTTTGTCCTTAGAAACAAACTTTCCATTGTAGCAATTTAGTGTATTCAAGAGTCCTACTGTAAAAGTGCTCGAAGAGCCCAACCCGGTTCCTCCCGGGATATCTGCCGTTGATGTTATCTCAACGCCATGGATATGCATATCTTTAAGAACCTGTCTGAAAATGCTGTGCTTTATTTGATCAATCTCATCTACAAGCTCATTCTCAGAATACTTCAGCAGTGTTTGTTTCTCATTAAAATAAGGATGAATAGAGATATAGCAATACTTATTTATAGATGTACTTAATACACATCCTCCATATTTCTCATAGAAATTTGCCATATCGCTTCCACCCCCACAGAAACTTACACGAAATGGGGTCTTTGTAATAATCATATCTCTCTCCTCATATCAATCTCTTTTATTGAATATTTACAATCGCTTGACATTATAACATAGTTTCTTTTTATGTAAAAGGATTTTTACTAAAAAGCTTATTATATATTTAAACATATTTTTATGCCCTGTCTTTTCTTAAAAGTTTGTATAAAGCTCTCCTTAGCCTGTTCGGTGATAAAGTTATAGACGCAGTGGCTATTATTCCAAATATAAATTCCAATATATTTGTATAATGTATTTTGTTTTGTATTCTTCTTAATTTAATATAGGTCAGAAAATACTCTAAGCCCCCTCGTCTGTTTGCAAAATTCCCAAGCCTTGCCCTTACTAAAACCCTATCTATATTGCCGATTTTATACCCCTTTGCCAGCATCCTGCTCCATAAATAATAGTCCTCCAGTCCCTTTAAAGGCTGATATCCGCCCACTGCAAGTACATCTTTTTTCCTGAAAAATACCGTCATATGATTTAGGGGATTTCTGTATTTTCCGTATTTATAAAGTTCTGTATGTTTTAGCGGCATAGTCTTTGTTCTTATAATTTTGCCCTCTTTGGCAAACTCGTCAATATATCCTCCGACTACAGACAAGTCACTGTTTTGTCTCATATAATCCGCCTGCTTTTCAAATCTGTCTTCTACTGCTATATCATCACTGTCCATTCTTGCAATATACTCATATTTGCACTTTTCCAGCCCCTTTTGCAGGGCAATACCAAGCCCCATGTTTTTTTGTAATTGTACACATACAAAATCTATATTTTGATTTTCAAATTTTTTACGCTCTATGGATATTACATCCTCCAGTTCTCTTGTTAATATCCCGTCTTTTACCAGTACTATTTCATCCGGTCTTAAGGTTTGATTATAGATGCTGTCCAATGCTTTTTTTAAAAATTCAGGCTTTTCTTTTATATATACCGATATTAAAACTGAAAATTTCAACGCTTCCTTTGTCTCCCTTATAATATTCTACAGCAAATATAACATATTTTCCCATATATTCATAATAATATAGCCAAACAGATTCTATCTTTCTACTTGGCTATATTATTTTATACTTTATTATGTTTTCCCTTAATTCTTATAAGCCTTACGGAGCATATCGCAATGCTTGTTCCTATAAGAGTAAGCAAAATATTCACCGATAAAAGTGCTCTCACACCTACATAATCAAGTATTGCACCTCCAAATAAGGAACCCAGTACCGTACCTGCAGACATCATACCGGACATAAAAGCCTGTCCTGTGGTTTGATCCTCCTCATTTACAACCATACCCGTAAAATATACTGATGCGGCTGCTATAATTGCAAAACTGATTATCTGTGAAAATTGAGTAATATATATCATTCCTATATTCCCTGAGGCAAAATAAAGTACAGCCTTTATAATATACCCCACTCCTGCAATAATCATAAGATTTCCAACCTTTATCTTTTTCATTATAAATGAAAAGGTAAATAAAACAGGTATTTCAACTATAGCCTGAATAAACATTGCTCTACCAAGATTTGCACTGTCACCTCCAAGTGACTGTATTATTTGCAGCAGATAGGTACCTATAATATTATGTGAGAAAAACATAAAAAGTACCCCTAAAAGCATTACCGAAAAATATGGATACTTTGTTATAAAGCTTAAAACATTTGTATGTTGCGCCTTTTCCTTTTCCTGCTTGACTTTTTTGGTAGCAGGCATTGTAGCTATAACCGCCAAAAATAAAATTATTACAATCAAACCTGATAAGGGAATTATTTTTGTACCGAAAATTCGAGCCATATCTCCCACTAACAAAGCCATCAGTGCATACATTGCAGAACCTGTTCCTCTGGCAATACCGAAATTTATCTTCACTCCTTCTTTTTCATAGGCAAATACAGCACTGTTTATAAGCGGCAGATATATAAATGTAGTTATATATATCATTCCAAACAATATTACAATAAGGCTTTTACTCTTTATAATCAGTAATAGTATACATATAAGGATATATGGTATGCCCAATATGATTATAAGTTTTTTCCATGTCAATCCCTCTATTCTGTCACATATATTCCCGGCTAAGGGCTGTAATATAAACGCTATAGTACAAAATACCGCCGTTATAACACCTATCAGACTGTTTCCAAAACCGTTTCCCTGTAAATAAAACGAAAGAAATCCTCCGTTTACACAAAAAAGCATCCAGAACAATCCCTGCAATACTATATATTGAATATTTATTTTTCCCTGCTTCATTTTATGATCCCATTCTAGTGTTTTCTTTCATTATCCAATCTATCACTTCATCCAGATTCGTCTTTATATCATCTACTTTTCCCTTTATTTCATCTGTGGGAGCTATGGTATCCGGTACCATTATCACCCTCGCACCTGCAGCTAATCCTCCATTTATACCGTTTATAGAATCCTCAAGTACAAGACTCTCTCCTATATCTGTATTTACCTTTTTTGCCGCCTTTAAAAATATATCAGGTGCCGGCTTCCCGTTTTCTATATCATCACCGCATGTAAAATCATCAAAGTATTTATAAACATCCGCCATTTTCAGATATCTTATTGCCACTTCTCTCTTTGTGGAGCTTGCCAGACAGACCTTTATATTATTGTTTTTTAAAAATTTTAATAAATTATCAAGCCCCTTTTTCTTTTTTAATCCATGCTCTTTTATATGTGCTACTATATATTCCTCTCTCTTTTGTCTACCCTTATCGATATCAAAATGCTCACCCGCATCTTCCCTTAGTATCTTATATGCCAGAGCTCTGTTTGCACCCTTTATTTTTAATATGGCTTCATCGCTTATTTTACATCCCTGCAAAACCGCCGCATTCTGCCATGCCCTACCATAGAGCCTTTCAGTATCAAACATCAAACCGTCCATATCAAACAGTACTGCTTTTATCATTACATTATCCCCCTCTTTTTTATTTTTCTAAAGTTTTCTAGTTTCTTTTCTAAATCAATGTTCTTAAATACTTTATCATTTCTCTTATTTCATTTATATCTTCCTCACTGCTTAAGCCGAAAAGATTTCTACCTTCTCTTGCCAAAAAATCCAGTCTACCCATACTGCCCTTGATTCTTACAAGTATAAATCCCTTTCTGTCTATTACACTCAGCTTTTTTAATTCACCTATAGAATAGCTGCTCTTATCTGTATTCACATCTATTATATTACCGTGAACCTTTATTTCAAATACCTTGCCAAGCCTTTTCTTGATTAAAGGAATGGTGATTACACATATTATAACGGAGGGTATCATGACTAAAAGCTCTGTTTTAATATTTTTGGTAGCATTATATGTTATTCCTTTTAAAGGTGTAAAAAGTTCCAAAAAAAGTACAAATAAAAGCATCGGAATCATAAAAAGCATAGGATAAGAAATCCCCATTATTATTTCATCTATTCTTGTATTTACTCTGAATCTGTAATTTTTCATGGTATTCCCCCATAATGCTTGTATTGATATCTTGCTGTAATCGATATTTATTATACATATTTATACCTTTACTTACCACTCTTTTACACGATTTTTCATACCTTCTATATCAAGAACACCATAGGCAAAACCTTTTTTCACCAGTTCTTCCGGAATAAATTCATCATATTTTTCAAATACAGGTACTTCTTTTTCATACACCAAGGAAATAGGATCTATATCTTCCAAAGCTTTTTCTTTTACTGTTTTATAAAACTCTTTTTCACTTACATTCATGGTGAACTGTATAAAATAAGGTCTGTACGGATTTACACCCTTTAACCCAAGTTCCTTTGCACAATGCAACCTGAGGAAGCGTTCCAATGCCAAAAAAGCAAAGCTCCCAAGCCATGGAAACAATGCCCACATATTCCCACCCAAATGTATTAGAGGCTTATCATATAAATTTGCCTTTTTAAAACATTCTCTTGCCTCTAAAAGTCTTTTTTTTGCATGGCTCATCAAATATATATACTCTTTATTTTCACTTAAGACTGTCTTCATTCTCTCAAGAATTCGGGTATGTATATCACCTGCTACATCCCCAAAATATGCCGGAATATTTCCCTTTACCGGACTTACATATACCGCTCTTCTTTTATGATCAACTTCCTCAACCACCCATACTCTGCCTGCAATCGCAATCTTGCCTCCATTATCCGGTGGTCTTACAATGGTTCCAAGTTCCTGTGACTCTGTACGCACCGAGTACTCTATATTCTCCACAAAAACCGCATAGAATTTATAATTATTTACTACCCTCTCTCCCGAGATACCTACTATCAAACCGGCATTTTCTGTTCTGTTTATATGGTCTATATCTATCAAATGTAATAATAATGCTCGAAAATCATCCTGACTTATTCTTTTAAAAGCAGATAATGAAAGTACTCTTGATGCCAGCTCCGCCGCTGTCATTTCTCCGATAGATGCAAGCGTACTCATTGTTTGATGATAGAGTAGACTGTATGGCAATCTGTCAAGCCTTGGCGGCTCCACAAATCTTTCCTCAATATAAAGTTGCACCAAAGCTATACCCTGTATCAGATACCATGGTATCATTTCAGGCATCATAGCCCTTGGCTCCGGATGATCCTCTCTCATTACAAACCACATTTCCGAAGGTGTATCTCTCCTCCCTGTTCTTCCAAGCCTTTGTAAAAACCCCGACACCGTAAAGGGTGCATCTATTTGAAATGCCCTTTCAAGTCTGCCTATATCTATTCCAAGTTCCAAAGTGGCGGTAGCACATATTGATATCAAAGAATCATCATCCTTCATCTCCTCCTCCGCACTCTCACGGTATGATGCGGACAGATTTCCATGGTGAATAAGAAATCTGTCAGGCTCATGCATTGCTTCGCAATATTGCCTCATATGCTGACAGACGGCCTCACATTCTTCACGGGAATTTGTAAATACAAGACATTTTCTTCCCCTTGTATTTTCAAAAATATAGGCAAGTCCCGGATTTGCCCCTCTTGGAGCACTATATTTATTTGACTTTTTTATATTTTCCTCTCCACTCTCTGTAACCTTTCTTGAATCCGGATAAAGCAATGTGGTTTCGTCCTGAAAAGAAATATTATCTTTTGCATCTTCACCTGCCTGCGGATCCGTATTAAAAAAATGCTCCATGGAAAGTCTCCATGTCTCCTTACCCCTGTCAAATTCCGGTATCAAGGTTTTTCTTTTACTTCCACATCCAAGAAAATCTCCCGCCAACTTGGGATTACCTATGGTTGCAGACAGCCCTATTCTTCTGGGATCACAGCCTGCCATTTTACAAAGTCTTTCTATTAAACAAAAAGTCTGTAATCCTCTGTCGCCACGAAGCAAGGAGTGAATCTCATCCACCACTATAAATCTTAAATCATAAAATAAAGACATTATCTCCATATGCTTATTTATCATCAATGATTCCAATGATTCCGGGGTTATTTGTAAAATACCCGAAGGCTTTTTTAAAAGTTTTCTTTTTCCTGTCTGTGTAGCATCTCCATGCCATCTTGTAACTTTAATATCCGCCTCTTCACATATATAGTTCAGTCTTAAAAACTGATCATTTATCAGAGCCTTTAACGGTGCAATATATAATACACCTACACTGCTTGAAGGATTTTCATCCAGCAATGTCAGTATAGGGAAAAGTGCAGCCTCAGTTTTTCCCGAGGCTGTAGAAGCTGTTAATAAAAGATTTTCATCAGTATTAAATATTACATCCGCTGCCGCATTTTGTACTCCACGAAGCACCTGCCATCCTGAATTATAAATATACTCTCGAATAAACGGTGCGTATCTTTCATATACATTCATAATGTAAACTCCACAAAATTTTCATCCGGATTATCAGATACCGCTTCCGACTTTGCAAAATCAAAGTCAGGAGATTCCAAAAGTTCCTGTATTTTTAAGTTTGGATTTTGATATATCAAATCCAGCAATTCTATAAAATCCCTTATAACTTCTCTTGGGGTAATATTTTCCATTGCGCCTATCCTTGAATACTCCAAACTTATAAAATCCCCCAACTCTCTGTCGTTAAGAGTTTTACTGTAAGAATAAAGATCCGCATGCATATCCGATAATTTTTCACAAAGTACAAGCATTTCCTCAGGAGTAAGTGCCTCAAGCCTTATTACAGGTGATAATAAATCTCTCATACCCGGTTTTGAAAACTTTCCCTCTGAAAGTCTGGAGCGAAGCGCCTCATAGCTGTATATCCCCCTTCTCTTATCCTCCAGAGTTTGTGGTGTGGCTCCCATTATAATGCCTAAGTATTTTGCCTTCCCCTGTAGGGTATCATTGTACATTGTAAGCATTTTTTCATAATTATATTGTCTGGTAACGGCATGTGGTATTTTATATATATTTACCAGTTCATCAACCATAATCATCATACCGCTATATCCCGCAAGTCTGAAAAACATTGCAAAAAGTTTTAAATACTCATACCAATCCTCATCCGTAATAATTATATTTACACCCAATGCTTCTTTGGCATCTGTTTTTCTTATATATTCCCCTCTAAACCAGCGTATGATTTTCATCTTTGTTTCATCATCCCCTTCAATATGGGCATGATAGTATCTTGATAAAAGTGTACCGAATTCAAAACCGTGAACAAGCTCTGAAAGTCCTCTAAGTACTGAATATATTTCCTTATTTACTTCAATTAAAAGTTCTTTGCTTCCCGGTAAAAATCCTGTTTTATTTATACAATCTGTTTGAATATTATTTATCCATTTATCAAGAAGTAAGGTAATAGCCCCACCCTCAGGCTTTGTTTTAGTGGACAGATTTCCAATAAGTTCTCTATATGTCGCAAGTCCCTGCCCCTTTGTTCCCTGCAATCTTCTCTCCGGAGACAAATCCGCATCAGCAACTATAAATCCTCTGTCCATCACATAATTTCTTATGGTTTGAAGTAAAAAACTTTTTCCGCTTCCGTATTTACCCACAATAAATCTAAATGAAGCACCGCCCTCAGCTACAATATCCACATCATGAAGCAATGCTTCTATCTCACTTTTTCTTCCAACTGTAATATATGGCAATCCCGTTCTTGGAACCACTCCACCCTTTAGGGAATTTATTAAAGTCTGTGCAATTCGCTTCGGCACTTTTTTTTCATCATTCATAAATATCTCCTATAATGTCCAAAACATCCTCTCTGTAATCCTCAATCAAGTATATATCATCACCTTCACATTCTAAAATATTATCCCCTATTTTTTCAAAGAAAATTTCATTTATAGTATCTGTAACAATGGAAGCAAATAGATTGTTTGATTTTATAAGCTGTTTATAGTCTTTTTCCTCAATGATATATTTTAAAATCTCCGTATTTATATCAGTATTCTTATTTTGTTTTATAAAGCCCATATCCCTGTCTTTATCTGAAATATCTAAAACTTCATATACTTCGCCGGTTTTGCCCTCCGATGCTATACCTCTATTGACTAATCCGGTTTTTGTTTCCGGCTCATTATCGCTTTCACTGCCGACTCTTGATAGCTCTGTATTTATAAAAGCTTCTTTTTCTTCATCAATCAAAAGGCTCTCTTTTGTGGTCTCTGCATCTATGCGAATTTTTTTCAAAGCTGAAAAATCAATATTTATTTTTGCTCTTTCATTTTTCTTTAATTCCTTTATTGCCTTACCAAATGCATCCTCTATATCTTTTCTTATCCAACTATCATCCGGTCTTTTCCCAAGATAATACCCAAGTTTAAATTCTTCTCTTATTTTTCTGTCAATCTCATGAAATATGGAATCTATTTTCTTCTTATTAAAATAAGATTTTATATATGCTCTTTCATTCCAACTGCCATCATGATAATGATATGATCTTACTCCATTTAATATATAATCTCCGTCCTCAGGCTTTTTTTCACTCCAATAAACCGCATTAAAAAGAGGATACCAACTTCTGTTATGTATTCTTCCAAAACAATTTGAAAATATACCCTTCCCTTCAATAGTTACATTTTTTAATATATATCTCCATATAAAAGCAAAGATAAATATGCTTTTATCCCTTTCTTTTTTCAGACTGACAGAATTTAAACTTTTCTTTCCGGCAAAAAAACATATCGACTCAAATATTTCTTCATCAGAAGCTTTTTTATAATTTTTTAAAATATCCAGAGCGCTATCCTGTGCAAAAACATCCTTATCTACATATTCTTTTATCTTTTCTATCGGAAAACCATGCAAGAGTGAATAATCAAAATACCATTTATGCAGATTTCTTTTTATTGTCACATCCAAAATATCATTATCTGAAAGTTTCTCTTCAAAAGTCTTTAATTTATTTATTGTATCATAAGATGAAGAGGCACCTATTCCACAAAGCAATTCATAGATATAAATATATATAAATGATGTACAGGCTTTATTATATATACCATTTCTAATTTCGCTCCTCCATGTAAAATAGGCTCTCAGCTGTTTTTCATTCAAATCATGATATGTGGTATAATAACCGGAAATCTCCCCAACTTCCCCTTGATAATCATCCTCATAACCCTCCATAAACTTGGCTTGTTTATAGAAATTTCTTGCTTTATAATTCCATGAATAATCATCATATTTATATAATGCCATCATTTCACGGATTTTTTGGGGAACTTTTTCTCTATCTTTAAAAAATTCTCCTCCCTTAGTAAATGTCAGTATTGAATCAGTATATACTTTTTTTGCAGCAGGCTCTAAAGACTCTATATTTTCAGATATTCCACTGCTTTTTTTATCCGTGGCATGAGTTTCGGCAAATGAGAGCTTACTTTTAGTATCATCAAGTATAATAATATTTTCCGCCGGATTTTCCTGTAAAATGGCCTTATCAAAAATATCAAAGACATAGTCACTTTCCGTATCTTTATTAAAGCATATACCTATCCAGTTACTCCCATGCATACGCAAAGGCTCGACTATATATGATTTCATTCTGTCATAAAGGCTTGCATCATATTTTAAATCACAGTGTTCCATCCACATCCCACTGTCTGAGTCCCACTGCCTTATAATAAGTGCTATCATTTTACCGGTCAAAGGATGGCAAAGTCTTGACATTATAGAAGAACTGTCCCATCTGTTCATTTCTTTTATATTATGTTTTTCTTCTATATAGTCCAAGATTTCCTTTAATTCCATTATTACCATCCTTTATTTTAAAACTCGGCGTTACAAGTAAATCTAATTTTACATTAAACCTTTCTCTATGATTTTAATTATATAGCATTCCTATGTCAAAGCAAATGCCGATAAATCAAATAAACTTCCCAGAGATGTTCCGAAATCTGTCGGAGTCATGGCTTCTTCTATTTTTTTCAGTGTCATATCAAACATTTCTCTATCCCTGAATATATGAAACAGCTTGGCAGTATTTCTTGCATCATCCAGTGCACTATGTTCTCTTCCAAGAAAGTCTATTCCTGCCATATCAAGTGCCAGCTTTAAAGAAATCTGTCTTTCAAAGCCTAATTCCGTATCAAATTCCTCCTGAAAATCATTCCACTCATTTAAATAAACCATTGATTCTTCCGGTCTGATATCATATCTTTTTAATCTTATCTCTTTTGCAATTTGTTTATAATCGTTTTTACTCCATGCATATATCCTTATATCATCATCTGCAGCAAAGCACCAATCGGAAAACTTCCTTAAAGCTTCATTAAACTTCGGAGCATTTACCACCATATTGTTTGTGATACCTGTTAATCTGCTTATATTCTTCTCTATTTTACTATTATATTCCGGTTTTACATAGGTTTTAAATGATGATATCTCCTGATAATTTTCATCCAGCATTATAGCACCTATTTCAATAGTTTCCATAGTACAGCCAAAAATTCTATGTTTCTTTTCTATACCGTTCATTTCCAAGTCCACAACAATATGCTTCATAACAACCTCCAAAAGTATTTTTATCTTCTAAGAGTATTTTACAAAAACTACTGTCCGATAAAAATACCTTCAAAGTTCTTGACTCACCATTCAATAAAAAAAGCATATGACCGTAGCCATATACTCTTTCTATATTTATAATACCGGAATAATTATTTCCACACGGCGGTTTTGCTGCTTACCCTCGGGAGTATCATTACTTGCTACAGGTCTGCTTTCACCATAACCGTTTGTAGTAATATTTGCCGTAACACCTACCGATACCAAATATTCCTTTACTGAATTTGCACGGTTCTCTGAAAGAGTCTGATTATAAGCATCATCAGCATCAGAGTCTGTATGTCCGTCTATTTCAAATGCACTTATATTTGCTTCCTTTAAAACCTTTGCAAGATTATTCAATGTTTCCTTTGATTCATTTCTAAGGTCATATTTATCCACATCAAATAACACTCCTGCATCCATAGTAATCATAATACTGTTTGCCTCTATAGCAGGTACAGCCGGAACGGAGTTTAGTAATGGTAATTTATATGTAAAATCCGGCGGATCCGCTTTTATCTCTTTTTCATCATCATCTATTTTGATAACCGCCTTTCCCTGACCGTCATTTTCTATTACAAGTCCTGTAGCACTGTTCTCATAGCTTCCCGAACCGTCACTTTTTATTTCAATGACCACATCTCCTGCTTTATATATTACCTCTTCTTCATCTACCGCTATACTCACATCATTTTGGCTGTTTTTATACATACCGGTACCATTTGCATCTACCTGCAAATTAATACCGTAGCGGTCATCCTTATATTGCCCGGAACCGTCCGCATCTCTTTGTATTGTAATACCTTTTTCACTGTCATTATATTGTCCTGAGCCGTCTCCCTCCGTTTGAACAGTCTGATTACCGTCACTATATTGCCCTGCTCCGTTCTCCTCCAACTGCGCTATACTTGAGCCTCTTATAATCTGATCACTTTCAACTTTTACCGGTGTTATTGTAACTCCGGGGATTGATGAAAGACTTTTCGAACTGTCCATAGTAATCTTGGCATCGGCATTTTCATCTATACCGAAAGCCGGCAAAACTACAACAGGAATCTCAGGTATCTCTCCAAGTTTATATCCCGGAACCATAAACTTGCTTTCACTTAATTTATCATCTTTCCCGGTAGTTTCTTTACTACTCTCTTTCATAGAAGTTTCCACTACAGCACTGCTGCTCTCACTATTTTCCGCCGGTATATTCTTATCCGCCTTACCACATCCGGTTGCCAAGATACCAATAGCTAAAACTGCAACATAAATCATAGATTTTTTTCATAGACAGTCCTCAATCATAATTCTATTTTTCTTCTAAACTTTAAAGATATGTGAATATTATTATCATCGCGCAAACAAAATCTCACAATATTATAATTTTACAATTTTTTACAACTAAAATGAACTTAAAATTCTTATATGCAATCTTTAACATATTTTAAATTTTCCACTTTTCAAGTGGAAAATCTCTGGATACATCTTATAAAAAGAATAAAAATTGTATAAATTTGTTTTGGTGTATCCCCTTCCGTACTGTGCGTTTAAGTCTTTAGATAATTTCTTAATTACTTCTGCACCATATTCAGCTCTTGACTCACCTTTCAGTTCTTCATCAGCTATTCTCTTACCGAGAAGCCAATTTCTGTGAACAAGCGTTAAATCAACCGCAGAGTATGCTACTTTCTGAGCGGTTTCAATAATATTACAGGCATCTTCAAAAACACTATCTGTTTTTACATATTTTAATATTTTATTTGTCATAAATCACTCCATCTTGTGCCACCAACAGTAATATGCAAAAAATATCCCGACAAGTTCACAAAGCCAAAATGCTTTGATTTGTCAGGATATCTCTATTTTTTTGCTTTAGGGTTTCAATTCCTTATTTAATGACAACCCCTTTTACCTATGCAATATCAGTTAACTTAGACAAAAAATCTAACAGTAATTTCAAATTCTTACTATTCAATTTTTTTATTTTTTCCATTATTCTCTTTTCAAGCACCTTATTTCTGGATTTTAAGCATTTTTCCAAATCTTCTTCAATTAACTCATCCAATGACACTTCAAACACAGCACTTATCTTTTGTAAAATATCCCAACTCACATTTGAATTGGCTCTCTCATATTTACATATTGTTTGCTGTTTAACACCGATAACTTCACCTAATTCCCTTTGTGTCATACCTTTAGACTGCCTCAATTTACGTATACTATCCATGGTCACTCCTCCCGTCGTTATATATGTCTTGTGGGCTACTTTTTGAATAACTTATGTAAAGTATACTATAATGTATATATTATCACAACATAAAAAAGAAATTAAATATTAAATATTATATTAATGAGTTAATTATATCATAAGATTTGGAGGTGATTTCGTAATATTTTTAACCTTTTTCTTACAATAAAATTATAAGAAATATATAATTACAAACTTTTTTTATTCTCCTTTTGCACTCTCCAGAGCATTTCCTACTGCTTTAATTATTCCTTTTGAACTATGTGTGGCACCGCTTATAGAATCAACTTCCAAGGATTGTTTTTCAATAATTTCAGGAATTACATCTTTTGCATCTATAAGATACTCGTCATCATCTCCTGTTTCTACTATATTTATCTCAGTAATCTCTCCACCGGCTATAGTTACCGAAACAGTCATCTTACCGCTATATCCGGTAGCACTTCCCTCATATGTACCATCTTTATAAGAGGCATCCTCCAAAACAGGAGCAACTTCCTCTTCTATATGATTTCTTGACGCTTTTATACCGAAAACAGCTAAAACCGCATAAATTGCACAAACAGCTAAAATACATACTATACTTACAACTCTTTGCTTTTCATATTTTTTCGCCCTGAAAACAAGATAAACTATATATATAACAGCATAAACGGTTAAATCAAACAGAGTTTCCAAATATCCGTTTAATATTGATACGCTAAATATCATGGCTATATGCACAAACAACAAACCGTAAAATACATAGGAAAGCTTTTGTAATGATTTCCACTTCTTTGGATTCATCTTCCTTCTGACAGTCATAAATGATGTGATTGTCAACGGTATTAAAAGTAATATCATTACAAGTGAAAATATCGCTGCAAGTATTTTTTGTGTATTAAGTTCAGATATATTTGTAAATAATTTTACAAAAAAGTACTGTCCATATACTATATTATGAATAAGTGTAAATAAGGCTGCAATTATAGCCATCTCTCCTCTTGTACGAAGCAGCAAGCCCCTAAGCTTTGCCGCCGGGCATACAGATGCCACCATTACAAGGATAAAGAGGGCACCCGCCAGGGTGCCTCTAGCTAATATATTATTTACAAGATATTCAATTATAAATGGCAGTCCTTTATCAGGTGCGATAATAATAGATAGAATACTTATTATAATTGTTCCTATGTAAAAAAATGTTGCATGTTTTTTAATAGGCTTTTCCAAAAGTGCAAAAAAAGCCAATACCACAATCAGACATGCGACAAGTCTCATTATTTTGTCACCTCAATTGTTAAATCAGGATATCCGTCAGCACTGAGTACAATTGTATATGTTCCAGCCTCTGCAAATACAGGCTCATCTTTGCCGTCTGAACTGTATTTTGCATCAAGATTTATACTTCCGTCCTCATTAAATGCAACTTTTCCGAATTTTCTTCCCTTACCGCCCTTATACTCTTTATCATTTACTTTTGCGGATGAAGTAGCATTTAAGTAATCCTTAACTGTAAGTCCTGCTTCATTCTCATCCAATGTAAGAGTATTATTCTCAAAATGGAACTGTTCCGCAGTCAAATTTGAATTTATAACAGCTGAGAAGTTCAAATCGGCATATTTATCATTTGTAAAGATAAACTGATACTTACCCGGCACCAATTCCTTCGGCAAAACCAAAGTACCGTTTTCTTCCTTAACGTTTGCTATATCCACATCCTTCTTTCTTGATACAATTCTTCCGATATTGTACTTGCTGTCATCTGATGTGATTTCAAATTTTATCTGTGAACCGTCCTTGCTGTAATTAGCACTCTCATCACCCTTAACACTGTAGTTTTCAGGTGCTAAAAGCTTACAGAACAAGTCTGTATCTATCTCTATATCATCAGCATCCTTAAGCAAATATGTTATCTTAGAAATAGTCTGACCCGGTAAATCCTGATAGCGGATATAAGATACTGCATTTCCATGATTCTCTGTAAACGGTGCTGCTGCAAATGCAAGTTCCGCAGGTGAAAGCCAGATATTTTCCAAATGCTCCATACCGTACTTCTTGCCTTCTTTTGTTTCAAAAACAACACCTTGAACATTTCCAACCTCAAGTTCAAGATCCTTTATATCTATTTGATAATTTCCGTAGTTTGAAGTAGTTGTAATAGTTGATTTCAAATCATTTTTAACGGTATTTCCCACTGTCTTTGAAATTGTACCGTCAGAATTAAGTACCTTGTACTCTGCCGGAACCTTATCGGTAGTTTCTGTAATTTCTGCTACAAATGTAAGAAGCGGGTTGGTTGATTCCTTCTTTTCCTCTATTGCCTTTTTTGCATCCTCATAAAGTGACTTTGAAATTGCAACATTTACTTCCTTAACACCTGAAATAGTTGAACCGTCACCTACAACTTCCGATACTGCTGTTGTAAACTTCTCTACCTTCTTATTTGTTACAGAGCTTACAGCATCATAATTTCCATCATCTCTTATCGCTGCCGCAGGATCGGCTGCATCAAGCTTTGCTGTCAGTTTCTCAGGATCAGCTTCAGGCTCTATATTATTTATTTCACCATAATAATAATCTGCATATGGAACATTTATCTTTGCATAAACATAGTTTTCATTTCCTATATCAGATTTAGCTTCCTTGCTTTCCTCTGATGAGCTCTCACTCTGTACTGAACTGCTCTCTGCCGACATGGATTTATCAGCTGCTTTACCACAACCTGTTATCACTAAAGCCAGTGCTGCAGGTGCTAATATAGATAGATATCTTCTTTTCATAGGTCCTCCATAAATATACAATAAATATAGTTGGCTATCATACTCAATTTCTGTTAGTGTATCCTAACTCAATTACAGAGTATTACATAAAACGATTATATTGTCAATTATTTTTTAATTAAAAATCGGGATAAGAAAACTTATCCCAATAATTTACCCTTATATTTTCCATCTTTTATCTTAAAAAAGAATTCACTATACCTGTCAGAATCAAATATCTCCATCAGTTCCTTCATATTCCAAATAAGATTAGCATTATTCAGTTCAGCCCTGTCAAGCCAAAAGACTTTGCCTTCCTCTGAGGATTTTAATTCTCCGCTGAATTTATCCGTTTTATACAAAAGCACCATATATCTGCTTCCATCTTCCTGTATCCAATCTTTAAAACCACATGCTATCGGATTTTTTATAGTAAGCCCGGTTTCCTCTTTTATCTCTCTTATTACAGATTCCAGTAATGACTCACCCTCTTCCACATGCCCTCCGGGAAATACCAATCCCTTTGTACCCGTTTTTTCCTGTACCAACACCTTATCTCCGTTGCAAATCAGGCACAAATTGGTCAATTCTATTTCTGACTTTCTACTCAATTTTTCTCCAATATTTCAATTCTGCTTTTTTCCACGATAATGCTACTATACTTTTGCTTTTTTATAGTCAACTATTTGCTATATATAGTGATATAAAATCGTAATTTTACCCTCTGTTTACAAAATATTTATAACATCCAATTAATTTTTTTTGCTTTAAGTATGCAAAGCATTTACAAAGAAACTAATTCCAACACCCTATAGTATAATCTATTTATAATAATTTTCAACTAACATTCCGTTATTTTCTCATGCACTTATCTTTGTCTCTACTATGATAATCTCTTCCATAGAGACCTTAAATATTGTTGAGAGTACTATAAGATTATCTATGGTTGGCAAAGCTGCTCCATGCTGCCATTTGTAAATAGCTTGTGGTGTTGCAAATCCGAATATATCCTGCAGCTCTCTTACACTAAGTCCCGACTTTTCTCTAAGTCTTACAATATTTTTTCCTGTTGCTACCAAATCAATGGTAGGAAAAACAAACATCTCTTTTCCTTTCCGCCTCAAGCCCGGAAAAAGAGATTCCCTCAGTTTGAAGCTTTAAAATTATAAATAGGTTTCATTACTTCAATGATATCTACAGATTCTTTTATAACATCTATGATATCCTCAAGTCTTTTATACGCCATTGGAGCCTCATCCAATGTACTTTCATTTATAGAAGTGGAGTAAACTCCCCTCATCATTTCTTTATACTCATCCACGCTTAAATTATTTTTTGCGGCAGTTCTTGACATAAGTCTTCCTGCTCCATGTGGTGCTGAATAATTCCATTCCGGATTACCTTTTCCCACAGCCAAAACACTTCCATCCCTCATGTTTATAGGTATTAAAACTTTTTCACCGTTATGAGCGGCTATCGCACCTTTTCTTAAAATCATCTCATCCACATCAATATAATTGTGAATAGTATGAAATGCCTCAAGGCTTGTCAATCCGGTTCTTTCTAAAATAATCTCCGCCATCAACTCACGGTTTCTTTTTGCAAAGTTTTGACAAATCTCCACATCATGAAGATATTCTGCAAGGTATTTATCCGATAAATAACATAAATCATCAGGTATGCTTGTCTTAGACTCATATACTTGCCAATGCAAATCTTTTAAAGCACTCTGTATCTCGCTTTTTCTCCCCTGCTCCTTATAGCTTCGTATTATCTCGTCTCTTTTCTCAAGATAATCTCCGTAACCTCTGTCTAAATTCATTGCCAGTCTTTGGTAATACTCGGCCACCTGTTTCCCAAGATTTCTGGAACCTGAATGTACTATAAGATATTTATTTCCATCACCTGTCTCATCTATCTCTATAAAATGATTTCCTCCACCGAGAGTTCCCAAAGAACGCTCAAGTCTCCTTGAATCTCTTAAATATCTGTAGCAGTTTAATTTTGTTAAATCAAAGCGTTCCTGTCTGCCATCCCATACATCCATTCCGGAGGGGATATAATGTGCCGCCTCATCTACCTTTTC
>ERZ773056.134-NODE-134-length-35334-cov-6.752742_pt1 | contig 35334 bp, 32 predicted proteins | sample MGYA00580857_ERZ773056 | MGnify/ENA primary metagenome ERZ773056 (study PRJEB29015, sample SAMEA2737996) | human oral metagenome | biome: human oral; feature: human-associated habitat; material: dental | place: China | collected 2114 ... | reverse complement strand
AGATTTATCGCAAAAACTTCAAACCCTCTACCTATCTTACTGAGCCTTATGTTATCTTAGGTGTGAACGCGATTGTCGCTGAAACCGATAAAGAAGCAAGACAACTGGCGACGACACAAACACTATTTTTCTTAAATGTGGTCACTAACGCGCAACAAAATTTACAACCGCCTTTGGCATCAGAGGAAGATGTTTGGAAAGCCCAAATGCATGCCCAAAAGAAACCACACTTTGGTCCAGTCGATTTCGAGGAAATCCCGATTTACAACCAAGAGCGTGCTGTGGTGGAACAAATGACTGCTTGTTCGCTTATCGGTAGTCCTGAAAGCGTGGATTTTCAACTCAAGCAATTACGTGAACGGGTACATTTTGATGAAATTATGGCGGTGAGCTATATTTTTGATGAGCAAAAGCAAGCCCAATCTTACACGATGTTGAAAGCGATTGTAGATAAGCAATAGCGAGATAAAAAATAAAAAGTGCGGTAAATTTCACCGCACTTTAAATCAAAAAAATATTAATAAGCTGTTTCTATTGGTAAACCGGCTTTCTCCCAGCCATCAAACCCACCGATTAAGCTAAATACATTTTCATAGCCTTGCTCAACGAGGAAAGTCGCCACATTTCGGCTACTCACGCCATGATAACAACTCACGATAATCGGGGAGTCAAAGTCCACCTGTTCTTCAAATTGTAAAAAGCTTTGGTTGGTTAAATGAAACGCCCCTTTCGCATGAGAATAGGTGAAACGTTGTGGATCCCGAATGTCTGCAAGCATGGCACCATTTTGCACCATTTCCCAAGCTTGTTCTGGACTAATTTCTTTAAACGACATGGTTTGTTCCCTTTGCGCGCTGTTTATACACGCCATCAAAAATAATCAGGCTCGTCGCCAATACTAAACAAATGAATAACGGATAACTATCCGCATCCATTTCCTCTCCAATCAAAAATGAAATAATCACCATCAAAATGGTTTCAACATAGCCCAGCAGGCCAAGTAAATTCATCCATTGCATTTTATTGATGTAAATGGACGTCGAAGGCGCAAAAGAGCGGTCGATTTTTCGATTGTTTTCCAAACGCTCAGGCAAAAGGAGTGTATCCAGCCAATGGCTTGGTCAATGAAGCTCCACGCAACACGCCGATTTACTTAATCGATCCGAATCCCAATACCGGCTTTGTACGCAAGCAAGTGATTGTAATAAAAGAAAAGGCAGGAGAGGGAGTGCCGAAGGTAGTGGCAGAATTATTAGAAAAAACGAAAAACACATAGAAAAACGACCGCACTTTTTAAATAAATAGCGACTTCGGTCGCTATTTATCGTTATTCCCCTTGCTTAAGCATATGCATAATAAGCCTAATGAGCGTTTCTTTTTGTTTGGGATCAGATTCGGCAACTAATAACGTGAGTGCAGCAAGCCCGGTATCATTGATAACCGGATGACCATTATGATCAAACAAACGGCCATTTCGATGTAAGAAATCCACAAACAAAAACGCTCCGCTACGTTTATTACCGTCTGAAAAAGGATGGTTTTTGACGACGAAATACAGTAAATGTGCGGCTTTTGCTTCAATGCTTGGGTAGGCAGGTTCACCAAACACACTTTGATCTAAATTGCCTAAAATAGCAGATAAGCCATCATCTCGTTCACGTCCAAACAGATCACTTGCTTCGCCTTTTGCCATAAGCTGTGCTTTTAACTCGGCCAATGCAGAACAGGCTTCGGAATAGGTGGGCAACATCCCGCCTTGCTGGGTTTTTGGTTCGGCAAGTAAACCTTCATCATATTGTTGTAGCCATAAAAACGTATGCGTATAACGGCTGACAATATCCACTAATCCACGACCGCTTTCTAGTGTTAATGCTGAGGAATTTGCCGTTTTTTGAATAAGTGTAAGCGCTTGTTCCAGTTCATGTGCGTTTTGCTTTAAACGCTGTTGGTTAATGGTATAGCCTTGAGTAAGGTACTCTTTTAAACGAGCGGTTGCCCAAATTCTAAATTTAGTCCCTAAAATAGAATTGACTCTATAACCCACAGATATAATCACATCAAGATTATAGTATTCGATTATTCGATTAATCTGTCTTTTGCCTTCAATTTGAACAGTTGCATTTTTTGCAACAGTTGATTTTCTATCTAACTCTCCATCACTATAAATATTTCGTAAATGGCGTGAAATAACAGATTTATCACGCCCAAATAAATCAGCCATCTGTTGTAAACTCAGCCAAACCGTATCCTTTTCAAATCTGACTTCCACTTGTGTCGTGCCATCTTGCGCTTGGTAAATTTCAATCGGGTTTTGGTTATTCATATTCTGCCTTTAAATAATAAAATATCTGTATATATAAACAGGTAAAGAAATGTATTGCAATACTGTATAACCTTAATTTTCAAAAAATTTTCGCAAAAGAATTACGCGTTAAACTTCCTAACGACACGAATTGTCGCTTTCTTCCATATCATTCTTTATAAAAGAAAAGAGATATGTTTAGCATTCTCTCAATCCATTTGTCGTCGCAAAACAGGAGAAAAATGATGCCAATGAAAGTGACTTTTCAGCGAGATCCGCTTTTTGAAGAAGTAAAAAAATATGTGCAACAACAAAAAATGGCATCTTGCTCAATGATTCAACGGCGATTTAGGTTAGGTTTTAATCGAGCGGGGCAAATTTTAGAGCAATTAGAAGAAGCCGGTGTTATTTCAACAATGAAAAATGGGCAGAGAACAGTGTTATGAAAAATGATCTTAATTACGCCGTAGAATTAATCAAAAAAGCTGATGGCATTTTAATTACCGCAGGAGCAGGCATGAGTGTGGATTCAGGTTTACCGGATTTTCGTAGTGTAGGTGGGTTTTGGAATGCCTATCCGATGTTTCGTGAAAACAAAATAAACTTTGAAGACATTGCAACCCCATTAGCTTACCATCATAATCAGGAACTTGCTTACTGGTTTTATGGGCATCGATTAATTCAATATCGAAATGCGGTTCCACATGAAGGGTATCAGATTTTAAAACGTTGGGCGGGAGCTAAATCTCACGGATATTTCGTTTTTACCAGTAATGTGGATGGGCATTTTCAAAAGGCTGGTTTTGATGATAGCCATGTTTATGAAGTACACGGTACTTTGGAGCGTCTTCAGTGTGTCAATAATTGTCGAGGATTAAGTTGGTCGGCATCAAGTTTTCAACCTGTCGTGGATAATGAAAACTTATGTTTAACCAGTGAAAAACCACATTGTCCTTATTGTGGGGGCTTTGCTCGTCAAAATGTACTAATGTTTAATGATTGGAGTTATGCAAGTCAATATCAGGATTTTAAAAAAGTGCGGTTAGAATCGTGGTTAAAAGAAGTGCAAAATCTCGTCGTCATCGAACTGGGGGCGGGGAAAGCCATTCCAACTGTACGTCGATTTTCTGAACGTACGGCGAAAGCAAAAAAGGGGGGATTTATCCGTATTAACCCACAAGATGCAGGCGTGCCGAAAATGCACTTTTTAAGTTTAGAAATGAAAGCGTTAGATGCGCTAAAAGCGATTGATAGCCTTCTAAATCCTTCTCAACAAGCGGTTGAATAATGGAAAATTTTTGCGAAATTACCTTCTGCCAACAAATTGGCAGCAACAAGCGACACAACCAAGATGCCCTTTTTAATGGCGAGGCGGTGTTTCAATATAAACTCAAAACAGCTGAAAAACGCCTTGAAAACCGACCGCACTTTATTGTGGGCGTGGCAGATGGTATTTCCAATAGCAACCGACCTGAAAAAGCGAGCAAGTTGGCTATGCAATTATTAAGCCAAATGGAAAGCCTAAGTCGCCAAACGATCTACGATTTACAATCCCATTTATCAGCAGAATTAGCCGAGGATTATTTTGGCTCAGCAACCACTTTTGTGGCGGCTGAGATTGATCAAATAACCCGTAGAGCCAAAATTCTCAGTGTGGGCGACAGTCGTGCTTATTTAATTGATGCTCAAGGTAAATGGCGACAAATTACAAAGGATCATTCTATTTTGTCCGAATTGTTAGAACTATCGCCTCATCAAAAAGAAGAAGATTTCGCCACAATTTATGGCGGCGTTTCTTCTTGTTTAGTCGCGGATTATTCCGAATTTCAAGATAAAATTTTTTATCAGGAAATTGAAATCAAGCCAGGCGAAAGTCTATTACTTTGTTCTGATGGCTTGACCGACGGGCTTTCAGATGAAATGCGCGAAAAAATTTGGCAGAAATATGCCGATGATAAAACACGCCTCACGGTTTGCCGCAAGATGATTGAGAAGCAATCGTTTTCGGATGATTTGTCGGTTATAATCTGCGCGTTTTGATTCATGTTAAAAAATATTCTAAGGAACCTAAATTATTATGAGTGATGAAAAAGCAAAAATACTTAAGATTCAAGATGTATTTGATTTAAAGTTGAGCATTCCTGATTATCAAAGACCATACAAATGGACAGTTAAAAATGTTCAGCAGCTGGTTGAGGATTTACTTACGCATTTCCGTGATAGAAAAGTTTATCGAATCGGTACAATTGTTTTATATAAAAATGATGGTAAGTCTGAAATAGTTGATGGACAACAGCGACTTACTACACTATCACTATTGCTTCATAAATTAGGTAGGAAAGATATTTTATTTTTGCAGGAAAAGTTAAGTCATAGCATTAGTAAATTTAATATTATAGAGAATTATAAATTTATTAATAGCTATAATTTCCCTTCAGAATTTGAAGAGTATATCTTAAAAACGTGCGAAATGGTTCGTATTGAACTTGATGATTTAGATGAGGCTTTCCAATTTTTTGACTCGCAAAACTCAAAAGGGAAACCTTTAGAGTCTTATGATTTGCTTAAAGCGTATCATTTACGAGAAATGAAAGAAAAGCCCAAAGAGATTATTCATCATTGTGTTGAACGTTGGGAGAAATCTGCACTTTCTCAAGAAATCAATAATTTAGATAAAATTATCAACTATATTCTTTTTAGATTACGCCGATGGCACTATCAAGAAAGCGGAGAGGTTTTTACATCGGACGAGCTAGAGACATTTAAAGGCGTATCAGAAAGTACTAACTATCCTTATCTTAGCCCATTGTTTGCAACAAAGGTTGTAGAAAAATTGGTTCAACAAAATCCAATGTTTTATCATCCAAGATTTGTGAAAACAAATTTTCAAACGATACAAACGTTAATAAATGGTGAGCAATTTTTTGATTATGTTCATTATTATGCTGAAATCTATGAAAATTTATTTAAAGAAGGAGTTGGACTTGTTGATAAAGTGACAAAAATTAACGGTAAAGATCTAGGAAAAGGCGTAAATACTTTTCTCAATAATCAAGATTATTGCTATCGAGTAGGGGATAAGTATTTAAAAAATTTATTTGAATGCATAGTGTTATTCTATTTTGATAAGTTTGGTGAAGTATATTTAGATGAATTTATAAATAAAGCATTTTTATGGGTTTATCGAATTCGTTTTGAATATCAGCGTATTACTTTCAAAACTATAGAAGATGAGGCTCACTCAAAAAATGGATTGTTTAATCATATAGAGAAATCCTCTACACCAATACAGGTGCTGAGATATGCCTCAGCAATACGTGAAAATAAGTTTGGTAACATAGACAAGAAAATAAAGGAAGTTTTTGGAGTGGAAAATGAGTAATGCTAAAGAATATGTAAAAACATTAACCATATCTGATTTATTTAATGATGAGAATAAATGTAAGTATATTATTCCAATCTACCAACGTAATTATGCTTGGGGTGATGATGAAATTAGTTCCTTGCTTCAAGATATAAAAAATGCTTGTGAACAAAATAAAGAACAAGATAAAAATTATTATATTGGAAGTTTAGTTGTTTATCGCCGAGACAGTGGTGATTTTGAAGTAATTGATGGCCAGCAAAGACTAACAACACTTACGTTAATAATGCATCATCTTGGTAAATTAAGTTTTAGAAATGTTTCTTTTGAACATCGAGATGAATCTGAACAAGCATTATCCAATCTTAATTCTGAAAAATTACCAAGTAATTTTTCACAAGCATTAAAAATAATTAAGAAAGTTATTGATGAATGGGGGGATAATAAAGATGAAATTGTAAAATTCCTTCTGGATAAAGTTGAAATTATCCGAACTGAAGTGCCAGAGGGTACAGATTTAAACCATTATTTCGAAATTATGAATACCCGTGGCGAGCAGCTTGAAAAGCATGAAATTCTAAAAGCTCGTTTGATGAAGGTGTTGCCAACACCTACTGAGCAATCATTATTTGCAAAAATCTGGGATGCATGCTCAGATATGAGTCGTTATGTTGTGATGGGATTTGATTCTGAATTAAGAAAAGTCATTTTAGGTGGTGATTGGAGAAAAGTACGTGGATTTTTTAAGACTATTTTGAATGAAAATTCTGAAAATTCTGAAAATTCTGAAAATTCTGAAAAACCTGAAAATAGTATCGTAAAACTTATTAATGCCGAGGTAAAAATAGAAAAAAATGAAGAACAACCACAGGATAAATATGATGGCGAATTTACTTCAGTAATTGATTTTCCTAATTTCTTAATGCATGTTTTACGAATTTATTTAGAAATGTTTGATAAGTGTAAATATTCTACCCAAAATGATCCATGCAATGTGTCATTAGATGAAAAGTTACTATTAAAATCATTTGAAGGTAAGTTTGAAGGAAAACCTAAAAAAGTTAGAATATTTATTTATACATTATTGGTTTGTCGTTATTTATTTGATTTATATGTGATTAAATCTAATATGATTCGAACTGATTATGAAAACTGGTCGTTATGGAAAATAGTTAAAGGAAAATCAGGTTATTACTATAAAAATTCATTTGGTAGTTATAAAGATGTGTCTGTCGATAATAGTTTAGATAAAAATGATGATGAAGCACTTAATGATGCAGATCCTACAAAAAAAGTAGTGATGTTACTTTCAATGTTCCATGTTTCTAACCCGTCTCGTATTTATAAAAACTGGTTATACGCTGTGTTACGTTGGTTATTTGATAATAGAGATGATATTGAACAAAGTGATTATATTAAATTTTTAGAAAAACTTTGTGATAAATTCTATTTTGGTAATAACTGCCAAAGAAAAGATATTACAGCGATTATATTAGAAAAGGTGAAATTTGAATTAAATTTAGGAGGTAAAAAAGATTGGGATGATGGAGTAAATGTTCCTAACTTTGTATTTAATCGACTAGATTATCAATTATGGAAACTGTCTAATGAAGACGTAAAAAATTTGTTAAAAAATAATGAGTGGTTAACTGATAATACTAAAGATGCAATTTGGAGAAAGTTTAGATTTACCTTTAGAAGTTCGGTAGAACATCATTATCCACAGCATCCTAGTGTTGGAAATGAATTAGAGTCAGGATTAAATGATTTTGGTAATTTGTATCTACTTTCTCAAAGTAAAAATTCTAGCTTAGGTAATTCTTCCCCTGAAGAGAAAAAAAAGCATTATAGTAATAATGAATACGATAGTCTGAAACAAGCTATCATGATGAACTATAATGAGTGGACCGAAAGGGAGATAGAGGAGCATGGAAAAGAAATGCTCGAAATTCTAAATCAACCGCTATCTAAGGCTAATTCCTAACGACATCTTTTGTCGCACCTCTCACTAAAATACTCCTTACACCAACCCAGTAAGGAGTATTTTTTATGTCTGAATATAAGTTAAACCCACCAACAGTGTCTTCTTATACTGAAAATATGATGCTTAAAGTTTTATTTGAGCATAAAGGTTTTTCCGAAGTGTTTCGGGAGAGCAGCTGGCGAAGTGATGAAATTGCCAGTGCGTTTGGGCTGCCTGAAGAATTAGAGAATGATAAAAATCTACGCACGGTTGCTCGTCAGCTTTTAAAAGAGCGGTATAAAACACTCCAAAAATCCACCGCACTTTTACCGGAGTTATGGAAACAGGCGTATGAAAATTTGGCAACGTTGGCAGAATTTTTGCAACTGAATCCCGTTGAACAGGAACTTCTTCGCTTTGCCATGCATTTACGGAGTGAAGGAGCTATGCGAGATTTGTTTGGCTACTTGCCGAAATCGGATTTGCAAAGAACGGCGGCGATCATGGCGGATTTACTTAAACAGCCGAAAAATCAGATTCTATCTGCCTTAAAGAAAGGCAGTAAACTCGATGCTTATGGCCTGATTGATCGCGATTATCGCCCCGATAGTGTGCATGATTATTTAGATTGGGGCGAAACCTTAGATTTTGATGAATTTGTGACACAACCATTAAACGAAAACGTCCTATTAAAATCTTGTACGGAAGTCGCTCAAGTGCCAAGTTTGCAACTGGATGATTTTGCCCATATTGCCGGCATGAAAGAGATGATGTTGACCTATTTGCAACAGGCACTAAAACATCATCAGAAAGGTGTGAATCTTTTAATTTATGGCGTGCCCGGCACCGGTAAAACCGAATTTGCCGGATTGCTTGCACAAGCATTAGGGATTTCGGCGTATAACATTACTTATATGGATTCTGACGGAGATGTTGTGAAGGCAGAGCAACGCCTGAATTACAGTCGCCTTGCGCAAACTTTATTGAATGGCAAGCAGGCACTTTTAATTTTTGATGAAATTGAAGATGTGTTTAACGGCTCGTTTATGGAACGTTCTGTTGCGCAAAAAAATAAAGCCTGGACAAATCAGTTGCTGGAGAACAATAATGTGCCGATGATTTGGTTATCTAATTCTGTTTCGGGCATAGATCCTGCTTTTTTACGTCGCTTTGATTTTGTGTTTGAAATGCCGGATTTGCCGTTGAAAAATAAATCGGCGTTAATTTCGCAGCTGGCAGGCGGTAAATTAACGGCGGAATATGTGCAGCATTTTGCCAAAGTGCGGTCACTTTCACCGGCGATTTTAACGCGTGTGTTTGATGTAGCAAATGCGGTTGATAACGGCCAAAAACCCTTTTCTGAGGTTTTGCTTACGCTATTTAATGAAGCCTTACAGGCACAAGGTAAAAAGAAAATTGAGCCGTTGGTGGAAAGTAGACTGAGTTATCAGCTTGAGTGGGTTTCCTGCAATGAAAATATCCATAAAATCACCGAAGGATTAATGCGAACCAAGAAAGGTCGAATTTGTTGCTATGGTCCGCCGGGCACAGGGAAAACCGCTTGGGCTGGTTGGCTTGCCGAGCAGTTAGATATGCCGTTGTTGCTTTGCAAAGGGTCTGATTTACTCGATCCTTATGTTGGCGGAACAGAACAAAAAATTGCGGAGGCATTTGAATCGGCGAAGCGTGATAATTGTTTGTTGGTGCTGGACGAAGTGGATACGTTCTTATTTTCACGCGACGGTGCGGAACGTAGTTGGGAACGTTCTCAAGTCAATGAGATGTTGACGCAAATTGAGCGTTTTGAAGGCATAATGGTGGTTTCAACGAATTTAATGAATGTGCTGGATCCGGCAGCATTACGGCGTTTTGATTTAAAGCTAAAATTTGATTATTTAACACCTCAGCAGAGGTTAGATTTTGCTAAACAACAAGCGGAAAAATTGAATTTGGGCGTATGGGATGAAACCTATTCAAAACGTATGCTTGAGCTGAATTTACTCACACCGGGCGATTTTGCTGCTGTTGCCAGACGACACAATTTTTCACCCTTTGAGAATCTAGAAGAGTGGTTAGACGCATTGCGTGGTGAATGTCTTGTGAAACCGGAATTTTCCCGTAAAAAGGTCGGTTTTTAATCGTTGTTATGTTTTCAGACAAAGCGTGAGATGTCTTACGCCCCACCGGAAGATATTAAAGTGGTGATTGAGCAACAGCCTTAAAAAAACACGGCGAAAAACATCGTGAAAAACCACCGCACTTTCTTGCGCTAAAAACGGTAAAACAACAGGGCTGAAAAAGGAAAGCTTGTGGTATAATCCGCAAAATTTCTCGTTTTCTTAAGTTTATGAAAAAAATCGTTTTATTTTTCTTTTTATGCCTCATTCTGCTTGCCGGTGCAGGATTCTGGGGATTCCAGCAATTACAACAATTTTTGCATCAACCGGTGAATGTGCAAAACGATCAATTATTAACTATAGAACGTGGCACAACCGGCAATAAATTGGTGGCGTTGCTGGAAAAAGAACGTATTTTAGAGGATGCGGATCGGCTGTCTTGGTTATTAAAACTGCATCCTGAGCTCAATAAAATTAAAGCCGGCACCTATTCGCTTAATGGGATTAACACCGTAGAAGCGTTACTGAAATTGTTAAATTCCGGCAAAGAGGCGCAATTTTCGCTGACGTTCGTTGAAGGTGAAACCTTTAAAACCCTACGAAAACGTCTCGAAAATGCACCGCACTTAAAACAAACGTTGCAGGGCAAGTCCAATGACGAGGTTTTTGGTCTGCTTGCTATGGATACCAACCTCAATAAAAATTTAACTGAAAGCCATATTATCGATGGCTGGATTTACCCCGATACTTACAATTACACACCGAACTCCACCGATTTAGATTTGTTGCAACGTTCAGTGGAGCGTATGAAAAAGGCCTTAGATAAAGCATGGAGTGGACGGGATAAAAATCTACCGTTAGCCGATCCTTACGAAATGCTGATTTTGGCCTCGATTGTGGAAAAAGAATCGGGCGTGGCGGCAGAGCGTCCACAAATTGCGTCGGTGTTTATCAATCGTTTGAAAGCCAAAATGAAGCTCCAAACCGATCCGACAGTGATTTATGGCATGGGTGAGGATTACAACGGCAATATTCGTAAAAAAGATTTAGAAACACCGACACCTTATAATACCTATGTCATTGATGGCTTACCACCAACGCCGATTGCTATGCCAAGCGAAGAGGCATTACAAGCCGTGGCGCATCCTGCGCAAACGGAATTTTATTATTTCGTTGCCGACGGCACGGGCGGTCACAAATTCAGTCGAAACTTAAATGAACACAATAAAGCGGTGCAGGAATATTTACGCTGGTACCGTCAACAAAACGGGAAATAATATGGCAGGCAAATTTATCGTTATTGAAGGCTTGGAAGGCGCGGGCAAAAGCACCGCCCATCAATGTGTCGTGGATACCTTAAAGGAATTAGGCGTTAACGATGTCGTCTTCACTCGTGAACCCGGTGGCACACCCTTAGCAGAAAAATTACGTCACCTCATTAAACATGAAACAGAGGAACCGGTGACAGACAAAGCCGAATTATTGATGTTATATGCCGCCAGAATTCAATTAGTGGACAATGTCATTAAGCCCGCCCTCGCCCAAGGGAAATGGGTGGTAGGTGATCGCCATGATATGTCGTCACAAGCCTACCAAGGCGGTGGCCGCCAGCTGGGAGAGGCTTTTTTAACGCATTTAAAACAAATCGTATTGGGCGATTTTGAGCCGGATTTGACACTGTATTTGGACATCGATCCTGCCGTTGGTTTGGCGCGAGCTCGTGGACGTGGCGAACTGGATCGCATTGAACAACAAGATCTGGATTTTTTCCACCGCACCCGAGCCCGTTATTTAGCGTTAGTCAAAGACAATCCGAAAGCAGTGATGATCAATGCGGAACAATCCATTGAGCAAGTGCAGGCAGACATTAAAAGTGCGGTCAAAAATTGGTGGGTTTCGTTATCAAAATGATCCCGTTACTTCCTTGGTTGGTGCCGACCTATCACAAACTTACGCTGGCTTTTGATGAGGCTTTAGGGCATCACGCTCTGCTGATTCGTGCCGATGACGGCCTCGGTGCCGAACAACTTTGTTCCGCATTGGCAAAACGTCTGATGTGCTTAACACCCAACGGGGCGGAGGCTTGTGGCGAATGCCATGCCTGCCATTTAATGCAAGCCAACAGCCATCCGGATTTCCAGCTCATCTCGCCTATTGAGAACAAAGACATCGGCGTGGATCAAATTCGTGCTATGAACGAACAAGCGACGCAGCATGCGCAGCAAAACGGCAATAAAGTCATTTATATCGAACAGGCACATCGTCTGACGGAAGCCGCTGCCAACGCCATTTTAAAAACACTGGAAGAGCCGCGTCCAAATACCTATTTCATTTTACAGTGCGATATGCAAAAGGCGTTATTGCCAACCATTTACAGTCGCTGCCAAGTGTGGAACCTCTTACCACCGGACACAGACACGGCATTACCGTGGTTGCAATCACAAACGTCCGCCGAAATATCCGATATATTGACCGCACTTCGGGTGAATTATGCTCGACCACTGCTCGCACTTGCGATGTTAGAGCAAAATTTACTGGCACAACGACGGGAATTTTTACGCCAATTTTGGCTATTCTATCGTCGTTGTTCGCCTTTGGAATTACTGCCGCTTTTTACTAAAGAACTTGTCTTGCAGCAGCTGGATTGGTTGTCAGCCTTTTTGAGTGATAGTTTAAAAAATAAACTGTATATTCACCAAGACTGGATTTGTCAGGATATTGAACAGGGCGTCATTCAATTTAGCCAAGGACTGTCTGCCCCGGCATTATTAAAAGCAACACAAATTGTTAGCAAAGTGCGGTCGGATTTATCAGCAAATTCGGCGTTGAATTTAGAATTGATTTTACTCGACGGGCTGACCCGTTTAATTACTGAAGTATTTGAAGGATAAAATATGTTTATTGTGGATTCCCATTGCCATTTGGATGCCTTGGATTACGAAACATTACATGAAAATATTGCCGATGTTGTGGCAAAGGCAAAAGCACGCGAGGTGAAACATTTATTAGCGATTGGCGTGACCTTGAGTCGTTTTGAAAAAGTGTATCCGGAATTAGCGAAATTCGATAACGTCTCTTTAGCCTGTGGGGTACACCCGCTGGATTTTGAAGAAGAACCTTATGATGCCGCGCGCTTGTTACGCTTGGCGCAAGATCCGAAAGTCATCGCCATCGGTGAAATCGGCTTAGATTATTATTACAGTGCAGAAAACAAAGTCGCCCAACAAGCCGTGTTTGCCAGCCAAATTGACGTGGCCAATCAGCTCAATAAACCGGTCATCATTCACACACGCCAGGCGCGCGAAGACACGATTCGCCTGTTGCGCGACAATCAGGCAGAAAAGTGCGGTGGCGTTTTGCATTGTTTTACCGAAAACTATGACATGGCAAAACAAGCGTTAGACTTGGGTTTTTACATTTCCATTTCAGGGATTATCACCTTTAAAAATGCGGAAGACCTTCGGGAGGTGGTGCGCAAACTGCCGCTGGATCGTCTGTTGGTGGAAACCGATTCGCCTTACTTGGCACCGGTGCCTTATCGCGGTAAGCAAAATCAACCGGCATACACTCGTGAAGTATGTGAATATGTGGCAGCATTGAAAGGCGTTTCAGTCGAGGAAATGGCGCAAATCACCACACAAAACTTCGAGCGTTTATTTAAAATTCAGGTACAATAATTAACCAATCTCATTTCAATAGGACAAAAAGATGAGAAAATTTTTAAAATATTTTTTTATTTCCGTCATTTTTATTTTTCATTTATGCCTTGCTGCAGCGATAAATTATTCGATGCCGAGCTATGATGTGACCAAAGTGACCGGCGTTGAGGTGAAACGGGTGGATAAAGACGGGCCGATTACGAAAGCGAATCCGGCAGACGGCCCGACCCGCGATGTGTATTTTATCAATACGCAACATGAAAACGGCAAAGTGATGGTATATCGCAACGAAGATACCCGTTGGGGTTTTCCGTTCTATTTCAAATTCGGCTCAGCAAATTTACAGGCATTGGCTCAAGCCTTGGGCAATGAAGAAAAAACCGTGGAAATCAAATATTATGGCTGGCGTTTAACCATGTTTGATGAATTTCCGAATGCGTTATCCATAAAAGCAATGGCTGAGACAGATTCGCCCAGCCATCCGATTGTTTCTTATATTCTTTATATTGTTTTGCTCTTTACGCTCTTTTTCGCGATTCAATTTATCCGTGGTTGGTTTGATAGCGAAAATTAATGTGTTCAGTGGCAAAACCGGCTTTTCCTAGGAACGCGTTTTGCCATAACGCAGATGGATATAGAGAAAGAACATTAGCCCGATCGTTGCAAAGGCGGCACCGGTAAACCCAATGCTGGATAAACCGAGGTACTGCATAACTTGATTGCCAAGTAACGCACCGCCGCCGATACCAATATTGTAGAGTCCGGAATAAATTGCCATCGCCACATCTGTAGCATCCGGTGCCAGTTGTAGCACACGAACCTGCAAACTTAGACCAATCCCTGAAATACCGATTCCCCAGACAAATGCCAACAAATACATGGAAAATTCACTGTGGCTAAAAGGTAATAGCAAGGCTAAAGAAATGACCAAAATTGCCATGGACGTTAAGAGGAATTTTGCCGGTGCTAAACGATGTAAGCGGTTGAAGAGCAGGCTGGCGGTGATGCCGGAAAGCCCAAAAATCAATAAAATTGCCGTGGCAACGCCATTGCTCATTTCTCCAATGCGAACAATAAAAGGCTCAATATAACTGTAAGCGGTGAAATGCGCCGAAACGATCAGTATCGTTAACACGTAGAGCCCCACCAAAAGTGGTCGTTTAAATAACGAAGGCACACTGCTTAGCGAACCGGCATTGCGACTGGCTAAGTGCGGTAGGAAACGATAGAGAAGTAGAAGAAGACAAAACGCTAGAAAAGCGATAATCCCAAAGGCTTCACGCCAACCGAGATATTGTCCGATAATCCGTCCTATCGGCAAGCCGAGCACCATTGCTAATGCGCTGCCCATGGCTAACAGCCCGATGGCTTGTGCTTTTTTGTCTTTTGGCGCGACACGCACTGCAAGGGACGTGGTGATTGACCAGAAAATGGCGTGCGTAAAGGCAATGCCAATACGGGAAAGTAGCAATATCCAGAAATTCCATGCCAAGACCGACAAAATGTGGCTGGCAATAAAAATAATGAATAATTTGATTAATAGACTACGTCGTTCTAGCTTTGCCGTCATGAGCATAAAAGGTAAGGACATAAGCGACACAATCCACGCATAAATAGTAATCATCAGCCCGGTTTGTTCTACCGGAATCTGAAAACTTTGGGCTATGTCTGAAAGCAAGGCGACCGGTAAGAATTCTGTTGTGTTAAAAACAAAGGCGGCAAATGACAACAAAATGACGCGAAAAAATTTTAAGCGTCGTACGATTTTTAAAGTGGCCATTATTCCCGCCCTAATTTACGTTTAAGAAGATCTTTAAGTTGATTGCGCAAGTTTTTGTCAAATAGCACTTCATATTGTGGGGAGTAGCAATTATTAAAGAAACGCAGTGGCAGAACAAATTCCGAATATTTTTCATTATTTGCTCGAAGCGTTAAATTCACATCACATTGCATGGATTTTAAGTTTACCTGACCGCTTCCTTCCCCTGAAAGTGCGGTGGTTTTTAATAGGATTTTGTCGATCTTCAATTGATTATCTTGAAGCATAGAACTCATGACAAATTTTTTATACGGTGTTTTGATCGCGTCTTTTTGTTTAACTTCGGCATTCTGCCAATTGATCGGCAAATATTGCCCGGCAAGTTCCAATAAATTCACGCCGGATAACTCGCCATCATGCGCACTAAAATAGAATTTACCGGCTTTTATTCGCGACTGAACGAGCTCGGCGGTAATGTCAAAATCCGTGTTGCCGGTGAGCGTATTTGGGAAATTAAATAATGCCAATAAACGTTCGATAGGGTAATTTTTGCCTCGAAAACTGACCGCACTTTGATCGGGATCGCTCGTATAATCTAGATGCGCGATACAAACGAGATCGCAATCCGAAATAATATCGGCGGTAACATATTTAGTGTCTTTGGATAAATCGACTTCCGCACGGAGAGTGCCTAGCGGTTGTTGGTTTAGCTCAGCGTCTTCAAACACCACCGCAAAGTCGTTTTCGGCGAATCGGGAGATTTCCCCTTTATTGAAACGAAAATGGAAGCGTTGTAGATCGCCATATAATGGCTTATCCCATTCAAGCGTCAAAGACTGAGGCCCATTGAATTGCACGCGATCTTGGCGAATATTATCCAGACTGAAATCGGAGAAATGTATTTGTATATTCGCTGCATTATGTGCCTTATCGGAAAAACGAATATGTTGAATATCTAACTGCGCAAGTTGCACATTGCCGGAAATTAACGTGGAAAAATTCAATTTCCCGGTTAACTTCCCGATAGTCACTTGGTTGTGTTTAACCCCCTCAAAAGCCACATAGGGCTGTGGGAAAATACCAATATGAAAGTCTTGAACAACCATTTTATATTGCGTCAATTTGGTACTGACCGCACTTTCCAGCTTATTCAGTTGAACGTAAAAAAGTGCTGAGATCGCCAACATCACGACCAATGTCATTAAGGCGATCTTTTTCATTTATTTATCCTCATCAATGCGACTGGCAACCGCATTTTGTTGGTTTTTGTATTTGGCGTCTTTACGGCGATTATACGGACGTGCGGCTGTGCCACTTAACACTTCAAAACTCAAGGCGCCAATCACCATATTTGGACGCAACGCCAATGGCAACTTGCCGGAATTGTAAAACTCCAACACAATTTTGCCTTCCCAACCCGGATCAATTCGGTGTGCTGTTACATGCACCATGAGACCCAAACGCGCCAAAGAAGATCGTCCGTCTAGCCAACCGATAATATTCGCCGGCAGTTTTACTGATTCTAAGGTGGTGGCAAGGGCAAGTACGCCGGGGTGTAAAAAGAAAGCTTCGTCATCGGCGATAATAATTTCATCGCTCATGACCGATTCTAATTGCGCGGAGACTTCTTCTTTCGGGCCGCTTAAATCAATGTAAGGGGCAGAATGTTCACGAAATACGCGAAAGGAATTACCTAAACGAACATCAATCGTCGCCCCATTAATTTTATCGTTAGACGGGCGCGGATTCAGCGAAATTAATCCTTCATCCAGATAACGTTCAATGTCAGTATCACATAATCTCATGATCTGCTCCTATTTTTTGCTTAAAAGCTGCATGATTTGCGCTTTTAACATATTGATGGCAATGCGGTTTTTCCCCCCGCGTGGGATCACAATGTCAGCGTGTTGTTTAGAGGGTTCGATAAATTGCAGGAACATCGGACGCACCGTGGCACGATATTGATCAATGACGGATTGAAGGGTGCGACCACGTTCTTCCATGTCGCGTTGTAAACGGCGAATAAAGCAAATATCTAACGGCGTATCCACAAACACGGAAATGTCCGCCAACTGGCGTACACGCTCGTCTGTGAGTAATAAAATTCCCTCTAAAATCACAATACGTTTTGGCGTAAAGTGAGTGACTTCATCGGTTCGGGTATGGTCCACATAGCTATACACGGGAATATCGACAGCGTTGCCGGCTTTCAAGGCTTTCAAATGGGCAATGAGCAAATCGCGGTCCATGGAGTTTGGGTGGTCATAATTGGTTTTAACCCGTTCAGACATCGCTAAGTGGCTTTGATCTTTGTAATAACTATCTTCGGCAATAATACCGATTTCTTCGCAACCCAGTTCATGACACAGCTCTTTGTGCACCGTAGAGGCGATAGAACTTTTGCCTGAAGCCGATGCACCGGCAATGGCGATAATAATACAAGATGCTGTTTGATTTTCTGACATACCCTTCCCTTTTCTCATAATGTGAATAAATTGGCGGAATTATAAAGAAAAAAGCATTTTTTTGACATAACTAGATTTCGCCCTTGGCTATTTTTCTATAATTCAGACGTAACGCAACAGATTCATGCAGAAAATTCTTCGTTTTGTGAGGCTTCTCACATTAATGGCGTGGGATTTTATGTAACATGCTCACCTAAAAAGCGCATACCGAGCGATATCGGCATGCTATTTTCATCTCATGGACAATAAAGAGGTACAACATGAAGTTAAAATCACTTTCTCTTGCAATTTCCACCGCACTTTTAGCCGGCGGTTTAATGGCAAACCAAGCGGCTGTGGCAAAAGGTCGCTTAGTCGTTTATTGCAGCGCCACCAATATTTTATGTGAAACCACCACCAAGGCATTCGGTGAAAAATATGATGTCAAAACCTCCTTTATTCGTAACGGCTCAGGCAGTACCTTTGCCAAAGTAGAGGCGGAAAAAAATAACCCACAAGCAGACGTATGGTTCGGCGGTACATTCGACCCACAAGCGCAAGCGGCTGAATTAGGCTTAATCGAACCTTACAAATCTAAACATATTGATGAAATCGTAGAACGTTTCCGCGATCCGGCAAAAACCAAAGGTCACTATGTTTCTGCTATTTACATGGGGATCTTAGGTTTCGGCGTGAACACAGAACGTCTGGAAAAATTAGGCATCAAAGAAGTGCCAAAATGCTGGAAAGATCTAACGGATCCACGTTTGAAAGGGGAAGTACAAATTGCTGACCCACAAAGTGCCGGTACAGCCTATACTGCGCTTGCCACATTCGTACAACTTTGGGGCGAAGACAAAGCCTTTGATTTCTTAAAAGCTTTACATCCAAACGTTTCCCAATACACCAAGTCCGGGGTCACCCCATCCCGTAACGCCGCTCGCGGTGAAGCTGTCGTGGGTATCGGTTTCTTACACGATTACGCCCTTGAAAAACGTAATGGCGCACCATTGGAACTCGTGGTGCCATGTGAAGGTACAGGCTATGAATTAGGTGGCGTGAGCATCTTAAAAGGCGCGCGTAATCTCGATAATGCAAAATTATTCGTAGATTGGGCGTTGTCTAAAGAAGGCCAAGAATTGGCATGGAAACAAGGTGAATCCTTACAAATCTTAACCAACACCACGGCAGAACAATCCCCAACGGCGTTTGATCCAAATAAATTGAATCTCATCAATTATGACTTTGAAAAATACGGCGCCGCCGAACAACGCAAAGCCTTAATTGAAAAATGGGTTCAAGACGTTAAATTAGCGAAATAAGCACGCTAAAGTGCGGTCGAAAATTCATGTCTTTTTCTCACCGCACTTTTCTTATATGGATGGCTCGTGTCCTGACGACACGAGCCTATCACCATCATTAGGACGCACATCAACAAAAGTGCGTTACCTCGACATCAAAAACACAGGAGTGTTGAAATGAAACTCTCAAAAATTGCGGTAGCACTTTCAAGTGTGGTACTCGGAGGGATATTATTCAGCAGCAATGCTGCGGCGAAAGGTCGCTTAGTGATTTATTGCAGTGCGCAAAACACCATGTGCGAGCAAGAAGCCATGGCATTCGAGAAAAAATATGATGTAAAAACCAGTTTTATTCGTGGCGGCACAGGCACTATCTTAGCCAAAATCGATGCGGAAAAAGATAACCCACAAGGTGATGTTTGGTATGGTGGCACCATGGATCCGCATTCCCAAGCGGGTGAAATGGGCTTGTTAGAGCCTTATAAATCGCCAAATCTGCCACAAATTGTAGAGCAGTTCCGTGATCCGGCTAAAATGAAAGGCAACTATTCCTCCGCCATTTATCTTGGTGTATTAGGTTTTGGCGTAAACCCGGAACGCTTGAAAAAACTCAATTTGCCAATACCAAAATGCTGGAAAGATTTAGCTGATCCAATGTATCGCAATGAAATTCAAGCGGCAGATCCGCAAAGCTCAGGAACCGGCTATACACAATTAGCGACCTATATCCAGCTTTGGGGCGAAGAAGAGGCCTTCAAATACTTGAAAGCGTTAAACAAAAACGTGTCGCAATATACCAAATCCGGTAACACCGCAACCCGTAACACGGCGCGTGGCGAAACGGCAATCGGCATCGGCTTTTTACACGAATATTCGTTAGAAAAAGCCAAAGGTGCCCCGGTTGAATTAGTGGTACCTTGCGAAGGTACGGGCTATGAAATTGGTGGAGTCAGCGTAATTAAAGGCGCACGTAATCTTGAAAATGCGAAACTTTTCGTGGATTGGGCGTTATCGAAAGAAGCGCAAGAATTAACATGGCAAAAAGGCGAAGCCTATTCCATTTTAACCAATACCACAGCGCAACAATCCCCTTATGCGTTGGATTTTAAATCGATTAACCTGATTAACTATGATTTTGACAAATACGGCGCCACTGACTTGCGCAAACGTTTAATCACGAAATGGGTTGATGATGTTAAACTAGCCAAATAAATTGTTGTTAAATAAAGAAGCAATGTCTATTGCATTGCTTCTCTATTTCTTCTTATGCGAGGTTGTATGAACGCAAATAAACTACCAATCACACATTCTGCGAATTTTTGGATAATCTTGTCCATTGTTGCATTTCTTGTTCTCCCTTCCCACGCCTTAGATTACGGCTTGTTTGACAGCACCGCCGATGAATTCTTTGATGCCATGGGTTGGTCATCTTTTAACATTACCGCTTTTTGGTTCTTGCCGGTGATTTTGTACGGTTTATTGCCATGGCTAAAATTACCAACCAATACACAAGCCAAAGCGGAACTTTACTTATTAGCACTGGCGACATTATTTACCTTTATCAGCGCCAGCGTACTGAAAATCAGCATGGGCTATTCGGTGATCGTTTTACTCATCGCTTTCACCGCACTTGCTACGCTTTCTTTGGCGAAGTTAAAGATTATGCAAGGCGACAAATTTATTATTGCCTCCTTGCTGTGTATTGTGTTGCTGATTTTCTTCTTTATCGTTTACCCGACATTGGCGATTTTTGTCTCCATGTTCTACGATGGAGAGACTTTTGCACCACAACAAGTGATGCGTATTTTGACGCAAAGCTACATTGTGCGCGTCATCAGTAACTCCTTGTTCTTATCCGGTTTCGTGGGTATCGTTTCTACGGTGTTCGGTTTAGCCTTTGCTCTTTACACCACCCGTATCGCACGCCGCACCGCATTTATCGGTAAAATCTTCTCTATTTTACCGATTGTTACGCCACCGTTTGTCGTTGGGTTAGGGGTTACCTTAATGCTGGGTCGTTCCGGCTATGTGACCGAGTTTTTATCTACCTATTTCGGTTTCACCAACCACAACTGGTTATACGGTTTTAACGGTATCGCCATTGCACAGATTTTGGCATTTGCGCCAATTTCCTTCATGATTTTAGACGGCGCATTAAAATCCGTGCATCCTTCTATTGAAGAAGCGTCTTATACTTTACGTGCCAACCGTTACCAAACTTTCTATAACATCATTTTCCCGTTACTGCGCCCAGCCTTGGCGAACTCGTTCCTCATCGTGTTCATCCAATCGCTCGCAGACTTTAGTAACCCGTTGGTATTGGGTGGTAGCTTCGATGTGATTGCAACGCAAATTTACTTCTACATTGCCGGTTCACAATTAGATTACGCCTCCGCCAGTACCCTTGGCTCTATGTTGTTAATCTTCTCCTTGGCGATTTTTATCATTCAATATTTATGGATTGGTAACCGCTCTTATGTGACCGTTTCCGGTAAATCTTATCGCGGCGATGTACAAGAACTCCCTGCCGGCTTGAAATATACGATTATTTTCATGCTCGGCTCTTGGGTTATCTTCAACCTTGCTTTATACGGCAGTATTTTCTACGGAAGCTTCACCGTCAACTGGGGTGTGGACTATACCTTAACCTTGAAGAACTACGCCATGTTGTTCGGTCAAGGATTAAGTGACGGTGCGTGGCCTTCCTTAATTAATACCTTAATTTACGCCGGTATCGCGGCACCACTTACCGCCATTTTTGGTTTATTAATTGCCTATATTGTGGTGCGTAAAGACTTCCAAGGGAAAAAATCCCTTGAGTTCTTAACCATGCTTTGTTTTGCCGTACCGGGCACCGTGGCGGGGGTCTCTTACATTCTTGCCTTTAACAATGCGCCGATGTACATCACCGGTACCAGTATTATCGTGGTAATTTCCATGGTGATGCGTGATTTGCCAATTGGTATGCGTGCAGCGATTGCAGGCTTGGGACAACTCGATAAATCCCTAGACGAAGCCTCCCTTTCTCTGAAAGGTAGCTCATGGAAAACCCTGTGGTATATCGTGTTGCCATTATTAAAACCGGCGTTGCTTTCTGCGCTTGTCACCAGTTTCGTGCGTGCCATGACGACAGTGAGTGCAATCATCTTCTTGGTGACTGCCGATACCCGTGTAGCAACCGCATACATCCTAAACCGTGTCGAAGACGGTGAGTATGGGATTGCCATTGCATACGGTTCTATCTTAATCGTGGTGATGATGGCGATTATTTTATTCTTCGACTGGATTGTCGGTGATACCCGCATTTCCCGTTCCAAAGCGAAAAAAATGAATTAAGTTGTAGGTAAAAAATATGAGTAATGATTTCTTAGTATTAAAAAATGTCACGAAAGCTTTTGGCAAATCTGTGGTAATTGATAATTTGGATTTAACCATTAAACGCGGCACGATGGTAACGTTACTTGGGCCATCCGGTTGTGGTAAAACCACCATTTTGCGTTTGGTTGCCGGGCTTGAAAACCCAACTTCCGGACAAATTTTCATTGATGGCGAAGACGTAACCAAATCGTCCATTCAAAACCGCGATATTTGTATCGTGTTCCAATCCTATGCATTATTCCCGCACATGAGTATCGGTGATAACGTCGGCTACGGTTTACGCATGCAAAACGTGAGCAAGGAAGAGCGTAAACAACGCGTTAAAGAAGCCTTAGAATTGGTGGATTTGGCCGGATTTGAAGATCGTTATGTGGATCAAATCTCCGGCGGTCAACAACAACGTGTGGCGCTTGCTCGTGCGCTTGTTCTCAAACCAAAAGTGTTACTGTTCGATGAACCCTTAAGTAACCTCGATGCTAACTTACGTCGCGCAATGCGGGAAAAAATCCGTGAATTACAACAAAGCCTTGGCATCACGTCTTTATACGTAACCCACGACCAAACCGAAGCCTTTGCGGTATCCGATGAAGTTATCGTGATGAATAAAGGGAAAATCATGCAAAAGGCGCCGGCAAAAGATCTGTATCAACGCCCGAACTCGTTATTCCTGGCTAATTTCATGGGCGAATCCAGTATTTTCCCGGCGAAATTGCAAGGGAATACCGTTAACATTCATGGCTATGAGCTTACCTTAAATAATGCCGCCCAATTCAATTTACCGGACGGCGATTGTTTGGCAGGCGTTCGCCCGGAAGCTGTTTATTTACATGAAACCGGCACAGAAGCGCAACGTTGCACCATTAAAAGTGCGGTGTATATGGGTAACCATTGGGAAGTGGTGGCGGTATGGCATGGTCAAGATTTGTTGATTAACTGTCGCCCGGAACAGTTCAACCCGGTATCGCAAGAAGCCTATGTGCATCTTTCCGAACAAGGCATTTTCTTGTTAAAAAATCAGTAAAAATTAAAAATAATTGAAATTTTAACCGCACTTTGTATTCAAAAGAGTAAAGTGCGGTTATTATTTACGGCACTTTTAAATTTGACGTGATCAATTCGTCTAAACGTTTTTCATCTAAGTTTGAGAATAACATGAGTAAAAAAAGAAAAGTTACTTTAACCCTTGCTGCCATCCTTGTTGCACTGGGTGGGGGCGCGCAGTTTTATACCAATCAGCAAGTGGATCGGGTTTTGCAAAAATTTCCTTATTCTTTAGATAATCAGCTCAGCCTTCATATCACCGAAACGGGAAATCATTTTTTTAGTCGAGACCTCACATTTAGCTTGGAAAATAGTGAGGGTAAGCGCACAGAGGTGATTTCAACCAAACTGACGGCGTTGCCTTTTTTTATTACGGCAGAATCTCAGCTTTCCGAACAGTTGGTGCGTCAATTAAATAAAAATCTTAATATCACGCTTGATAAAAACACCATTAACAGCAAATTTTCTCCGGTAGGCGATTATTTGCAATCGGATCTTGTTGCTGAATTTCGTGATTTTACGAACAAAACACAAACCCTTTCTGTGCTATTTAACTTTGATCCAAGTAGCAAAAATATCAAAGTGAAATCTACTCTGAGTGGATTTAATTATGATAAAAACAGCAAATTAGAACAGCTGCAAGGGCACGCGCAATTACAGCGGGTCGATGATAATGAATATGCTATTCGGCTGTTAGAACTGAATGCCAAGCAAGTTGAGGTGGATTTATTAAATGGTGAAAACACGAAAATTCAGTTAAAAAACGCCGCTTATCGTCTTGATGTCAAACCGCACCCCGAGACACAGCAACGAGATTTATTGACGCAATTTAATAGTGAAACTTTCCAAATTACCGATAAAGCACATAAAGCGGAGGAAAATCCAACGATTGTGCGTGGCTTATCACTGAATCTTGAGCAACAAGGCGTGCAAAGTGCGGTGGATTTTGCCAGTGAATTTAACGCATTGAACAAGCAGCCGAGTGTTAAAAATGCTGTGAATTTTGTCATTGGTGTGCTGACCCATAATGACCGTTTTAACGGTTCGCTGTCGGTAAAATCCATTGACGTGCCGAAAGATCAGCAGCCTTATTTTTCTTTAAAGGACACTGCACTCCAGCTTGCATTAAACAATACGGACCTTGCCAAAGCCGGTATTACATTGCAATTAAAGGCCGCCGATGTCAAACAAACACCGGCAGAACCAACGAAACAATGGCAACTTAGCGGCGCGGATATTCACTATCAACTGGATGACTATCCGTTACAAAATGAATTCGCGTTTATTCCGTTTTATTTAGAGGCGCTGGCGACCAAAACACCACCAAAAGAAGCGAGTCAAGCATTATCCGCCTTGAGAGATCAATGGGTGAAGTCCATGGAAGATAAGGTACATTGGGAGATGACGCTGAAGGCTTTTCGCTATGGTGATGTAGCGTTGGAGGCGTTGGCGGTAAACGGTGATGCGAAGGTGGAAAATCAACGTTATTACGGGACATCGCACCTTTCATTGAAAACGTTAGCCTTGCCTGATTTGCAAGTGCAACTTGAGGGATTGCAGCTAAATATGCCGATGGTGCTAAACAATTACCCTCAGTTAGCAATAACGCAATTCTGTATGGGAATGCATAGTCTCTTGTGTACTGCGTATTTTCCACCGGAAAGTTATAAGAAAATGTTCGATGATCTCTGGACTACGCTGGATCTGTCAACAGAGGGCACAACGGTAGCATTGAATCTCAATACCTATCCGACGACCAAAGCTTATCCTGTGAACTTTGCTCTTAAAGGGGCGGCATCTGTGCCACAGGAGAGTAAAAAGTCTGCTGGGTTGTTTAAGCAAAATCTTAAGGGAAAAATGACGTTTTCATTTGATAAGGCGCTACTAGATGATACACAGGAAGCCGCTTCAAAAATCAAAAAGAATTCGATGTTTTGGCAATCATGGCAGACGGAACTTAAACCTGAAGGTAAGCTGATTCCTTTTTTCATTGAACAAGATGGAAAATATGTCATGACCTTGGAAAAGGATAAGGAATGGCTTGTGAATGGTAAAACGTTAGAGGCGATTCGTCAGGAACGTCTTGCTCAGGCGGAAGCCGAACGGAAAGCCGCGGCTGAACAGGAAGCGCTTCAGAAAGCCGAACAGCATGAAACGGAAACGCCTGCGGTGTTAGAGGCGAACGACAAGGCTGGAACGATGAATCCTCCTGCGGTAGCGACAGAAGCAACGAAAGATGCGACTGCACCACAGGATTCCGGTAAACCGGAGGTAAAGGAACATTCCACGAATGAAAGTGCGGTTCAAGAAAATCCTGTTAAAGAGGATGTCGTTCAAAAATCAGAAAGCGTTGAAACCCATAAGGGAAAAGACATCAACAAGGAAAAAGCCGAAAAATCGGCGACAACGTCCCATTAAAAGAGACACTAAAAAAGGGCTTGATTCATATCAAGCCCTTTGTTTATTTCCTGTACAGAATAGATATATTTAGCCTATCCAACGATTCATTATGAACGTTTCATAATTTCAAAGAAGGCTTCGTTGGTTTTCGCCACAGCGAGTTTGTCGATAAGGAATTCCATCGCTTCCACTTCGCCCATTGGGTTAAGGATTTTGCGGAGGATCCACATTTTTTGCAACTCGTCAGGGGTGGTGAGCAAGTCTTCTTTACGGGTGCCGGAACGGTTAAAGTCGATAGCCGGGAACACACGTTTTTCTGCGATTTTACGGGAAAGATGCAATTCCATGTTACCGGTACCTTTAAATTCTTCGAAGATCACTTCGTCCATTTTGGAGCCGGTATCCACCAATGCAGTAGCGATGATCGTTAAGCTGCCGCCTTCTTCTACGTTACGCGCGGCACCGAAGAAACGTTTTGGACGGTGTAATGCGTTGGCGTCCACACCACCGGATAAAATCTTACCGGATGCCGGGGTCACGGTGTTATAAGCGCGCGCTAAACGGGTGATGGAGTCAAGTAAAATCACCACGTCTTTTTTGTGTTCTACAGAACGCTTGGCTTTTTCGATCACCATTTCTGCCACTTGAACGTGACGGGTTGCCGGTTCATCGAAAGTAGAGGCAATGACTTCGCCTTTTACGGAGCGTTGCATTTCCGTTACTTCTTCCGGACGTTCATCGATCAATAACACAATAAGCTCCACATCAGGGTAGTTGTGGGTAATGCTTTGCGCAATATTTTGCAACAACATGGTTTTACCTGCTTTCGGTGGCGCGACGATCAAACCACGTTGGCCTTTCCCGATTGGGGCGGCTAAATCTAAAATTCGGGCGGTTAAATCTTCGGTAGAGCCGTTGCCGCGTTCCATTCTTAAACGGGAGTTGGCGTGTAATGGAGTTAAGTTTTCGAAAAGGATTTTGCTGCGGGAGACTTCCGGTTTGTCGTCATTGACTTGGTCAACTTTAAGGAGGGCAAAGTAGCGTTCGCCTTCTTTTGGCGGTCGAATTTTCCCTTCGATTTTATCCCCGGTTTGCAAATTGAAACGACGAATTTGGCTTGGGCTGACGTAAATATCATCGGGACCGGCTAAATAGGAACTGTCTGCTGAACGTAGAAATCCAAAACCGTCCGGTAAAATTTCTAAAACGCCACCACCGAAAATATCTTCTCCGCCTTTCGCATGTTGTTTCAAAATGGCAAAAACGATGTCTTGTTTGCGTAAACGGGCTAAATTTTCTAAACCCATTTGTCCTTCGCCAAGTCTCACAAGATCGGAAACCGGCATATTTTTAAGTTCTGTAAGATGCATAGTTAATTTGAGAGTTGTTTAGATTTGATATTTAGATATAAATAAAAAGAGGTGATTTTGAAATTGGTGCGTAAATTAGCATTAAATTACTAGCCTGTCTAGTTTTAAACGGTCTTTTTCCAATTTTATTGAGCAGGAAAAATCGAAAGTGCGGTTCTTTTTAGCGGTGTTTTTTGAGGGATATTTCGTATTTCACAGTAGCCATTAAATTAATTGTGCCGAATTTTTGGGGATTTTTCCCGTTCATGCTATGCTTAGCGCCAATTTTTTATGATTGAATTGATGATTATGCAAGAGAATTATTTAAGTTCGGCACGTTTTGCCGATTTACCGTTGCATCCTTTGGTACTGCAAGCATTAACGATGAATGGGTTTGAATTTTGTACGCCAATTCAGGCGTTGTCCTTGCCGGTAACATTGCAGGGAAAAGATGTGGCAGGGCAAGCGCAAACCGGCACGGGAAAAACCATCGCATTTTTGACCGCACTTTTTCATCATTTATTAACTCACCCAACCGAGACGGATAAGAATCAACCGCGTGCGTTGATTTTGGCACCGACCCGAGAATTGGCGGTGCAAATTGAACATGATGCGCAGATTTTCTTAAAAACAACGAAATTTAAGACCGCACTTGCTTATGGTGGAGATGGCTATGACAAGCAATTAAAAGCCATTGAAAACGGTGTGGATGTGCTTATTGGCACGACCGGGCGGGTAATTGATTATGTGAAACAAGGCATTATCCGTTTGGATCAGATTCAAACGGTGGTGTTGGATGAAGCGGATCGGATGTTTGATTTAGGTTTTATTCGCGATATTCGTTATTTATTGCGCAAATGTCCGCCTCCGCAACAACGTCTGACGATGCTGTTTTCCGCCACGCTGTCTTACAAAGTGCGCGAACTTGCCTTTGAAGATATGAATGACCCGGAATACGTGGAAATTGAGCCGGAACAAAAAACCGGGCAGCAAATTAAAGAAGAATTATTTTACCCATCTAACCAAGATAAAATTCCGCTATTGCTCACGTTGTTAGAAGAAGAATGGCCGGAGCGTTGCATTATTTTTGCCAACACGAAACATCAATGTGAGGCGATTTGGGGCTATTTAGCCGCGGATGGACACCGTGTTGGTTTGTTAACCGGCGATGTGGCGCAGAAAAAACGCCTTTCTTTGTTGAAACAATTTACCGATGGCGAGTTGGATATTTTAGTGGCGACCGATGTGGCGGCACGTGGATTACACATTGCAGAGGTTACACACGTGTTCAACTATGACTTGCCGGATGATCGGGAAGATTATGTTCATCGCATTGGGCGTACCGGCCGTGCAGGCGAAAGCGGGATTTCCATTAGCTTTGCTTGTGAACAATACGCCATGAATCTCCCGGCGATTGAGGAATACATTGGGCACAGTATTCCGGTGAGTCAATATGATCCGAATGCATTGTTGCAGGATATTCCGAAGCCTTATCGGTTAAAACGGGAAGGCAATTTTAGTGCGCAGAATAATCAGCGTCGTAAACCGTTTCGCGCGAAACGCTAGCCAAAGGATTGGCGTTGATTTTATTCAATGCTAAAATTCGCCGTTTTTTGAATTGAGGAGAAAATATGTCGTTAGTCGAGTTTGTGGTGAATAAATTAGAGGATTTAAAAGCCACGGACATTTTACCGTTAAACGTAAAAGGGAAGACATCTATCACCGATACCATGATTTTATGCACCGGCACCTCTTCCCGTCATGTGTCTTCCTTGGCGCAGAAATTAATCACCGAATGTAAGCTTGCCGGCATTGATGTGTTTGGTGATGAAGGCAAAGAAACGGCCGATTGGGTCGTTGTCGATTTGGGTGAGGCTATCGTGCATATCATGCAGGCGGAAAGCCGTGAGATGTATCAATTAGAAAAACTTTGGGCATAAGGCATATTAAAACATATAAAGTGCGGTCGTTTTTTGCGTTGTTTTTTGAGGAGATAAGGTGAAAATTCAGTTAATTGCCGTTGGAACCAAAATGCCGGCGTGGGTGGTCACTGGATTTGAGGAATACCAACGTCGCTTTCCCAAAGATATGCCTTTTGAGTTGATTGAAATTCCTGCCGGTAAGCGGGGCAAAAACGCGGATATTAAACGGATTTTGGAACAGGAAGGCAAAGCCATGTTGGTGGCGGCCGGAAAGGGCAAAATCGTGACGCTGGATATTCCCGGCAAACCTTGGACCACTGAGCAACTTGCCCAACAATTAGAAAGTTGGAAAAATGATGGACGTGATCTGTGTTTGTTAATTGGCGGACCGGAAGGACTTTCACCTGAATGTAAGGCAGCCGCTGAACAAAGTTGGTCGCTATCGCCTTTAACCTTGCCACATCCGTTAGTGCGCGTGGTTGTCGCAGAGAGCTTATACCGTGCGTGGTCGTTAACCACCAATCATCCTTATCATCGAGAATAAATGAACTTAAAAAAATTATTGTCGCAACCACAATACGATCCGATTCGTGATAAAAAGGCCGAGCGCAATTTATTTGCTCGTCGCGCCTTGGTGTCATTTATCGGGGTGTTGGCGTTATCAGTAATTTTAATCTTAAATCTTTACGATTTGCAGGTGGTGAATTACGACAGCTATCAAACCCGTTCTAATGGCAATCGAATTAAATTATTGCCGTTACCGCCGACACGTGGATTAATTTATGATCGTAATGGGCAAATTTTAGCTGAAAATTTAACCTTTTTCGGATTGTATATTGTGCCGGAAAAAGTGGAAAATTTAGACCGCACTTTTGAAGAATTGAAAGTATTGGTCGGTTTAACCGATACCGATATTGAGAATTTTAAAAAAGAACGTCAACGTTCTTCACGCTATACCCCAATTTTATTAAAGCCTAATTTGACGGAAGAGCAAATCGCGCGTTTTTCAGTAAACCAATACAATTTTCCAAGCTTGGATGTGAAACCTTATTTCAAACGGCACTATTTATACGGCGAGCCGTTAACGCACATTTTAGGGTATGTCTCTAAAATTAACGATCGTGATGTCGAGCGATTAAAAAAAGAAGAAAAATTTGCCAACTATTCAGGCACGCATGATTTAGGTAAGTTAGGTATTGAGCGTTATTATGAAGATGCGTTGCATGGCACCACCGGTTTTGAAGAAGTGGAAGTGAATAGTCGCGGCAAAGTGATTCGTAAATTACGCGAACAACCGGCTGTCGCCGGCAAGAGCATTCATCTGACGATTGATTTAAATTTGCAGCTTTATATTACCGATCTCTTGGCGGGGCAAAAAGGGGCGGTTGTGGTGATGGATCCGAAAGATAACAGCGTATTAGCGATGGTTTCAGTGCCAAGTTATGATAATAATTTGTTTGTAGATGGTATTTCCGGTGAAGATTATCGTCGTTTATTAAATGATCCGAATCGCCCCTTGTATAGTCGTGTGACCCAAGGCGCGTATCCACCGGCATCGACGGTGAAACCGTTTATTGCGGTATCGGCGTTGCAGGAGAACGTGATTACGCCGGAAATGACCATTTCTGACCCTGGTTACTGGGTGTTGCCGAATACCACAAAACGCTTCCGTGATTGGCGTCGTGGCGGGCATGGTATGACGGATTTGAATAAGGCAATTACCGAATCGTCGGATACCTATTTTTATCAAACCGCCTATAATTTAGGCATTGATCGTTTATCCGGTTGGATGAAACGGTTTGGCTTTGGTGTGCCGACCGGTATTGATATTCAAGAGGAAACCAGTGCTAATATGCCCACTCGGGAATGGAAACAGAAACGTTACAAAAAACCTTGGGTGCAAGGTGATACGATTTCTGTGGGAATTGGGCAAGGGTATTGGACGGCTACGCCACTTCAATTAGCGAAAGCCACCAGTATATTAGTGAATAACGGTAAAGTCATGACGCCTCATTTAATGAAACGTATTGAGGGAACAACGATTGAACCTTATCAAGATCCGAAATTATACGCTGATATTACCGAGCCTAAGCAATATTATTGGGATGTCGCAAAACGCGGCATGTATAACGTCGTGAACTCGGCGGCAGGTACCGGTCGTAAAGCGTTTGCCGGTGCGCCTTATCGGGTGGCAGGCAAATCCGGCACGGCGCAAGTATTTAGTTTAAAAGAAAATCAAAGTTATAATGCCGGTGCGCTAAAAAAAGAATTACATGACCATGCGTGGTTTACTGCCTTTGCACCCTATGACAAACCCAAAGTGGTGGTATCCATTATTTTAGAAAATGCCGGAGGCGGGTCAAGTAATGCCGCACCGCTGGTGAGAAAAATCATGGATTATTATTTTAGACAGACAAGTGAACCGCTCATGGGCGAACCCACTGACTTTATGCCGGCAGGAGTATCAACAAATGAAAATGAATGAGCGTCAGGTTTGGCAGGAATTATGGCGTCGCCTGCACATTGATTTGTGGTTATTTATTGGTCTAGTCGTGATTACCGGTTACGGTATGCTGGTGTTATATAGCGCGTCCGGCGCGAATGAGGCGATGTTTCAGAGCCGTATTATTCAGGTTGTTTTAGGGTTTGCGGTCATGCTCGTAATGGCACAGCTTTCGCCTAATTTTTATAAGCGCATTGCGCCTTATTTATTTGGGCTTGGAATTGCGATGCTCATTCTAGTGGATTTAATTGGAGCAACGAGTAAGGGCGCGCAACGGTGGTTAGATTTAGGGATCGTGCGTTTTCAGCCGTCGGAGATTGTGAAGTTAGCGGTGCCGTTAATGGTGGCAGTATATTTAGGGAATCGCCCACAACCGATTAAACTGAAAGAAACCTTTATTGCCTTAATCATTATTATTGTGCCGACTCTGCTGGTGGCAGTTCAGCCGGATTTAGGGACTTCCGTATTGGTTAGCGGCTCAGGGTTATTTGTGATATTTTTGGCGGGGATGAGTTGGTGGCTGATTTTAGCTGCAATTATCGGGCTTGCCGGCTTTATCCCCATTATGTGGTTTTACTTAATGCACGATTATCAACGTACTCGCGTATTAACCCTTTTTGATCCGGAAAAAGATTTATTGGGAGCAGGATACCACATTTGGCAGTCCAAAATTGCCATCGGTTCAGGTGGCTTATGGGGTAAAGGCTGGATGCAAGGCACGCAATCCCAATTAGAATTTTTACCGGAACCGCATACGGATTTCATTTTTGCTGTATTAAGTGAAGAATATGGCATGGTGGGTTTTTTAATTTTACTAGCGATTTACTTATTTATTATTGCGCGCGGTCTCATGATTGGTGTGAGTGCACAAAGTGCATTCGGACGCATTTTAGTTGGCGCATTAACGTTAATTTTCTTTGTTTACGTTTTTGTGAATATTGGTATGGTCAGTGGCATTTTACCGGTGGTAGGCGTGCCGTTGCCGTTGGTGAGTTATGGCGGCACCTCTTATGTGGCGATTATGGCAGGTTTCGGACTAATTATGTCGGTTCATACTCACAAAGAACACTTTCTGAAGGGAACTCATTAAGTTTTCAGTTTTCTTAGTTAGACAACTCGACAGAAGGGGATAACTTCTATGAATATAAAACAAACTGTAACATACGTGCTTTTTTTGTTTCTGTTTTTGACCGCACTTTCTGTGCAAGCGGAAACCAAAAAATTATATGGGATACAAGGGCCGAGTTTAATCTATCGTCAGTTATCTAACTCGCCTAAAACCTATGAAGTCAATGGTGAAGTCTATGTAACGCATCCACCTGAATCTGCCAAGGAATATACGAAAAAAGGTATTGCAAGTTATTATCATCATAAATTTAATGGACGCCCGACTTCAACGGGGGAGCCTTATGATTCCACCTTATACACGGCAGCCCATAAGACACTTCCGCTCAATTCCTATGCGGTAGTGACTAATATGTATAACAAACGGAAAGTCATTGTACGTATTAATGACAGAGGACCGTTTGCTAAAGATCGCATTATTGATTTATCCCATGCGGCGGCAAAGGAAATTGGGATTGTGAATTATGGAATGGGGTTAGTTCAGATTGAAGCCCTTCACGTGCATACCAATGGCGATATTTCCGGACCGGGGAGTGCCACATTGGCAAAATCGGCAAAAAATGTGGAGGGCTTAAAACGGTTAAAACCCAATGCTAAAAATAATGCTTCCACCGATGAAAATCGTATTGCCAAAAAGGATAAAGCAGGGAATAAAAAAGAAAGTTATAAAATCAAGATGGTAAATATTCCCAGTAAAAAAGAGGCTGAAAAAATCATTAAGCAATTATCATCAAAAAATATTAAAGCGGAAATGATTGCGCAGGGTAAAAAATACAATGTTCATTTTGGCCCTTTTAAATCAAAAAATGAAATAGAAAAACTCAAAACACAATTGAGACAATGGAAACATTCCGAGCCTTTAATTGTGTATGCTTACAACAAATAATGACCTAATCTAGGATGTTTAATATTATGTTTCATCATATCGCGACAAAAACAAAAATCGCACTTCTTACCGGAATGCTCAGTGCCTCCTTTATCGCAAATGCAAATGACGTAGCCTACGATGTAACTACGCCACAAATTAACGCACAAACCTATATTTTAATGGACTACAATTCCGGTGCAGTGTTAGCGGCATTGAATCCGGATCAAAGACAATATCCCGCCTCATTAACCAAAATGATGACTAGCTATGTCGTGGGGCAGGCATTAAAACAGAGAAAAATCCATAGCACGGATATGGTAACCATTGGGGAGAGCGCATGGGGCAAAAATTTCCCTGGCTCCTCAAAAATGTTCTTAAATTTAAATCAACAGGTTTCCGTAGCAGATCTGAATCGCGGGATTATTATCGTGTCCGGAAATGATGCTTGTGTTGCTATGGCAGAGCATATTTCCGGTAATACCGCCAACTTTATTGAGAGCATGAACAAATATGTGCGTCAGTTTGGGCTAAAAAATACGAATTTTACGACAGTGCATGGCTTAGACGAAGAAGGGCAGTATTCTTCAGCACGTGATATGGCGATTATCGGTTCACATATTATTCATGATTTGCCGGAAGAATATAAAATTTATGCGGAAAAAGAATTTACCTTTAACAAAATTAAGCAACCAAACCGCAACGGTTTATTATGGGATAAAACTATTAATGTAGATGGGATGAAAACCGGTCATACAGATAAAGCCGGTTATAATCTGGTGGCTTCAGCGACAAACCCGAATAATATGCGCTTAATTTCTGTCGTGATGGGTGTGCCGACTTACAAAGGGCGAGAAGTGGAAAGCAAAAAATTATTACAATGGGGTTTTGCGAACTTTGAGACCTTTAAAACATTAGAAGCCGGTAAACCGATTTCCGAACAGCGTGTCTATTATGGCGATGAAAATAACGTGCAATTAGGTGTGCTGCAAGATGGATTTATTACCATCCCGAAAGGTAAAAATACCGAGTTGAAAGCACGCTATGAGTTGGATAAAAAATATCTCGAAGCGCCACTTGCTAAAGGTCAAGTCGTCGGGAAAGTCGTTTACCAACTGGATGGAAAAGATGTTGCCAGTTTAAACTTGCAGGTGATGCAAGAAGTCAAAGAAGCGGGGATATTAGGTCGCGTTTGGGATTGGCTGGTCTTGACGATTAAAAGTTTATTTAGTTAGGCTTAAAATCTTGGCAGAAACGACCGCACTTTTTGATTTTTTGATGTAATCAGCGGCGACGAAGTGCGGTGAATTTTTTATTTATTTTAGGAAAAACAATGACTCACGATAAAACCGTTAATTTGACGGATCTTGCACATAATAAGAAACTCAAAGATTTACTTGAATTCCCTTGTGATTTTACATTTAAAGTTGTCGGTGCTGCACGCGCAGATTTGATTGATGATGTTGTGCAAACCGTGCATAAAACCATTAAAGGGGATTATACGCCAACCATGAAAGAAAGCGGCAAAGGTACGTATCATTCTGTTTCAATTAAGGTGCGTGCAGATAATATTGAACAGATTGAAACGCTTTACAAAACATTGGCAGAAATTAAAGGCGTTCGCATGGTGTTATAGCAAAATAGGCGGAATAAAATTCATTATTCCGCCTATTTTTATTATAGCCAGGCAAAGTCTGCCTATAAAAACCATACGCTATGCGTATGGAGACAAATAGTTTAAGCGATGAACAGAAAAAAAATCCTCGCTATATAATGAACAAGGCTGGCAACCAAAATTCAACATATAGGAGGATTATTTACCCCTCGTAGCGTGCATCTTGA